>Ga0102934_1002139_pt1 | contig 13753 bp, 13 predicted proteins | sample SalPonR2_A_D1_MG_FD_78175 | JGI IMG/M metagenome (GOLD analysis project Ga0102934, IMG submission 78175) | Salt pond soil microbial communities from South San Francisco under conditions of wetland restoration - Salt Pond MetaG R2_A_D1_MG | ecosystem: Environmental > Aquatic > Marine > Intertidal...
ATTTCCGAACCGGACGCGAGGATGATCTCGGTCATGTTGTGGACAACCCCTTGGATATCTTGCCCAGTGTTTAAGAACAGATCGGCGAAAAATCCATCCCGATCACGGTATCCACAAATTCTCGTTCATTCCACACCAGCTCAGGCAAATCCTCCCTGTGTGGATTTGAATAAGGGGTGCCTCTGTATAACCAAGATTTTCCAAGTTTCGGATGGTGTTCCGAGTTTCGGATAACCTATCCTAAGATATTGATAAATAAGTAAATTATAAAAGTCGCGGCTGTTCTTCGCGATTCCTGAACAGGCTTGTCCACAGAATGCTCCACCTGTCGATAACCCGCTTACAAATCAATAATCCACAGGTTTTGTCCGCCCTACCAAAAACAACCACCTTTCTTATCTATATTTTTATTTATAGAGAAGATCAGGAACAGTGAGGGCCATGATGACGGATATCCTGATCACGCTTTACCCTTGGGCCAAGGCATTTCATATCATGTCGGTCATTTCATGGATGGCCGGTCTTTTTTACCTCCCTCGCCTGTTCGTTTATCACGTCGAACAGTCCAGCCCCGGTGACAGCCGCGATGAAGTGTTCCAGACGATGGAGCAAAAGCTGTTGCGCGTGATAATGACCCCGGCCATGATCGCGACCTGGATTTTCGGGCTGATGCTGGTCTTTACTCCGGGGATCGTCGACTGGGGCTCTGTCTGGCCGTATGTCAAAGGCGCCGGTGTGATCGCGATGAGCTGGTTCCACGGCTGGCTTGGCGCACGGCGCAAGGATTTCATGTCCGGCTCCAATCACCTGACCGGCCGCCAGTTCCGCATGATGAACGAGGTGCCCACCGTTCTGATGGTGCTGATCGTGCTGGCGGTGGTCATCAAGTTCTGAGCATCGTTGACTCGCGCGACCCTGATGCGTATGTAGCGCCTCAAGCCCCTGTCCTGGTGGCCCGTTTTTCCAATCCTGACCGACGACACGAAGATGCGCCATAGCTGCGCGCCGCTGTCAAAAGGAACTTTCCATGTCCGAAGACCGTCTCAACCTGTCCGATCTCAAGGCCCATGCCGCCAAGGATCTTCTCTCCATGGCCGAGGAGCTCGAGATCGAGAACGCCTCGACCATGCGCAAGGGCGAGATGATGTTCCAGATCCTTCGCGAACGCGCCGAGGAGGGTTGGACCGTCTTTGGCGATGGCGTGCTCGAGGTGCTTCAGGACGGGTTCGGCTTCCTGCGCTCGCCCGAGGCCAATTACCTGCCTGGCCCTGATGACATCTACGTGTCGCCCGATATGATCCGCCAGTATTCCTTGCGGACCGGCGACACGATCGAAGGCGAGATCCAGCAGCCTGAGGAAAACGAAAGCTACTTCGCGCTGACCAGCGTCAAGCAGATCAATTTCGAAGACCCCGAACGGGCCCGCCACAAGATCGCATTCGACAACCTGACGCCGCTCTATCCGGATCAGCGTTTCAACCTCGAAGTCGACGATCCCACCATCAAGGATCGCTCGGCGCGCGTGATCGACCTTGTCGCGCCCATTGGGAAAGGCCAGCGTTCGCTGATCGTTGCGCCGCCGCGGACCGGTAAGACCGTGCTGCTTCAGAACATCGCCAGCAGCATCGAAAAGAACCACCCCGAATGCTATCTGATCGTTCTTCTGATCGATGAACGTCCCGAGGAAGTCACCGACATGCAGCGTTCGGTCAAGGGCGAGGTCGTCAGCTCGACCTTCGATGAACCCGCAGGCCGCCACGTCGCCGTTGCCGAAATGGTGATCGAGAAGGCCAAGCGCTTGGTCGAACATAAACGAGATGTTGTTATTCTTCTGGACTCGATCACAAGACTTGGTAGGGCTTACAATACCGTCGTGCCCTCGTCAGGCAAGGTTCTGACCGGCGGTGTCGATGCCAATGCCCTGCAACGGCCCAAGCGTTTCTTTGGTGCCGCGCGTAATATCGAGGAAGGCGGCTCGCTCACCATCGTCTCGACCGCGCTGATCGACACAGGCAGCCGCATGGACGAAGTGATCTTCGAAGAATTCAAGGGCACCGGCAACTCCGAGATCATCCTCGATCGCAAGATCGCAGACAAGCGCGTGTTCCCGGCCATCGACATCCTGAAATCCGGCACCCGCAAAGAGGATCTGCTGATCGACAAGGTCGACCTTCAGAAAACCTTTGTCCTGCGCCGTATTCTCAACCCGATGGGCACCACCGACGCCATCGAATTCCTGCTTTCGAAGCTCAAGCAAACCAAGACCAATGCCGAGTTCTTCGATTCCATGAACACCTGACGCGGCCAGTCGCGGGGGCAACCCTATGGACACGATCTATGCTCTTTCGACGGCGCAAGGCAAAGCCGGCGTCGCGGTGATCCGCGTGTCGGGCCCGATGGCCTTTGATGCCTGCCGCGCTCTGGCCGGTGACGTGCCCCCACCGCGCACCGCATCACTTCGCGATTTGCACGACAGCACCGGCACCCGCCTTGACCAGGCGCTTGTGCTGACCTTCAGTGAAAACCATAGCTTCACCGGCGAGAATACCGTTGAATTCCAGACCCATGGCAGTACTGCCGTCATTTCCGCTTTGCTTGATGCGCTCGGTCGGCTCGATGGGTTGCGCGCATCTGACCCCGGTGAGTTCACCCGCCGCGCCCTTGAAAACGGCCAACTCGATCTTGCCCAGGTCGAAGGTCTGGCCGATCTGATCGACGCCGAAACCGAATCCCAACGCCGTCAGGCGCTGCGCGTTCTGTCCGGTGATCTGGGGCGGCGCGCCGAAACCTGGCGCGAAAGCCTTATCCGCGCCGCTGCCCTGCTTGAAGCGACCATTGATTTCGCTGACGAGGATGTCCCCGTCGATGTCACCCCCGAAGTGGGGGCTTTGGTGAGCAGCGTGATTTCTGACCTTACCCGCGAGATTGCTGGCGTTGGCACCGCGGAACGGATCCGCTCAGGGTTCGAGGTGGCCATCGTCGGCGCGCCGAATGTCGGCAAATCCACGCTTCTTAACGCTCTGGCGGGGCGCGACGCGGCAATAACCTCGGAATATGCGGGCACGACGCGCGATGTGATCGAAGTGCGCATGGACCTTGGCGGGTTGCCCGTGACTCTGCTCGATACCGCCGGGCTGCGTGCTACCGAGGACGCTGTCGAGTCCATCGGGATCGAGCGCGCCCGCAGCCGCGCGGCGCTGGCCGATCTGCGTGTTTTCCTCGTCGAGGACGGCGCCGCCCCCGACATGCCGCCCGAGATCGACGATATCGTCTTGCGCGCCAAGGGCGACCGCCTCGCTGACTCCAGCGATGCGATTTCGGGCAAGACCGGCCTTGGCCTCTCGGATCTCATTGCCCGGATCACCCGTATTCTGTCGGCGCGGGCCTCGAACGCCGGGATCGCTACCCGCGACCGCCACAAGCAGGCCATGGAGCGTGGCCTCGCCGCGCTTGAGGCCGCGCTCACCCTTCTCCCGCAGGGCGAAGATACCGCTGAGCTTGCCGCCGAAGAGCTTCGCACCGCTATCCGGGCCCTTGATTCTCTGGTAGGACGCATAGATATCGAAAACGTCCTGGATGAAATCTTCGCAAGCTTCTGCCTTGGGAAATGAGGAGTGTTTCACGTGAAACATTTTGACGTCGTTGTCATTGGCGGAGGCCACGCAGGCGCGGATGCAGCGCATGCCTCGGCGCGCATGGGGGCGTCCACCGCCCTTGTGACGCTGAATAGATCCGGCATCGGCGTCATGTCCTGCAACCCGGCGATCGGTGGTTTGGGCAAAGGTCACCTCGTGCGCGAGATCGACGCGCTTGACGGCGTCATGGGCCGCGTTGCCGATAAGGCAGGCATCCAGTTCCGCCTTCTCAACCGCCGCAAAGGCCCCGCCGTCCAAGGACCCCGCGCCCAGGCGGATCGCAAGATCTACCGCGAATCCATGCTGTCCGAAGTGGAATCGCAGGCCAACCTGACGATCATCGAAGGCGAAGCCGCCGATTTCCTTATGTCCGGCGACCGGGTTGGCGGCGTGGTTCTGGCCGATGGCAGCGAAATTCGCGCAGGCGCCGTAGTCCTGACTACGGGCACCTTCCTGCGCGGGGTCATTCATATCGGCGACGTTTCCCGCCCCGGTGGCCGCATGGGCGACAAGCCCTCGATCAAACTGGCTGAACGGATCGATTCCTTTGATCTGGATCTTGGCCGCCTCAAGACCGGCACGCCCCCGCGCCTTGACGGCGCCACCATCTCCTGGGACACCCTCGAGGAACAGCCCGGCGACGACGACCCGGTGTTGTTTTCCTTCATGTCTGCTGGCGTATCTGCGCGTCAGGTCTCTTGTGGGATCACCCACACCAACGAGAAAACCCATCAGATCATCCGCGATAACCTTGATCGCTCGGCGATGTATGGGGGACATATCGACGGAATCGGTCCGCGCTACTGCCCCTCGATCGAAGACAAGATCGTGCGATTTGCCGATAAGACCTCGCACCAGATATTCCTTGAACCCGAAAGCCTTTCGGACAACGTGGTCTATCCAAATGGGATTTCCACGTCGCTGCCCGAAGAGGTGCAGCATGATTATGTGCGCTCCATCCGTGGGCTTGAAGATGCCGTGATCCTGCAACCGGGCTACGCCATCGAATATGATTACGTCGATCCGCGCGCCCTGGATGCCACCCTCGCCGTCAAATCTGTGCCGGGGCTTTATCTGGCCGGTCAGATCAACGGTACGACCGGCTACGAAGAGGCGGCCGCACAGGGGCTTGTGGCCGGCCTGAACGCGGCACTGGCGGTCAAGGGTCGCGATCCGGCCATGTTCAGCCGCTCCGACAGCTATATCGGCGTGATGATCGACGATCTCATCACCCGTGGTGTCAGCGAGCCTTACCGCATGTTCACCTCGCGTGCCGAGTTCCGCCTGTCGCTGCGCGCCGATAACGCCGATCAACGCCTGACGCCGATTGGGATCGCCCTTGGCTGTGTCGGCTCCGCGCGTGAGCGCGCCTTTGAAGGCAAGATGGACCGGCTGAGCGCCGCCCGTGCGCGCCTGGAATCCCAAAGCTACACGCCGCGCCAATTGGTGAATATCGGCCTCAAGGTCAATCAGGACGGCTCCCGCCGCACGGGCTTCCAGCTTCTTGCCTTCCCCGACATCGACTTCTCGCGCTTGATCGAACTCGACGCGACGCTTGCGGATGTTGACCCGCTCTCGCGTGCGCAGCTTGAAAAGGATGCGCTCTACGCCAATTACATCGCCCGCCAGGAGCGCGATGTTGAGATGATGAAGCGTGACGAGGCGCAAGACATCCCCACCGATTTCGATTTCCAGGCGGTCGATGGGCTGTCAAACGAGTTGAAAGCCAAACTTTCCGCCGCCCGCCCGGCCAATCTGGCGCAGGCCGGGCGTATCGACGGGATGACCCCGGCAGCGCTTACGCTTATCCTCGCGCGGCTCCGCATGGCCCGGCGCGAGAAATCCGCATGAACGGCGGCGCGGGGCTGGATGTTTCACGTGAAACAATCGAGCGGCTGAAGGCCTACGAGGCGCTGCTGCGCAAGTGGACGCAAAAGATCAATCTCGTTGCCCGCTCCACTCTCGATGACCTCTGGACCCGGCATTTCATCGATTCCGCCCAGATTTACCGCCTCGCGCCACATCCGGTTACGCATTGGGCCGATCTCGGGTCCGGCGGCGGGTTCCCGGGCCTCGTGATCGCGATCATGGCGATGGAGCACCAATCCCCCGCCCGCGTCACGCTGGTGGAAAGCGATTCGCGCAAATGCACCTTCCTCCGCACCGTGATTCGCGAAACCGGCGCGCCTGCAAAGGTCGTGAATGCCCGGATCGAGGAAACTTCGCCGCTCGAGGCTGATGTGATCTCGGCCCGTGCGCTGACCGATCTCAACGGTCTCCTGGAATTTTCCGCCCGCCATTTGCGCAGCGGCGGCACCGCGATCTTTCCCAAGGGCGAATCCTGGCAGAAAGAGCTGGCCGCGGCGCAAAGAACATGGAACTTCAGCCACCAACTTGCTACAAGCGAAACCGAAACAGGCCCCGTCATTCTGACCATTACAGGAGTCGCCCGTGTCTGATCCTACCCGCCCGCGCGGTCCCAAGATCATCGCTGTCGCCAACCAGAAGGGCGGCGTCGGCAAGACGACGACCACCATCAACCTGGGCGCCGCCCTGGCCGAAGCGGGGCAGAAGGTTCTGATCGTCGATCTGGACCCCCAAGGCAATGCCTCCACCGGACTAGGTATTGCGCCCTCCGAGCGCGAATATACCACATATGAGCTACTGCTTGAAGAAATCGAGCTGAACGAGGTCGTCCGCGAAACAGCGCTCGAAAACCTTCTGATCGTGCCGGCGACCGTGGATCTCAGTTCGGCCGATATGGAGCTGATCGCCAATGAAAAGCGCAGCTTTCTGCTCCATGATGCCCTGCGCCAGAACGCGATGGACGTATACGGGCTGGATTATATCCTGATCGACTGCCCGCCCTCGCTCAATCTTCTGACCGTGAACGCCATGGTCGCCGCGCATTCCGTGCTGGTGCCGCTGCAAAGCGAGTTTTTCGCGCTTGAGGGGCTCTCGCAGCTCATGCTGACCATCCGCGAGGTCCGCCAATCCGCCAATCCGGGCCTGCGCATCGAGGGCATCGTCCTCACCATGTTCGATTCGCGCAACAACCTCTCGGCCCAGGTCGAACAGGATGCCCGCGACAATCTTGGCCCGATGGTGTTCAATACGCGCATTCCCCGCAATGTCCGGGTCAGCGAGGCACCGTCTTATTCCCTGCCCGTGCTGCAATATGATTCCACTTCAAAGGGCGCACTGGCCTATCGTGATCTGGCCAGGGAATTGATGTCCAACCAATCGCGGGCAGCCGCATAAAGGAGCCTCCGATGGCCGACAAGAAAAGCAAACAACGCGGCCTTGGCCGTGGGCTGTCCGCCCTGATGGCTGACGTTAATGACGACACCGCCACCACTGGCGAGGCCCCCAAGCCCGCCGATCGCAGCGTGCCGATCGAAAAGATCAATCCGAACCCCGATCAGCCGCGCCGCAGCTTTGACAAGCAGCAGCTCGAGGATCTGGCGAATTCGATCAAGGAAAAGGGCATCATCCAGCCCCTGATCGTGCGTCCCGCCCCCGGCAAGCCCGACTCCTTTGAAATCGTTGCCGGTGAACGCCGCTGGCGCGCCGCACAGATGGCCAAACTGCACGAGATTCCCGTTCTTGTGCGCGATTTTGACGATACCGAGGTGCTGGAAGTCGCCATTATCGAAAACATCCAGCGCGCTGACCTGAACCCGGTCGAGGAAGCCGCCGGTTACAGCCAGCTGATGGATAAATTCGGCCACACGCAGGAAAAACTGTCTGACGTTCTTGGTAAAAGCCGCAGTCATATCGCGAATTCCGTGCGCCTCCTGACGCTGCCCGACGAGGTGCAGACCTATCTGCGCGACGGGAAGCTGTCCTCGGGCCACGCCCGCGCGCTGATTACTGCCGACGATCCCGCCGCGTTGGCGCGCGAGGTCATCAAAAAGGGCCTGTCGGTGCGCGAAACCGAGAAGTTGGCCAAAAAGCCCGTCGGCAACATCTTTTCCGATGGCGCCAAGCCCAAGCAGCGGCAGAACCCCGAGAAAGACGCCGACACCAAAGCGCTCGAAGGTGACCTGTCGGCCAATCTTGGCATGAAAGTCGCGCTCAACCACAAGCCGGGCCAGGAAAAAGGCCAGATCACCATCAGCTACGAGTCACTCGATGAACTTGACACCTTGTGTCGCATTCTCAGCGTCAGTAGCTCGGCCTAGTCCATATAAACAGCATCACGCACGCCAGAACCGCGCCTTGAATCCCCAAGAGCAGCGGTTTGAGCCCGATCATCAGCGAAATCCCGAACACCGCGACAACAGCGATGGTCGAGACACGCTTGACCCGAGGGTTGATCGCGCCGCGTTCGTGCCAATCGACGATGGACGGTCCAAAGCGCGGATGGCTGATCAGCCAATTATGCAGCCGCTCGGAAGACCGTGAAAAGCAATAGGCACCCAACAGCATGAAGGGTACCGTCGGCAAAAGCGGCAGCACCGCGCCGACCATGCCCAATGCGACACTGATCAAGCCCAAAACGGCCCAAAGCGTCCGCACCCTAACCCCCGATCAGGGCGCGGATAATCGCGTTCAGCACTGGCCGGCCCTTGGCTGTGGCGCGCAGATGCCGTGTATCGGTTTCGATCATTCCAAGATCCCGCAATTCATCCAGCCGCTCTTCTGCCAGCGGCTTGCCCGCCAACGCGGCGTGGCGATCAAGGTCGATTCCTTCACGCAGCCGCAACCCCATCATAAGGTATTCATCGGCCTGATCGGCGGGCGAAATGCCTGCCTGCGCCTTTTCGGCGCAACCTCGTCCAACGGCGTCCAGCCATTTTTCCGGGTTCGACCAGGTCTCGGTGGCTTGGCGCATGCCCTCCGATGTGATGCGCCCATGGGCGCCCGGCCCGATCCCGGCATAATCGCCATAGCGCCAATATATCCGGTTATGACGTGATTCAGCGCCCGGCCGGGCATGATTCGAGACCTCATAAGCGCTCATCCCGGCCGCTTCGCACAGCTCTTGGGTGGCGTCATACATATCGGCGCTCAGGTCGTCCTCGGGCAAGCCCCGCAGCCCGCCTTTGGCAAAACGGTCGCCAAAGGCCGTGCCCGGTTCTATGGTCAATTGGTATAGTGACAGATGATCGACCGCCATCGCCAGCGCCTCGCGCAACTCCGCCTGCCAATCGCGCAAGCTCTGATCCTGACGCGCATAGATCAGGTCAAAGCTCACGCGATCAAAGCTTTTTCTAGCAATATCAAAGGCTTGTATTGCTTCGGCGTGGCTGTGAATGCGCCCAAGACGCCGCAAATCCGTATCATTCAGCGCCTGAATGCCCATCGACACGCGCGAAACTCCGGCATCGGCATAGCCGCGAAACCGTCCCGCCTCGACCGAACCGGGATTCGCCTCCAGCGTCACCTCCAGATCATTCGCCACCGGCCAGGCCCGCTGCACCCGTTCAAGGATCGCGCCGACCACCTCCGGGTCCATAAGACTGGGCGTGCCGCCCCCGAAAAACACCGTGTTCAGCACCCGCTCCGGCAACAGGGCGGCATATCGGTCAATCTCGGATAAATAGGCTCTGAGCCAGCGGGATTGGTCGATATCCCGGCGCACATGGCTGTTGAAATCGCAATAGGGGCACTTGGCCTCGCAAAATGGCCAGTGGATATAAAGGCCAAAGCCCCCCTGTTGCCAATCCTCAGCCAAAACAGCCCTGAACCAGCTTGGCAAAGGCATCGGCGCGGTGGCTGATGCGGTTCTTTTCCCAGCGATCCATCTCGCCGAATGTCTGCTCATAGCCCTCGGGCTGGAAGATCGGGTCGTATCCGTGCCCTTCATGGCCGCGCATTGGCCAGACGATCCGCCCTTCGACAATACCGGGGAACACTTCGTCATGGCCATCCGGCCAGGCCAGAACCAGCGTGCAGCAGAATCGCGCGCGCCAGGGCTGTGGCGCGCCGCTTTCCAGCAAGCGGTCATGCGCCTTGCCCATTGCCATGATGAAATCGCGCCCATTGCCGGTTTCCGCCCAATTGGCGGTAAACACCCCCGGCGCACTGTCAAGCGCGTCGATCTCTATCCCCGAATCATCCGAAAGCGCGGGCAAACCGGTGGCACTGGCGGCCGCATGGGCCTTGATCCGGGCATTCCCGACGAAGCTCGTCTCGGTTTCCTCGGGCTCGCTCAGGCCCTTTTCGGCGGCGCCCACCACCGTCACGCCGAAGGGCGCGATCAGGTTGGCGATCTCTTCCAGTTTGCCCGCGTTATGCGTCGCCACCAGCAGGGTATCGCCATCGAACTTACGCATTCACGGCCGCCTTTTGCGCCGATACCAGCTCACCCACGCCTTTCTCGGCCAGGTCCATCAGTTGGTTCATCTGCTCTCGGCTATAGGTCGCGCCCTCGGCGCTCATTTGAACCTCGATCAACTGGCCCGATCCGGTCATGATGAAATTGCCATCAACGCCGGCCTCGCTGTCCTCGGGGTAATCAAGATCCAGCACCGGCTGCCCGGCATAGATGCCGCAGGACACCGCCGCGACCGGATCGACCAGCGGATCGCTGATGATGTCGCCGAGCTTCAGCAGCTTGTTCACCGCCAGCCGCAGCGCGATCCAGCCGCCCGTGATCGACGCGCAACGCGTCCCGCCATCGGCCTGGATCACATCGCAATCCACCGTGATCTGCCGCTCTCCCAAAGCCACCCGGTCGACGCCCGCGCGCAGAGACCGCCCGATCAGGCGCTGAATTTCCACGGTGCGCCCGCCTTGCTTGCCCGCGGTCGCCTCGCGCCGCATCCGCGACGAGGTCGAGCGCGGCAGCATCCCGTATTCCGCCGTCACCCAGCCAAGGCCCGAACCCTTGATGAACGGCGGCACCCGGTCTTCCAGGCTGGCTGTGCACAGAACATGGGTATCACCCATGCGGATCATGCAGGACCCTTCAGCATGTTTCGTGACGCCCGTATCGATTGAAACAGCGCGCATTTCACTTAAATCTCTACCCGAAGGCCGCATGATGTCTTTCCTTTATGAACCAAAGCCGGGGATACAGCCCGCGCCAACCAGATAGCAACCCCGATTGACCTTTTCCACCGCCCGCCTTTAATGGCAGATCAGAGCAGACAGCCCGAGACATGACCGACAGCGGAAAGATACTCGAAGAGATGAACGAACGCTCGCGCGAAGTGTTTCGCCGCGTGGTCGAATCCTATCTGCTGTCCGGCGCGCCCATCGGGTCGCGCACCCTGACCCGCGACCTCAGCGAAAAGGTCAGCGCGGCAACGATCCGCAACGTGATGCAGGACCTCGAATATCTGGGGCTTCTGGAAAGCCCCCATGTCAGCGCCGGGCGCGTGCCCACGCAGGAAGGGCTGCGCATGTTCGTCGATGGCTTGCTCGAGGTGGGCGACCTTCAGAACACCGACCGCAAGATGATCGACGCGACCCTTGGCAGCAACTCACAGGACGTGACCGGCATGCTTGACCGCATCGGCTCGGCCCTGTCGGGCGTCACGCAGGGCGCATCCCTTGTGCTCGCGCCCAAACACGAGGCCCCGATCAAGCATATCGAATTCGTCAGCCTCGCCCATGACCGCGCACTGGTGGTGCTGGTCTTTGGCGACGGCCATGTCGAGAACCGCATCTTCACGCCGCCGCCGGGCCAAACGCCCAGTTCGATGCGCGAGGCGGCCAATTTCCTCAACGCCTTGGCCGAGGGCCGCACGCTCAGCGAATTGCAGCGCGTCATCGCCAGCCAGATCACCGAGCGGCGCCAGGAAATCGACACGCTGGCGCAGGATCTCGTGGAAAGCGGGCTGGCCGTCTGGGATGGCGACGGCGACAGCTATGAGCGCCTGATCGTGCGCGGACAGGCGAATCTGCTGGAAAGCAGCACAGAGCAGGAGGATTTCGAGCGCATTCGCACGCTGTTTGACGACCTTGAACGCAAGCGCGACATCGCCGAATTCCTGGAACTGGCCGATGAAGGCGACGGTGTGCGCATTTTTATCGGCTCCGAGAACAAACTTTTCTCACTTTCGGGTTCCTCTCTGGTGGTGTCTCCATATATGAACGCAGACCGAAAGATCATTGGTGCGGTGGGCGTCATTGGCCCCACCCGCCTGAATTATGGACGCATCGTGCCGATCGTGGACTACACGGCGCAACTGGTTGGCAAGCTGATCGCGGACCGTAGCTAGAGGTGAGACATGGCAGAGCCGAAGAACGACGACTTTCTTGACGATATCGAAGATGCCGAGGCCGAGGAGCACGCTCTTGCCGAGCAGGAGATTTCCGAAACCGAGGCCGAGCTTGAATCGCTGCGCGCCGAACGTGCCGAGCTGCATGACAAGTTCATGCGCGCCCTCGCCGATGCCGAAAACGCGCGCAAACGCTCCGAGAAAGACCGCCGTGAGGCCGAGAATTACGGCGGCTCCAAGCTGTCGCGCGACATGCTGCCCGTTTATGACAACATGAAACGCGCGCTCGAGGCCGCGACCGAAGAACAAAAAGAAGTCTCCGCCGCCCTGATCGAAGGGATCGAGCTGACCATGCGTGAATTGCTCAACGTATTCGCCAAGCATGGCATCACGCGGATTTCACCCGAGGTGGGTGACAAGTTCGACCCCCAGAATCACGAAGCCATGTTCGAGGCCCCCGTGCCCGGCACCAAGGCAGGCGAGATCATCCAGGTTTCGACCGAAGGCTTCCTGCTGCATGACCGCATCCTGCGCCCCGCGCAGGTCGGGGTTTCATCGAACCGCGGCTGATCCACCCGTAGGCCGGGCACCCTGCCCGGCTTACCTCCGCTTTCGACCCGAACACACCCGAAAACCATTCATCCCGCACTATTCCCGCGTCAACGCCTTCAACTCATAGATCAGATCCAACGCCTCGCGCGGGGTCAATTCATCCGGCAAGATATCCGACAACCGCTCTTCAACCCCGGACGCAGGCGGCGCTGGCCGTGGCGCAGGCGGCGGCGGGGTCGCGGAAAACAGCGGCAGATCGTCGATCAGCGCCTTTTGCGCGGTGCCGCCCTCGCGCTCGCCCTTTTCCAGCGCATCCAGAACGACCCGCGCGCGCTCGACCACCGCATCGGGCAGCCCTGCAAGCTTGGCGACCTGCACGCCGTAACTGCGATCGGCCGCACCGCGCCGCACCTCATGCAGGAAAATCACCTCGCCGTCATGTTCCTTGACGCTGACCGTGGCGTTATCAACCCGTTCCAGCTTGTCGCTCAGATTGGTCAGTTCGTGGTAATGCGTCGCGAACAGCGCCCTTGATCCATTGACCCCGTGCAGATGTTCCAGCGTCGCCCAGGCAATCGACAACCCGTCATATGTGGCCGTGCCGCGCCCGATCTCGTCCAGGATCACCAGCGCATGATCGTCCGCCTGATTGAGGATCGCGGCGGTTTCCACCATCTCGACCATAAAGGTGGATCGCCCCCGCGCCAGATCGTCCGATGCCCCGACCCGGCTGAACAACTGGCTGACCATGCCGATATGGGCCTTGCGTGCGGGCACGAAACTGCCCGCCTGCGCCAACAGCGCGATCAATGCGTTCTGGCGCAGGAACGTGGATTTACCAGCCATGTTCGGCCCGGTCAGCAGCCAGATGTCACTTTCGCCGCCCAGATGGCAGTCATTGGCGATAAAGGGTGCGCCGTCACGGCGCAGCGCCTGTTCCACGACGGGATGCCGCCCCGCCTCGATTTCCAGTGCGCGGCTGTCATCCACTTTGGGGCGGCACCAATCCTCGCCGCGCGCCAGATCGGCCAGCGCGGTCGCAAGGTCCAGTTCCGCCAGCGCCCGCGCGGCCTGTGAAACCCCGGCGGATTGCTCCAGAATAGCTGCTTTCAGGCTGTCATAGAGCCGCTTTTCGATCTCAAGCGCCCGCCCGCCCGCGTTCAGGATGCGGGTTTCCATCTCGCTCAGCGGTACGGTGGTAAAGCGTACTTGGTTCGCCGTGGTCTGGCGGTGCTTGAATGTCTCGTTCAGGGGCGCCGACAGCATCTTGTCGGCATGGGTCGCCGTGACCTCCACAAAATAGCCAAGCACATTGTTATGCTTGACCTTGAGGCTCTGAATCCCGGTCAGCTCCTGATATTGGCTCTGCATCGCCGCGATCACGCCGCGCCC
>Ga0102934_1002140_pt1 | contig 13750 bp, 12 predicted proteins | sample SalPonR2_A_D1_MG_FD_78175 | JGI IMG/M metagenome (GOLD analysis project Ga0102934, IMG submission 78175) | Salt pond soil microbial communities from South San Francisco under conditions of wetland restoration - Salt Pond MetaG R2_A_D1_MG | ecosystem: Environmental > Aquatic > Marine > Intertidal...
ATTATCAAGCGTAAAAAAAGTGGTATTAGCAAAACCACCGAAGGTAGATATCCACATAAGATCGTCATTGGCAGTAAGTTCAAGGTCAGCGAAGCCATTCAAGCCAGCGGCGCCATGAAGCACAGAATCAAGATTATAAAGAGGTGCAAAGAGAGATTTGTTCAGGGCATAACTCTGGGAATCAAAGCCAGCATAATCTGTTAAGAATTTATTGCTGCTACCCTGTGAATCATAAAGATATGTACCTCCGGAGAATACGAGGTTTCCGCCATTATTCATGAATAGATTTAACAAATCAGTATGAGTTCGTAAATTATCAGAAGTGTTGGCATAATATTTTGTTGAATTATGTGACTGCCAAACAATAGTTTTATAGTCCAATATATCGTATAAGGCAAAATAAGTTGCTTGAGCATGTCCAATTGTTTTATTCAAATTTTTTATAGGATCTGAACTATCCAATATTTCTAAAGTATCAATCATAGTACTATCTACAACTGAACTAAATGCTTCTTTAACTAATTGACCATAATAATTGTTTATTAAAGATACATCAGTGAAAAACATGTTTGAAGTATTATTGACTAACAATACTTTTTCACTCTGATCGGGAATCTCTGGTAAGTTGAAATGAATTTGAGCAGGTTCTGGATCAACGGCACCTTGAATATCTCTAGCTCTCACTTCGAAAGTATGTTCGCCGGGTGTCAGATTGTTTTCTCCAGGGTGGTTAATTATTCTGCACAATTGATTATCTTCTATTGGTATTCTTCTCCACTTTTCACCAGTGATTGGATCTGTTACAATTTCACCCAGAGGAGGTAAATTATCAACTCCATCATCAAGTTGTATCTCCATATGTGTAACATCACAGTAATAAGAGCAATACCCCAAAGGAATTATTGGATCATTAGGATCATCGCCAATAACTTGTCTTACATTCAAATTTTCATTATAGGAGAATGTATAGCCTTTGTATGATCGAGTTATTTTACCTTCTTGAGGTTGTCTTGCCATATATTCACCGAAATATTCCCATCTAAAATTAATTTCCAGATCATTAGACCAAACAGCGGTGAGGGTGGTATCACGATCATAATAGAATTGAGTGGCATAGTGGATATCTCCACCAACTTCTCTCTGAGGAATTTCCATCGTCACGTTAGAAGGCAAATAACCTAGATAATGATTTTTTCCCAGGACATAAACATTTGGTAAAACGTTCAAAAATTCTTGTGAATTACCCATAAATGGTCTTGTTTCTGGTTTAAAATAATCTCTTACAAAAAATGTAGAAGTAGCATAGCCAGGATCTTCCACGCCGGCTTTATCCACAGCCTTAACCTGTAATTGGCTTAATTCATTGATGTCATTAGCAGGCATTTGTAAAAATAATTTACTGGGTTCTTCGGTACCCTTTGTAGATTTCCATGTGGAGTCTCCGTTCACAAAGCCCAATATTTCTTCACCAACAGAAAACTCGTAGCCGCTAAAGCCTTTACCCAGAGTGTCTTCTCTGGATCCAATTCTTGGAACTCGGGCAAGTCTGTATTTGTAATAAGCAGCCTCGTCTCCGTAGCCATAAGGATCTGGGTCCTGCACACTAAATTCAAAATTAATTGCTGTTCCCACTCTACAAGAATCAATATTACCCTGAGAAGTAGTTATGTAAGTGGTAGGAATCTCCGAGTAAGTACAAAAATATTTTGTATCCACATTTGAAATATTGCCCTGGTCATCTTTACATTTAACTTCAAATTTTCCAAAGTTGTTTCGGAAATCAGAAGTATCTTGAGAGGGAAAGTATACTGTAGCCCGGGGAAATCTTTGATCAGGTGAAGTCCATATCAGCGAATCTCCATTTGGCTGTCTGTGTAATACCCAACCATAGTTTTCTTCAGATTTATCAATTTCTATACCATAAGCTTTATCATATTGCCACTCGCTATTAACTGAATCCCAGGTTCCAATTCTGTAAGCAAAAGATTTTACAACTCCGTCTTCATCATAAGCATTCCAGTATATTGTCTGTTGGAAAATCGAATCATACAGTGTAGGATTAATGTGATCACCTATGTTATGGAAAAAGGTAGAATCTGCTACACCTTCTGGTTTTGAAATACCACTGTATTCAGTTATTTCAATAACAGGGTTTTTCGAGGTTTTTAGCGAACCTTTACGATCGCAGCTTAGCATAGTCAATGATAAACTAAATATGATTAATAAACTAATCACATAAGTAGTTTTAAGTTTCTTCATTCGTCCTCCAATAATTTATACAATAGAACAGAATCTATGTATTTAAGTCAATTAAAATAATATTATTTTTTTTCACTTATAAGTTTTTGTGTAGCCTTAGAAATATTAGCCAGAAGTGCAGCAGTTGTAATAGATCCAATTCCACCAGGAACAGGAGTGATAGCAGCAACTTGCGACTTTACAGCATCAAAATCAACATCGCCCACATATTTATGACGGTTTGTATCTTTGTCAAGAATTCTGTTGATACCGACATCGATTACTATCGTATCCTTAGAAACATATTTTTCGGTGATAAATTGTGGTTTACCAATTGCTACTATTAGTATATCAGAAGCGGTTGTAATCTTGGCCAAATTTTTTGTATGCGAATGACAAATTGTTACGGTTCCATTACCTGTTTTGGTTTTTTGAATTAATAAATTAGCCAAAGGTTTTCCCACAATGTTACTTCTACCCAGGATTGCAATTTTCTTCCCATCAGTCTCAATATTATAATATTTTAACAGTTCTAATACACCAGCCGGGGTGTTAGGCAGGAAAGTATTTTTCCCTAAAACTAATTTTCCCACATTTAAAGGATTTAAACAATCCACATCTTTATTGGGACTTATAGCAGACATCACACAATCAGTAGAAATATGCTCGGGCAAAGGCATCATGATTTGGATGGCGTGAACTTGAGGATTGTCATTGAGCTCGCCAATTGTTTTGATAAGAAATTTTTGTTCTATATCTGAAGAGAAGTCTAAAAATTCGGTTCGAATTCCCACTCTTTGGCAATTCTTTATAATGCTTTTGGCGTAATACTTAGAAGCAGAATCAGCACCTACTTGAATAATTGTAAGATGGGGAGTAATGTTTTCTTTTTTTAAATTTTCAACATCCTGTTTTACTTTTGCTATAATCTCTTTTGAAACTTGCTTCCCGGAGAGTATTTTTTTCATAGGCTCAAAATCCTTTTTTCAGTTTAATTAGTAATTGATCTTAACCGCTATACGTTCAATATTTGTCGATTTTCCGGTTATTTCATCTATTTCCAGAATTGTCCCCTGGAGTTGGATATTACGTTTAGCTGCAATAAATCTATTAGGAATTTGCAGACGAAAACGTTCAATTGAGTTTTTAATTCTCACTCCTATTACAGAGTCTTGGGGTCCAGTCATTCCTGCATCAGTTATATAGGCAGTGCCTCGAGGAAAAATTCTTTCATCAGCTGTTTGAACATGCGTATGTGTACCTATAACAGCCGAGACTCTTCCGTCTAAGAACCAGCCAAAGGCTTTTTTTTCTGCAGTAGCTTCTGCATGAAAATCAACAAATATAAGAGGAGTGGAGGAAGCAAATTTTTCCAAAAAATAATTTGCTTTTTGAAAAGGGCAGTCCACATTTACTGTAAATGTTCTACCCATTAAATTTAATATATAAAATTTTTGTTTATCAGGGAGTTCATAAACATAATAATCGTTTCCTGGAACCTCATCAGGGTAGTTTGCCGGTTTTAGAATTCTTTCTTCACTTTTTATATAATCTATGGATTCTTTCTTATCCCAAAGATGATTTCCAGAAGTTAATACATCTACTCCTGCAGCAAAGATTTCGTTTGCGGTTTTTTTTGTTAATCCCAGTCCACCGGCTAAATTCTCACCGTTGGCTATGACTATATCAAAATTATGTTTTTTATTTAGCTCAGGAAGAATTTTTTTTACAGCTTTTCTACCGGGCTTGCCAAATATGTCAGCAATAAAAAGAAGCTTTATCATTTCATTTAGCTAGAGCTTTTTTCCTTACTTCTCTAATAACTGTTACTTTTATTTGACCGGGATATTGCAGATTACTTTCAATCTTTTTGGCAATATCAGAAGCCAGCAAATCTGCATCAGAATCATCAATCTCTCCATTTTTCACCATAATGCGCACTTCTCTACCAGCCTGAATAGCATAAGATTTGTAGACGCCATCAAATGAATTCGCTATCTCTTCCAGGTCTTCCAGGCGTTTTAAATAGGATTCCAGAGTTTCTCTTCTGGCACCAGGTCTGGAGCCAGAAATAGCATCAGAAGCTTGAGCAATAACAGCATAGACCGATTCTGCTTCCACATCTTCATGATGGGCTTCAATAGCATTTATAATAACATCAGACATTTTGCTCTTTTTGGCAATGCGAGCACCTATTTCGGGATGAGTTCCGTCCTGCTCGTAATCTACCGCTTTTCCAATGTCGTGCAGCAGACCAATCTTGCGAGCAAGAGCCTGGTCAAGATTTAATTCGGAGGCGATCATTCCTGAAATCCAACCGGTCTCTATGCTATGCTGAAGAACATTTTGTCCATAACTTGTACGAAATTTTAGTCTTCCTATAAGATTCTGAATTTTACTTGGAATGTTATGTAAAGCCAGATCCAGACATGTTTTTTTGCCAGTTTCTACTATTATTTTTTCCACGTTTTTATGGGCTTTTTCAATAGTATCTTCAATTCTTCCGGGATGAATACGTCCATCCTTAATTAATGCTTCCAGCGCTCTGCGGGCAATTTCTCTTCTTACCGGATTAAAGCCAGATAGAACAACTGCTTCCGGCGTATCATCCACAATTATTTCAATACCAGTAAGTTTTTCAAAAGTGCGGATATTTCTTCCTTCTCTGCCGATAATTCTACCTTTCATATCATCAGAAGGTAAAGAAACCACAGAAACACATGAGTCTGCAACGTAATCTACAGCCAGGCGTTGAATAGATGTTGCCAGTATCTTTTGTGCTTCTTTTTCAGTTTCTTCTTTTACTTCCGAAAGTATGCGCTTTCTCAATTTTGCACCATCTTTTTTGGCTTCATCTTCGTATCTTACCAGCAATCTTTCAATAGCTTCTTTTTTAGTAAGCCCAGCTATCTCTTTGAGTTTCTTTTTTTCTTCAGCTATTAAACTATTTAATTTTTCTTCTCTCTTTGTTAGCTCTTCCTGTTTTATTTCTAAATTTTTTTCTCGATCATTAACAGATTGTTCTCTGCGAGCAATTTTGGATAATCTGCTCTCAAGATTGTTAATGCGATTGTTGTATTTGGTCTCTAACTTTCGCAGTTCCTTCTTGCGTGAATTTATCTCCTCTTCCAGATCGGATTTTTTATCGTACCATTTTTCTTTTGCTCTAACTTCGGCTTCTTTTTTGATGACTTCAGCATCTTTAAGGGCTTGCGATTTTATGATCTCTGCTTGTTCTTTGGCAGATTTCAATTTATTATTGATTTTAATCCTGTAAATTAAAACCCCTATAATAAAACCAACTATAACAGGAATAACAATTTTTAAAATATCAATTAACAACATATTTATCCTTTCTTGAAAATATAAAGAAACCCGTTCTGCCGTGTAACAATTCGTTTGAAGCGAATTTTTAAATTTTGGAATTTTATGAATACTTTACAAGTCCAACTGCAATGAAGGCATTTGCGCCGTATCCAATCAAATTCCTTCTCTTCTGTGTTTAGCCCAAAACAACATTGAAATCACGAACAGAACAGGCAAAGGAACAAATATATTTTTATAATAAATTTAGATTAGATTCTTGCTCTTCTTCCAAGATAGAATCCAATGAACTAGAAATACTTTTTAATTTTTTTTCAATCTTTTCTTTTTGTTTCTTCTCATTAAATAACTCTTCAATAATATTCAAACTACACAATACTGCCAACTTGTACTTGGATTCAATTGAAGATTTATTTGATAAATCAGACAGCTTAGTATCCAAATAATGTGCATATTTTAGAATTTTCTTTTTATCTGTGTCACCAGAAATTGAATACTTATCGCCAAAAATATTTACTGAAATAGTTTCCATTATTTATTAATCTAAATTATATTATATTATTTTGTTCCTCATTATGAAAATTATTTTCATTACCAGTTTCAGATTTTTCCGAACTCTCGTTGTTAGTATCTTCGCCGGCTATATCTTCAGTGTCACCAACAATATCATCGATTGATGAAATCAAAGAATCGATTCTGTTATCTATGGAAGAAGCCTGCTCTGAATACTGTTTTAGTTGTTCAGCTTTTTGAGCTAGTCTGTCTTCTAATTCGGAAACCTGATTTTTGTAATGATTCACCTGATTCTCGAGCTCTTCAATTCGCTCTTCGGAATTTTCTTGATTTATAAACAGATCTTTATATTTTCGATTATATTCTTCATTTTTCTTTACCACTTTTTGGTATTTATCTTCTAAAAGTTTATATTTGCTAACTAAACTTTTTACTTTTTGTTCAATCGTTTCTAAATAAGTACTATCCATTTTATCGCCTTAATGTAATTTTTTTCTTAACATCCAGCTCATCAATAATTTTGTCAAATATTTTATCCACATATTTATCAGTAAGTGTTTTTTCTTTGGATTGAAATTCAATTCTAAAGGCTAGACTGCGATGTTGTTCGTCAATCTGCTCGCCTTCATAAACATCAAATAGCTCTACATTTTTTATGAGACCCGGTTTTACAGAGGTTATGATATCAACAATTTCTGCCACAGGTACGGCTTTAGGAGCAACTAGGGCAGCATCTCTAATCAGGGATGGAAATTTCGATATAGGTTCGTAATTAAATTTTTCCTTGGGAAGGAGAGCAAATATTGAAGAAAAATCCAGATCAAAAAGCCATACTGGTTCCTCGATATCATATTCGATTAAAACATCCCGATTAATTTTTCCTAAAGAGCCTATAAACTTATTTTTAAATTTAATTTCAGCTCCAAGATTATTAGCATAATATGGTTGAGCTGTGTGCGAAAAATCAATAAAATTTTCTTGTAATTCAAAAATATTATTTAGTAAACACTCCACTATTCCTTTAACATCAAAAAAATCTACTTTATCTTGTTCTTCTTTCCAGTATGATTCAAAATAATTTCCCACGAGAGATCCTGTGAGGTGAATGGCTTCTTCTGTATTATTATTAAATTGGAAATAAACTTTATTTAATTCAAAAAGTTTAAAGTTCTGAAAATTTTGTGAAAGATTGTGTGCTATATTTTGCAAAAGATCAGGAATTAATGTAGTGCGCATTATACTAAAATGATCCCCAAGTGGATTTTTTAAATCAGCTGCATTCCTCAATTTATGATCTTCTGAAATCTGCAATCTGTCCAGCTCCTGCTGAGATGAAAAGCTTAAATTACAAACTTCATAAAAGCCCTGATTCACAAGAAAATTTCTCATTTTCCTTTGCATAATTCTCTTAAGACTATTTTCGATTCTTTCTATATCATAAGAAGAATCAATATTGTTATAACCATAGGAACGGGATATTTCTTCAATTAAATCTATTTCTCGGGTAATATCGGGTCGGAAGGTGGGAACTGTAACTTCTAAATCATTATCTTTTGAAATAACTTCTAATTCAAGATTCTCCAGATAATGCTTCATAATTTCAGTCTTGATATCTGTCTTCAATAAATCATTTGCTCTTTCAGGTCGTAAGGTAATTTTTTTAGGTTTAATCTTTTCCGGATAATTATCAACAATACCTTTGGTTATTTTACCACCGGCGGTTTGCTGAATGAGATAAGCGGTTCTATTGATAATTTCTTTAAGTCTGTTTGGATCCATGATGCGTTCGAATCGGTAGGAAGAATCAGATTCTACTTTAAGTTCCCGGGAGGTATTTCGAATATTTAGAGCATTAAAGCAAGCACATTCAAGCACAATGTCTGTAGTCTTTTGATTAATGCTACTATTTGTTCCTCCCATAATACCTGCCAGTGCCATTGGTTTTTTGGAATCAGCAATAACAAGATTATTTGGATTAAGTTTGTAGGTTTCTTCATCCAGAAGAGTAATTTTTTCACCTTTTTCAGCCTGACGTACAATAATTTTATTATCCTCTACTTTGTCCAGATCAAAAGCATGTATAGGATGCCCCTGTTCCATCAAAATATAATTTGTTACATCTACAATATTATTAATGGGTCGCATCCCAACCGAGCGCAGCTTTTTCTGCAGCCATAGTGGTGAAGGTTTAACTTTTACATCTTTTATTACTCGTGCAGTGTATCTTGAGCAGAGTTCGCTGTTTTTAATATTCACAGAAATTAGTTCAGAAGCAGGTGTTGCCACCTCTGTAATAATGGTAGCCGGATTTGAATAATCTTTTTCCAGCATAGCAGCACTTTCTCTGGCTATTCCCAGTATGCCGAGTAGATCTGGTCTGTTTGGCGTAACTTCTACTTCAATAATGTAGTCATCAAGTTCTAGAGCTTTTGCCAGCTGTGTGCCAACATTTAGGCTTTCATTCAAAACCATTATACCAGAATGATCTTCGGAAAGATTCAATTCTTTTTCAGAGCAGATCATACCATAAGATTTAACTCCTCTTAATTTAACAGAAGTAATTTCATTTTCTCCCAGTTTGGCACCGACTTTTGCCACAGGAACTTTTTGATTTTCTTCTATATTGGGTGCTCCACATATAATTTGCAAACTGGAATCTTCTCCAACGTCCACCATACATACAGAAAGCTTGTCCGCATTTGGATGCTCATTTATTTTTTCTATCTTACCTACAACGATATTATCTAAAGCAGCACCCATATCAGTAATTTTTTCTACCTCCAGACCAAACATAGTAAGTCTGTTACAGAAATCATTAGCTGATATTTCAATCGGTAGAAATTCCTGTAACCATCTATAACTAAATTTCAAAAAAACTCCTTACGAGAAAATTTTAAATTCTAACTAAATTGTTTCAAAATTCTAAGATCATTTTGGAAAAGCAATCTCATATCAGAGATACCGTATTTGAGCATGGTGATTCTGTCAATGCCCAAGCCAAAAGCAAATCCTGTATATTTTTCGGGATCATATCCCACATTTTTGAATACGGCAGGATCTACCATACCGGCTCCGCCCATTTCAAGCCAACCGCTATTTTTACATAATTTGCAACCTTTTCCATTGCAGTTTACACATAGAATATCTATCTCTGCACTTGGTTCGGTAAAGGGAAAAAAGTGAGGACGAAAGCGCGACCGTATTTTGGGTCCGAACAGTCTTTTTACAAAAGAATCCAGAGTACCTTTTAGATCGGGAAATGTGATATCTTCATCCACTACAAGTGCTTCTACTTGATGGAAAACCGGGGAGTGAGATGCATCGACTTTATCATTTCTATAACATCTACCGGGAGAAATTATTCTTATAGGGGGAGAGTGATTTTCCATAACTCTAATTTGAACGGGAGAGGTCTGGGTTCTAAGAAGATTGCCGTTTTTTAGATAAAAGGTATCCTGAAGATTGCGAGCCGGATGGTCCTCGGGGGTATTAAGTGCGTCAAAGTTGTAATATTCTGTTTCAATGTCCGGTCCTTCGGCTATTTCAAAGCCCAGTCTGATAAAAATGTCTTCTATCTCTTCCCAGATTTTGTATAATGGATGTTTGGCGCCTAAAGATATGTGGCGACCACTCATTGTAATATCAATTTTATTTTCCTGTGCTGATTTTCTCTGAGAAATTTTTTCTAATTCTTCTTTTTTATCAGACAGGAGTTTATTTATCTTGTTTTTTGTTATGTTTAGAGCTCTACCGATCTCCGGTCTCTGTTTTGCTGGCAGCTCTCCGATTTTTGATAAAAGGGAGTGTAATTTGCTCTTCTTTCCTGTAAATTTTATTCGCAGTTCTTCCAGCTTATCCAAATCCTGGCAAGCTGGTATTTCTTGTTGTGCTTTCTCCAAAATCTGATTGATTTTTTCTTTCAAAATACTATTTCTTTCCTAATTTTTCTTTGGTCGCATTAACAATTTTGGCAAATGTTTCAGGGTTATTGACTGCTAATTCGGCTAAAGTTTTTCGATTTAATTTGATATCAAGTTGCTTTAAACCATGAATAAATCTGCTATAGCTTAAATCATGTTCTCTTACGGCTGCATTGATTCTGCTTATCCATAATTTTCGGAAGTTTCTTTTACGTGTTTTACGATCACGATAAGAATACTGCCAGCCTTTGCGAACAGCTTCTTTGGCATTTCTATAAAGTTTACGACTACCACGAAAGCCTTTCGCATTTTTTAGAATCTTTTTTCTTCTTTTTCGAGAAGCGGGTTTGTTTGTTACTCGTGCCATTATCTAGACTCCTAAAATTTATTTATCATTCTATGATGATAACATTCTTTTTACTCTTTGTTTATCAGCGCTGGAAACATACCCGCCTTTTCGCAGGTTTCGTTTTTGTCTTTTGGATTTCTTTTCCATAAAGTGTGCTCGATAAGCTTTGTTTCTCTTAATTTTTCCTTTAGAAGTTTTTGAGAAACGTTTAGCTGCTGATTTTCTTGTTTTCATCTTTGGCATAGAAATCTCCTTAAAGTATATTTTTGGAATTAACGATTTTGTATTTTCTAATTTGATGTCATATAGCCAATAAGAAATCTACCTTCCATTGTTGGTTCTTTCTCAAAAGAACCGTAATCTTTTAAGTCCTCTTTAAGTCGATCAATAATCTCATGACCAAGCTCCTGATGAGCCATTTCTCTGCCACGGAATCTAACTACGACTTTTACTTTATGACCTTTATCCAGGAAATCCTGAATATGCTTCATCTTAAAGCTGTAATCATGGTCATCAATGTTGGGACGAAATTGGATCTCTTTTAGCTGCGAAGCTGTCTGCTTTTGTGCTTTTTTTGCCTTTTTCTTTTGATGATAAAGGTATTTACTATAATCCATAATTTTACATACAGGCGGTTTTGCATCAGGAGCTACCTCTACCAGATCTTGACCATATTTTTTTGCTTTATTTATGGCTTCTTGTGTTGGTATAATACCCAATGAACCTTCATCAGGATGAACTAACCGCACTTTTGGTGCTTTTATATCATAATTTGTTCTTTTATGATATTTCTTCTTGTTTCTTCTATTATAACGACTTATGTTTTCCTCCAAATAAAAAAAGCGAGCAACAGTGGCTCACTCTTTTCTTAGTTTTTTATGTAAGCCCTATAAGCTTTTGCCATAAGGCAGAACCACTGGTTCATTTGAACACTAAAAACTTTTACTAAGAAAAATTCAGTCAAGGTTTTAATATATTTTCATGTAATCGCAATTTGTTTGATACAAAATATTTAGAAAACTTGAAAAAGCTAACTAATCTAATTTTTGATTATTGTTTTTTTACTTGACACTAAAAAAACTGTTAAAGAAATATAATCTTATTATATATTATGGAGTTAAAATGAAAACAATTTTATGCTTTATCATATTAATTGTTATTGCATTGCCACTCTTTGCCCAATGGTCTTCTGATCCTTCCCTAAATACCGAAGTTTGTACTATGTCCGGTGAACAAGCTATAGCCAAAGCCAGAACTGGTCCTGCCGGTGATACATATATTGGTTACTTTTCCAATGAAGACGGGAATTACAATGTGCGTTTGCAGAGATTTGATGAAGCTGGCACTGCCCAATGGACTGCTGGTGGTATTTTGATTAGTGACAATACTCAGATGAGCTGGCTTACAGATTGGGATATGACTGTTGATCAATATAATTATGCAATCCTTACTTTTCAGGATATTCGTACAGGTAATAACAATATTTATGCATATAGAATTTCACCCAGCGGAGATTTTACCTGGGGAGACAATGGGCTAGCTCTTTCTAACACATCTGCCTTTGATGCAGCTCCCAAAGTAATTGTGACAAGTGCCAATAACGTAGTTGTTGCCTGGAGCTCAGATAGTGTTAGCAGGTTACAGAAAATTAGTTCGGCTGGTGACCTACAATGGGGATCTGCAGGTATAGAAATTAGCGGTGATAATGATTACACATGGCCACAACCAATTCCCGTGGAAAATGATAAAATTATTGTTAAATACTATGAGGATTCTGGTCCCATATGGGCACCCGTGAGACATATTTATGCCCAAAAATATGATCCCGAGGGTAATTCTGTTTGGTCGCAACCGGCAGCTATATCCACGGCTGGGGGTATTTCAGCCCAAACACAGATACTTCCAATTATTAAAGATGAAAATAACGGAATATTTATGGGCTGGTATGATGATAGAAATGAAGATATGAACTATGCAACTTATGTCCAACATGTTGATTCGGATGGAAATTGTCTGTACGATACAGATGGAGTTCTGACTTCCACAAATATGGACAGAGAGCATATGTATATGTTCATTGCTTATATTGAAGAAGATCAAATGCTCTATAGCTATTGGAACGAGATGGATGCTGACCAAAATCAAAGAGGAATTTATGGACAAAAAATTGATATGAACGGCACTCGCAACTGGGAAGAGGCGGGACGCCCCATAATTGAAATTTCGTCAACCAATGTATATCCTTTTGGTATTGGTAATACATCCGAGCAAGTTGTTATATTCTTTGAAGAAGGATCAACGGAAAGTCATGTAAAAGCAAGCGCTCTGGATGAAAATGCCGATTTTCTATGGGACGGTGATATTGTAACTATGTGTTCTGTTGCTTCGGAAAAGTTGCATTATTCTACCAGTAGTTTATTTTCTTCGCAATGGATTGTAGCCTGGGGTGATGATCGAAATGGAAACAGAGATATTTATGCTCAAAACTTAAATACGGACGGCACACTGGGTTATAATCCGCACCAAATAGATCACGATGCAAACACGGCTCCAAATATAATAATCATAAAACCGAATCCCTTTTCCGAAACTACCACTATTTCCTTTTTAAATAAGGGCTTTATGATGACAAGACCTGAAGTAGGCATTTATAACATTAAAGGTCAGCTGGTGAAAACTATGGATGCCAGTGAGAATAGAGATGGATATGATACGGTTTGGCATGGAAAAGATATGAATGGTAAGAATGTAAATAGCGGTGTCTATTTTTGTGTAGTTGATAACAATAAACAGAAGCAAATAAAAAAAATATTGTTAATCAGATAAAAAGACAATTAGTTTGATAAGATAGTTGCAATCAATGTCTAAAAACGAAAACATTACTTATAAAAAGAACAACCCCATAACTGCTGGAGAATTGATGTCGATTTTCAACAGTGTGGGCTGGAACAAGAAATCAGAAAATATAATATCTGCCTTTAAAAATTCCTATTTTATAACTGCTTACGATAATAAAGAATTAATTGGCTTTGCCAGGGCTATTTCAGATGGATTTTATTACACTAATATTTTCGATGTTATAGTTAAGCCCGAGTATCAAAAGAGAGCTATTGGTAAAGAAATGGTGAGGATGCTTAGAGAAAAATTCAAAGGAACCTACTTTTTCCTTACCTATACAGAGGGGAACAAAGAGTTCTACAAAAAATGTGGTTTTGAAAAGAATGACAGGTCCATGTGGATACATATTAATAGGAGTTAAGTCTGATAATATTTGTATTTTATCTGGTAGTAATTTTAATTAACTTTAAGATTAAATAAGAAATTAGCAATAAAAAATGATTTTTTTTCAAATTACTTGACATATAAACATTTTGTTAAAGTTAAGTGCAAAATATAAAAATTAAAA
>Ga0102934_1002142_pt1 | contig 13749 bp, 13 predicted proteins | sample SalPonR2_A_D1_MG_FD_78175 | JGI IMG/M metagenome (GOLD analysis project Ga0102934, IMG submission 78175) | Salt pond soil microbial communities from South San Francisco under conditions of wetland restoration - Salt Pond MetaG R2_A_D1_MG | ecosystem: Environmental > Aquatic > Marine > Intertidal...
CCCGCGCTTCTGACCCCATTCCAGATACTCCCGGCATCCTCCCCTTTCACCGCCTTCTCTCCGCGTCGCAGCCCGGCCGCCCCCAGGCCCTTCTTCTTCCTTCCCCGCTCGCCCCCTCCGCCCTGCCTGCCCCTGCCCCGCGGTCGGGTCCCACCGCTTGTGCTGCAGCTGCCGCTGCTTTGGACACTGGTGCAGGTGCTAGGCTGCCGGCTTATGGCAAGCATGGGGTCGGGCGGGAGGGAGGGAGGGCTGCAGCTTGGCGCGTTGGGAGGCTGGGCGGGGGACAGGGCCTGTTGGTGCAAGTTCTCTCCCCCTACCACCTTACTCCACATGCTGTCCATTTCCAAGTCCGTCAGAACGCCCTGCGCCAGAAATTGGTCCATGCCGCCCACCTCTCCGGCTCCAAACACGTCCTCGTCCAAACCACACAGAAGGTCGGCTTCATCGTCCGCATCCATGAATTGGAGGGGCACGCCTTCAGGCACGAGGGCCGGTGGTGAGGATGCCATGGCTGTAGAGGAAGCCCCGGGCGCACTGTCTAGTCTACGCCTTACTCTTATACCTAGTAGTCATAGCCCAAAATTCTAAAGTGATAACGGCCTAACCTGTGGGGATGAAATTCAACGCGAGGAAGGAAAGCCATCGATTGATTTTATTAGATTCAATATGCCTCGTTTCAATGTCTACACGATGTTACGTGCCCATCTCTGGCCCACAGAGTCGAAATCCATCTTTGAAAAAGTCATTCTGGAAGGATTGAACCACTTTTTGTACACCGGAAAGGGGGTGTATTGCTTGTTTGGAGAGGAGAGCGCTATTGCAAATGCGAGCTGCCAAGCAGCGGTGCAAAATCGGAGCAATTGTTTGCATGCAATGATTTTTCATACGCCATGGATGTTGTCAGTACAGCAGATAATACAGTTACGCCCTGATTGCAAGCGCATATGCATTTTTACAGCGTTGCGCTTTCTTGCATCACGAGATGCGAAGGGACTTGAATGACCTCCAGAAAACCTGACAAAGTCGCCGCAACGAGCACAAAAACCACACCTACAGCCACATATAGCGTATCGTACATAATTAAGTGATGATAAAGTAGTGCTTCCAGCCATGCAGACGTCGACCCGGTCGTTTTAATAGCCGAGAAAGGGGCAGGAAATGATGCTTCTCGGGGCAGCAGAAGCGCCGAGGGCGAGGGGGAAGGAATGGGGAAAGAAGGGAGAGAGGGAGATAATGTTGACCGTCCCCACGACATCCCGCACGCCTTCGCATGCCACGCGAAGAGTTTGTCGTCGTACCAGTTTGGCAGACGTCTAATCACTTAGTGCGCTCGTTGACGCCGACGGGGGCTTTGCACGGCACTGACTTGGGAGTGAGGAGGAGGTTAGTCATATGAACGCCCGGTTGTCATCGAGCGTTGAGAGGTCGCCATTCATATCATGTACGCCTTCCAAGCTCACAACATACTGGCTACATACTGCAGGGCATGCTCACTCTAGGATAGAGAGAAGCGATTCTTTTGTGGTGCCAGTGCGGTGAAGACGAGGGAAACAAGGGCCTGCATGACGGACAACCTCTCCATCGTGCATAGCCCTTTTCCTTGCTGTCTCTCGTCGAATTATAGGGACTGTTTCGCTGGAGAGGGTGCACTTATTTGTCTGCACGCTATATAGAGACGCTGTTACCTGAAGAGGCGCTCGTGTCGGAGTCAATCTGCATTTTTCTCGCGGTACAATATTTGTGGTTGGAGGCCCTTAGTCTTCATGAAGGCTTTCGACCAGTACCGTTCGAGACACCAATCTGAGATGCTATGGCATGTTCTTGGGTTTATGTTGATGATATCACATGGCAACGCCGTTCATTGTCCGTGTGAGGAATGCGTCGGTAATGCTTACCATTTTTGCAGCGGCAGTCATGCAGACGCGAACATGGGAGACCCTGTTATCTGCTCTTTGTCCCCATGGACGCGGTGGCATACCTTGCTTGTCGCGTTTGTACAGGAATGTGTATGTGTTGCTCCCCTCCAGCATTGTGCAAGGCATGCACAGATGGTCCTATCAATGGGATCTGGCCTGGCCGAGTGCCATTGTCAGACGTGCTCCTCAAAGAATATGTTCATCTCCTCACAGGCGCGAGGACAGCGTACGTGCCGAAACACCCCGGATTTGTCGCACCGCCTCCTTTCATCGAGAGCAAAAGCTTCCTTGGCCTTTTCCGATTTCCTGTGCCCGATCTTCTTTGCCTCTTCTTTCCCTTCCTTCCCCCCTCGGCAGAGGGAAATCTGGACTTTCCACGCGAGGACAAGATTACGTGAAAATGGGGGACATTCCACCGAATCAGACGTTATACGTGCAAAACCTGAACGAAAAGTTGAACAAAGTTTCCCTGAAAAAACTCTTGTACCTCGCCTTCTCCGCCTACGGGCGTGTCATCGACATTGTCGCCTGCCGTGGCGAGTCCCTCCGGGGACAGGCGTGGGTCGTGTTTGACTCCGTGGGCAGTGCCACGACTGCGTTGAGGAGCTTGCAAGGTTTCCCCTTTCTGGGCAAACCGATGCGCATCCAGTTTGCGAAGGGCAAGAGCAACGCGGTGGCCCTCAGGGAAGGCACCTACGAGCCAGGGAGCAAACGGCGCAAGCGAGGGGAGAAAGACGGAAAGAAGAAGGAGGAAAGCCAAAAGCTCAGCGGATCAAGAGATGAGGGGAAGCGAGGAAAAGAAGCAGAGGCGGAGGAGCACGTCGCGGGAATGGCACTGGCGGCAGGGGAAGTGAGCAGCATGCTGATGGCCCAGGAGCTACCTACAGAGTGCACGGAGGAGGTAAGGAGGGGAAGACGTGTGCAGCTGGGACGATTATCTGAAGCCGGGAGCAGATACAGACAGTACGATGACATTAGATTGTGGGCGAAATGGTCGAGGTATTTTGCTTCCCATGCCATATCTGGCATGGGTCCCTCTCACCCTTTCCTTTCTTTCCCACCCTGCACACAGATGTTGGCTGTCCTGTTCAGACGTTTCGCCGGCTTCCACGAGATTCGATTGGCGGGTCAACGCGGCATTGCTTTCATTGAATTTCGGGACGAAGTATCTGCACGTACCGCCTTTCAAGCGTACAACGGATTCAAACTCTCTCAAACCGACGCGCTCAAATTGACTTACGCGAAGAGGTGATACGGCAACATGAGGGGACGTGAGCGGTTAATAGAGGGGTGTGGATGAAGTGAGGAACAATACATGTCATAGTCATAATAAATCGGCATGCCTCAACGCAACAAGCGACAGATGAAGCCATGTCTTAGCTATGAAGGATATCACCGTGTCCGTGGCCCATTTCTTTACTAGCAGTTGCCTTCCTGATCGTGTATGGAGCAAGCATGGCTTCCGGCTTGTTGCTTTTAAGATCTAGCGTGAAAGATATGTTAACTTTCGAAAATTGAGTCTTAGGATGGAGACTACACTTTATGCACGCAAATAAAGCCTCGCCATGTTTTTAATAAAGTTTATACTGATCCCCCTACGCAGCAAAAGGTTGCATAACGTGGACTTTATTTTACCCTTATCGAAAAGGTTTCGGGTGATGTCGGCATAGATTTATTTATCGAATTTCTTACCATGCTTATGACAGCAAAGAGGTGGTCGATGAAGAATAATTCCACAAGTCGACAAAAATGACTTCGTTTGCTAAGGTTGATTTCCACCGAATAGCAGTGAGCACATCCTCTCAATACGTCAGCGTTGATAAATATGTAGAAGCGAAATTAATACGTTTGACGGAAGAATAGCTCAGTGGTTGCTCATCTCGTGCGTGGAAATGGCTCGGAAGCCTCACGCCGTCGGTCCGCGTGAGAGTATCGGATTGCAGTGGTTCGAGTCCTCAGGGAATCGAGTGCAATTCTCCGCCTGTCCCTGGTTCCAGCTTCGAGGACGTGAGCACCATGACACGTCTAGCAGCTAACAGTGCGACTCCGGGTTCTTCCTCATTCTTTTTATAATGGTTGTGTTAAAATCGGATGGGATGCGTGTGACCTGCTTCTCTATCATTACCCGATCACCGACATGGCGCGTGGGGGAATTGCTACCCGTTCGGACGGGCCATAAGGGCTGCATTTACGGCACGTAAAAAAAACATCACAACCACGGTGCTGAACGATTCTGTTTGTGCCAAACAAGCGGTATCAAACGTCAAGAAAATAATGCTCTCGCGAAATGTGGCGTATCTATCTAGCGGCCTGGTGTGGGCATAGATACGACGCTTACGCGTTGCTTCGCGTTGTTGCGCGTGGCTTAGTATGCTTATGTTCATTCTCTTATCTACAGGGCACTCTTGAAGAGGAATGCAAAGACCACAATCCAATCACTTGCTTGCTATATCTCTGGTCTCGAGGACGTCAAAGTCTCCTTGAAAGCGGCATTCCACCAACAACACCGGTCCCCCCACAAAGGCTTTCAAGGCTAAGGACACGGCTTTCTCGACCGGCTGTCCAGTTTTCGACACGAACAAGAAGGTTAGGGGCACGCTCAAGAGATTTGCCAGTATTCCCACCTCAGCAGCGAGCTGAATATAGGACAGAAGGGAGGGCGTAAGGAAACCACGATCAAGCGCGCCTGACGTTGCTTTGCCCCAAGCCACGGCCATGTCGAGGAGGAGCAGCGCGCTGTACAGCTTACTCGGGTTGGAAAGCCCCGAGTATTTCCAAACGTCGCTCTTGAGCTTGGGTGCGGGCGAGGCAGTAGTGTGCAGTTCCCCTTTCTTCCACTGGGCGGGATCCAAGCCGTCTGTCTCGTAGCGCCAGGATTCAGGGCCTGTCCTGAGAACCTCTCTGCCCAACGCTGCCACGGGTGCCTGGCCCTTCCGTCCTTCCTCCCCACCGGCTTTGCCCACCGAGGCCGACACTTTGTCTGACAAAGTACCCAACTTAGCCTCCAAAGCCGCCCCCAGGGCCAGGCCGCCTGTCTGTTCCTCCCGGGGGGGATGGTCCCCGTTGACGGCGAAGATGGCCGCAAAGGCCCTAAAACCGCCTTGCTCCATGATAGGCAGTACCAGATAATCAAAGCCGTATCGGCGGAGGTCGCTGTACAGGTCTCTATCGATCAAGGCACCCCGGCGTCGGATCCGTTTCTGCTCTTCATCGGCGAGGCCCAGGTAGTTCCGGAGGGGATTCCCGGATTTTTCTTCCAAAAGCCGGCGCTCCTCAGCCGCTCGGACCGTGAAGAAAACCTCCAGCTCATGTTTGATATTTTCCACGTCGGACCAGTATCCTTCAGGCGCCCCGGGGCCCATGCGCTCCTCCTCTCTGACCGCTCTCCCTACCCCATCGCTCGCGTCCACAATAGGATCGTCTGCGGACGACTGGGATGAGAAGAAGGCTTGTGACACGAGCCTCGATGGTCGTGGGAGTGCATAGGCGGGCCCGTGGGCGGGCTGAAGGGATTGTAGGAGATGGCGAGGGACGAGGGAGGGGGACGAGACAATGGACAGGAGGGGCCTCCATGCCAGGGTACAGCCAGCAATGGACGCGAGTAGGAAGAGCAGGCGTAGTATTTTTCCTACTGGACGCTTATAACATATTGGGCTTCGAGGAAGCATGTGTATTGAGAGGGCGACGGCAGCTCGAAGTGCGTTTAATCGCGTCGCAAAGTTAGGAGGTTTAGCTGAGCCGCAGTTTCTGCCGTAAAAATCCCACAGCTGTCCACCTTGACAACTATGTGCACGAATATTGTTTGAAAAGGCTTGCCATTAATCATAAACAAAATATACGTCGAAATTGACATGAACATTGTGTCGAACACTCGTTGCGAGTAATTCAATTCTCAGACTTTACGCGAAAGGACCTGATAGGATACCCTCCTAGCGCGACCTGCCCCCAGCAAAGGGTACAGTTGCTGAGCTGCAAGATCACAAATAGTACTGTATTGATTTAAACAACATAGTTTTTCACAATTCTCTCCCTAGGGCATGGAAAAGTGTTCGGAGCCGTCGAGACGCTTTATTACCGTCGCAACAGGAGCCCATCGTTGATAAATTGATGTCGGCTCCGTAATACTGCACGATGATGTACGGGAGGTGAATTCATGGCGGCACACGCTCATAAAAAGCCAAATGCGACAAAGGTGGCAGTGGCCTAGTTGATGTCTGGTTCATCGACACGTCCGCGAGTAGCAATATCCACTTTGCAAGTCTCGCCAATCCTGTGAGAACCCCATCCTAGTCCCTTTCAGGCAACACTGACATGGACAGAGACACTCGCACACCGCATTTTACTGAGATGATTCATGGAGCTTTGTCAGAACCGTCGAGGCGAAAAAGATTCTGCTTGAAAAGCTGGTTTTGGTTCATCTCCCATAGGTGTAATACATCTAATCTGGCTGGTAACCTCCCCCCGGCCTTGGTGGGAAACTGTATCATTACCATGATAGATTTTCGGTTTTAATAACTCTAAGTATACTTTTGGTTGTTCTTTATCTATCGTACGTATATTCTTGCCCTATTCGACAATGATTCGGCTTGTGTCAGAACAATCCACACTCCTCTGTACCTGTTTACGTTCCCTAAAATATGCCACTGGTAAAATACCAATTAATGTCTTTTCTTAGAAACACGCTTGCCATATTACGATACGAAATTGTGAGACCATTTTTAAAATTGTTGCATTATAGTTCGGCATTGCTTCACGCAAGCAAAATGAATTGAGATAGAATTTCACAGCATATAGACATGAGAAAGAACGAATAATCTATTTTCCAATACCATGATTTGAAAGGTTGAACGAGCACCTTGTTTTGTGCTTAGCAAACACACATCATAAATATTTTTTGCTCCATGCCATTTCTCGCCCTATGGTACATTATTTGATTTCCTCGGAAAAGGTGCCATCCTATTTTTGAAAAAGGGTCACTGGATTTATTAAGAGAGCATTTCATCGGCTATTTGACCTAGTCACACGCAGTAGAGACGGTGCGCAGGGAAAAATCTAGCGGTCAAGGGAAACGTTGCCAAAAACGGGTACCAGGGTCATAAATGTCCTCCCAGGCTCGCAGTTGTGCAATCACCGACGCTTTTTCTCTCACAGTCAATGCAGCCCGTTGCTTGTACAGTTCGTTGGTCAACATCATTAGAAATGCCCGGGTCGGACGGGGCTGGAGCATCAACGATGTTCTCCGCAGGAATTTCTGTCGCCTGATCGTGCATGGCTCTTGTCTCCATGCCCCTTCCGTCCTGCTTCTCACGGGCAGCTCGTACAGCAAGAATTTGACCAAAGCCGAGGGTGACATGGATCGCAGCCGCCGACGGACATCTTTGATCAGAGGCCATTGGGGCGATTTTCGGCGGTCCCGCTGATTACTGACGTCTTCTTCGTGCTCTCCATCTGCCGGTGCACGGAGGGTAAGCACGGCCAGATCGGAGAGTGATAAAGATTGACTAATGTGAGGCTTGCCTGCGGCCTCTACGATGCTGGTTATCAAGCGCTCTCTTGTCGGCTGGGGCGTAAGGGAGGATGTTCCTGTTCTCATTGCTTTAATTCCGTCCTGGTACGGACTGAAGGAAGAAGGAAGGAACGAGGGCAGGCCGGCATCGGAGCTGGGAAGAGCATTGGCATGGCAAGCTCTCGAATCAAGGGAGGTGGCAAGAACATAGCCAGCTTCTTCAAAAAGTGTAATGGCCCGAACGAAGGAGACAAGATCCCGCGGTGAAAGCAAGTGGAGTTGGCCCAAGCTACCTTGAACGAGCGCATCCACGGCAGCGAAAACCCCCTCGGTGGAGGGTAAAATGGACGTGGCAGCGGTGGAAAATGGAAAAGTTAGCTCCCAGCGCTGTGAGATTGGCATCGAGGGGGAGTCAGGGAGCATGCACGACGAATTTGTCCGTGGGAGGGTAGCAGGAGGCGTGGATATCCGTAGACAAATCATCGTGAGGCTCGTCAGCACCGACACAAGCGCCGGCGCGTCCAACTGCCCTCGGGAAATCATCGTCTGAATCCGCGAGGCCGACACCGGCAAGGACCAAGAATGGTATCCAAGCCTGGAAATGGCGTGAAGGAAGGTCACGAGGCTCCAGGAGGTCATGAGGACCTCCGGGTAGCGTGCTGAGGACAAATCGATGCCACAAGGCGCGTCTCTGTCCCCTGTGGAACTCTTCGGGGCCGAGTACCGTATCGCTTCCCCTGGCAAGGGTCTTGTCCCACCGTCCTCTTTTCTCGTCTCCTCTTCTGCTCTAGCCATCGATCTCTGCTCTAACTCCGCCACGCGTGCGATGGCAGCCTCCGCCACGGCAAGCATTTCCCTCTCGGTCTCGCAGATACTGTCGTCCGCACACCCGTCCCCTCCCTTCTCGCCTCTTTTCTCCAAGATGCCTTCGTAAAATGGTATCATTGCCTCGATCAACAGGGCTAACGCTGGGAAATCCGCCTGACCAATAATCGCCAGGGCCTGTGTGGTGTTTCCCAACAATCCGGCAGGACCCCCGACCCATCGGTGGCACCCATGGACACTCTCCTTCTTCTGTCCCGTTTTGCTGCTGATGCTACCGAAAATGCCACTTTCCCTGTTCCCAAAGCTGTCAATGTCGCTATCGATAATAGTGTCATTGCTGCTACTGTTGCTCAAGTAGTTGGTGGTGGTAGCGTTGCCGGCGGTGCCATGCGTCCTGTTGTCCGCATTGCGGTCATTCGATGCACGAAGTCCAGCTTTGTTGGAACGACGAGAAAGACGAGGCTGGGGGGCACGCGTGGAAATCCGAGCCAAGCGGGTCAAGGCCGTCGCAAAATGCGACGCGTCCAGGAAGCTGCTACGATGTCCTTGCCTGGCTTCCTCCACCAGGGACAACACCTCTTGAGGTGACCTGCTCACTAAAAGGCGCTTGCTCAGTTCCCATGCCTGCATTTCCACGCCCAAATATGTTGTCTTTCCCTGTTCCATCTTCCCTTTCCCCTCGTATGCCGCAGCATTACCTCCTCTCCTCTCCCTCCCCCCCGACGCTTCCATCTCCACACGCTCGCCCTCCCCCCCATTCCCCTTGGCCCCTCCAGCCCCTGTCCGATACCCCGCCAGTTCCACTCCTGCTTGTTCTCGGACTTTTGCTTCCAAAACTGCCAAGAGCCTCTCCACAGGTGTCCTTCCTTTCTCTCCCTGGGCGTCGGCATGGGTCAGGCTGACAAGGCCGGCCCATTGGTCCTGCTGGCTCCGCACAAAGCGATGCCGGGCGACGGTGGCCCCCGTCGGACGGGTGGGGTCGCCGTGAATAAAATGCTGGGGGCCATCGATTTCGATGACGAGGGGCAGGCGAGGGCGAAAGAGAGAGGGCGGGGCCGAGGGAGGGATGGAGGGGGGATACACCACCACGTCGAGGCGGAGGCCGGCATGGCACACTTCGTCTTCGCAGACCAGACCGACCGTCCTCAAGGCATCCAAGACGCGTCGATGTAGAAGCGAGCATGTCAGGGCGGGCACTCGCTCCGTCTCCGCCTGTGGGGCGGAGACATGTGACGGCCGTCGGACCCACCGAGTCCCCGAGGTCTGCTTGGGCAGAACAAGGGTGCGATCCTCCCGACGAGAAGGGTACTTTGCAGCACGTACTTCTCTCTCCAGAGACACTAGAAGTCGAGCCATGCCAGCCGCGGGACCGACGCGGAATGTCGCACCCGGGCCCCTCAGAAGCGTCAGGGCCTTGCAGAATTGTTGGGCATCGGCCACCGCCATGGTCCGGGGCGACGCCGTCCGCTCTGTGCATGCTGCCTGCAAGCCGGCGTTCAGCAAGCCTTCGCTCCCTGGAGGGACGTCCAGGATGGCCAATGCAAGGACAAGAGAAGCGATTTCCCCGGTGGGAGGAATAACACGAGGAAAAGCCAACCAGGCCTCGAAGGTGCTCCAAAACGTCACGCCTGGATCCACATTATACCGAGCAAAATCTCGCACGAGTGCCACTAGGAGCCTTCTTGTCGATGCATGTGTCTGGCGTGCCTTTTTCCAATTGGTCTTCCGGGGGCGTTTGCTTTTCACTCCCGGGACACTGGACGAAGCGGAGGGGTCCAAGCAATCTTTACGAAGTGCGATTTCGAGCTCTTTCTGGAGTATTCCGACAGACTCAGAGCCAGACTTCTTCTTCTTGAGACTCTGTCTCAGATTTGAGGCAATCTTAACGACATGTCGGTCGACACAATCCCGAGAGTTATGGCTGTTATTGCTGCATAATATAGGCGTAGGAGTAGTAACGGGGCTACTGGTGCTCAAGGAAGCAGACAGACGACACAAAGGCTTGAGATCCGTGCTGTCACCACCCACTAACATGATCTTGATGTAATTAGTACACTTGCTTATCGACTGAAAAGGCTTCGGGAAATTGGGCACCGGATTAAAAGCGGCTGCAGGCGTCCATAAGACGGGTGACGTACCCATCCTGCTCTCCTCGAGCTGCAAGAATATTACCATCAAAGATGCCACAATCCAAGGGGGCCAAGCCTGCAGCCTCCTCATCGTGGCTGCTCAGTGTATACTATAAGCTCACATATGTGATTTTAGGCTCGGGCATGTCATCTGTGTTGTGAAGGATGGGATTGAATATCATGTGCGGCGACTCGACGTAATTGAAGTCAAGACTGATGGGAACCCAGAGGCAGTTCGAGACGACTGGATAACTTGAAATATGTGATGAATGAAATCACGTTTACGGTTATTCTACAAGCGGGTGCACAACTTTTATCGTCATGGTGGAACCTTTTCGGCATCAGAGTCCTCGAAGATGCACGATTTTTTGACGGCCTTGCCTAACCACCTTCTCCTTCCCATGTGCACCAGCAGCCTCATTTATTGAGACAGGCAATTAATCTTGTGTCGTTATTGCCATGGAAGTTGCGCCCGAACTTGTGCAGGAACGCGGCAAAGCATCCTTTCCTCCCTCGACTTTGACCCAGCTTGTAGACGGAGGAGTGGCTAAAATGGCAAGGCGGCGATGGCTTCGCAGCCTGATTCTATCTGACCCCATATTTAACAATGAAGACAGCATTTATTTGAATCATACAGAGCGATACAAACGTGCATTGGCAAAATGCGGACGCCTCGACCAATTGATCAACAAGTATCGGTTAAACGAAGAAGACAGTATTGTTCTACGTTCCTGTACCTCGGAGGACCTTCCAACCTTGTTGCACGATTTAATGTTCCTGCCGTGTCTCCTCAGTCTTTGTAGCGAAGAGCAACAAGCGTACTGGGTCCCCGCCGCCCGGAGTAAAAAGGTGCTTGGTTGTTACGCCCAGACAGAACTCGGCCACGGCAGCAACATCCAGGCTTTGCAGACGACTGCCACGTTCGACCCCGCGACTGATGAGTTCATCATGGACACACCCACGGCGCAGGCGTACAAATGGTGGCCAGGGACGCTCGGCCGGTGAGTGAGGCTGGAAAACAGACACGCTGAGGTTCTGTTTGTGGTGAGGTTGTTCTGTATTCAAGAGATCCGGAGCTCTGCTTTCTCAGAGGCTGGGACCTCGTCGTGTAGACTCTTCGGGACTCTGACATCTTTTCGTTCCCGTTCCTCCCTTGGTGCTTGCCCCATTTAATTTTTCTACCCGTCCAGCACCGCCAACACCGCCATGGTCATTGCCCGCCTCCTCTTACCCCAGGAGTCCTCTTCCTCGTCCCCTGCCTCGTACAAGGACATGGGTATCCACAACTTCATTGTGCCGTTACGCGACCTGCACACGCACGCATTGCTTCCCGGTGTCGTCACCCGGGACATCGGTCCCAAGATTGCTTTTGCTGGGATGGATAATGGCTGCCTGGAACTGCATGCGGTACGCATCCCTCGTGCCAATCTCGCTCAACGATTCGTGCGTGTGACGCGCCAGGGCGTTTGGAACCGCGTGGAAGGAACGCACAGCAAGGCTGCCTACGTGACTATGATGCAGGTGGGTGGATACAGCGAAAAGAAGACGTGGTTCCTGAGGCGGGCGGGGTGGGGTCCGGGGGATGGCGTGATACACGCTCATGGATAGGACTGACAAGAAAGGTGTCTCGGGGGGGTCGTGAATCATCACAGGTCCGGGCCATCATCGTCGTGCACTCTGCGAGGGAGCTAAGCAAAGCCTGTACAATTGCCATACGATACTCGGCCGTGCGTAGGCAGGGATTTGATGATTCCAAGACAGGGAGCGAGCTACAGATCTTGGACTATGCGTCCCAGCAATACCGGCTTTTGCCCCTCCTGGCCGCTTCGGTTGGGTTTTTTTTCTGCGGTCGGGCCGTCCTCACCCTGCTTGCAGAGACGGAAGACGCGTTGCTGAAAGGAAGGAAAGGGCAGGCGGAAGTTGGAGCCCTAATGGGGAGAGCGCATGCAGCTTTGGCGGGGCTCAAGTCACTCTGTACGACCATTGCTGCGGACGGGATTGAGGAATGCCGCAAATGCTGCGGGGGGCACGGATACTTGGCGTGCTCCGGCCTTCCAGAACTTTCCGGGAATTTTCTACAGCAGTGCACGGTGGAAGGAGACAACGTGCTCCTGACGCAACAAACAGTGGGGTACCTCTTGAAGTCCTACATCAAGTGGAGGACTGGCGGACCGGTCTTGGACGAGGAGTGCCAATATTTCGTCACCGCGGCCGATGGGGCCCACGCAGAAGGTCTCGGAGAGGGGGAAAAGGGAGTGCGAGACGAGCCGGCTGTCTTGTCGTTGTTCAGTCGCAGGGCCTTCGCCACGTTGGAGCGCCTCGCCCTCCGGCTCCAAAGCCTGACGGAGGGGGAGGCGTCCTTGAGCCAGGCTGGGGCTTGGAGGAGGGTACTCGTCGATGTCATGTTCGTCTCCAGGTCTCATGCTTTGTACACTGTCTTGAGGCACTTTGCTGCCGGACTGAAGAGCCTGAGAGACGGCAACGACGTGTCGGGGGTAGGAAAGGCAGGGGCAGATGCCGCCTTCATCCGTGTGTTGGAACGCTTGTTCTTCCTCTTCGCCTTCTATCATCTCAGTAAAGAGGCGGGGGATTTCTTGGAACTGGGTTTGCTGTCCCCGGAAACGGTGGCAAGGGTGAGGGGGGAGGTGGAAATACTCTTGGGAGAGGTTCGGCCGGACGCGGTGGCTCTGTGCGATGGGTGGGATTGGGACGATTTCGAGCTGAAAAGTGCCTTGGGCCGGTGGGATGGTAGGTACGCCGAGGCGCTGTTGGCGTCTGCGAAGAAAGAACCTCTGAACCATCAAGACCCGGTGGATGGCTGGGACCGAACGTGGCAACCTCAGTGGAAAGTAGAGGAACAAACGGAACGGGCGCGACTCTAAAGAAAGGAGAAGGAGGATAAGATAGTGCTTGGTGGTGGAGGGCTGCAGGAGAATAAGCTTTCAGAAAATCGACTAGAAAGCACTGCAGGCTCAGAGGGAATAAAGGAAGAGGACTCTCAAAATGGATGATGGAAGCAATCCGGCAAAGGAACGCCTCGTTGCATAGTCCATCAGCAAAGGGTAACACGTTTGGCTTTATTCCTTTCCAGGGAGTGCGGATAATTCGTCCAGAACGCACGACCGCGGCCAGGCACTTGCGAAATTTCCCCTGCAGGAAAGGTTGACCCCCTTCGCCCTTTCTTAAGCACCCCACCCAGTCATTTAGGTGCCGGCCATCAGCTTCTGCTGCTGCCGTTGTCGAAAAACGTCCCCCGCCCCCGACCTCATCATGTCGTCGTCACTATCCCCGCTGTCCGAGTCCCCTCCACCCCCCCATCGGCCCCTTTTCCTCCCCCTCCCCTTCCCCCTCTCCCCCCCCCCCCCCTTCCCCC
>Ga0102934_1002143_pt1 | contig 13749 bp, 11 predicted proteins | sample SalPonR2_A_D1_MG_FD_78175 | JGI IMG/M metagenome (GOLD analysis project Ga0102934, IMG submission 78175) | Salt pond soil microbial communities from South San Francisco under conditions of wetland restoration - Salt Pond MetaG R2_A_D1_MG | ecosystem: Environmental > Aquatic > Marine > Intertidal...
GCGGCGTGGTGAAAGGCAAAGGGTCGCCCGCCGGGCACCAGGTCAGCGAATGACCTGGCGCTGATCCGCCTCATCCCCTCGGCGGTTTCCTGCCAGCGGCTGAGGATCTGGTCGCTGGCGATCCAGAGTTGACCCTCTCGCCAGCTCATGACGCGAATGGCACCCTCCGACAGCCGATGCCGAAGCTCGAACCCCTGCCCTTCGTCGGCCTGGCTCAGCAGATAGGCATCCGCCGCCAGCCACCAGCGGCCTGAGGCATCTCGCGCCATGGCGCCGATATTCGGTGCAGGCAGATGCCCTGGCCCTGTTTCATCCGGGCCGAAACGCCGCGTCGCTCGTGTTGGCAGATCGATCTGATACAAGCCGGCTTCGAGGGTCGCCAGCCAGAAGCGATCCGGACCGTCAGGGGTCATGAACCGGATTGTTCCCCGACTGAGATCCGGACTGTCGAAGACTCGGCTCAGGCTCTGCCGCTCCGGGTCGAAGGCATCGACCTGGCTGCTTCGGGCGACCAGCAGTCGCGAATCGACCCGGGCCAGGCGATGTATCCGCTCGAAATCATCAAGCCCGGCATGTCCCAGAACTTCTGATGCCGGACGCGTGGTCGCCGATGCCAGCGCCAGTCGATGCAGACCCTCGGTGCGACCCGCGATCCAGAGATGGTCGGCCGATTCAGCCGGAAGTACCGCATAAACCGCCCGCATGGGCAGCCCGTCGGATCGCGTCGGATCATGGCGAAGTCGCCGAAACGCCCAGGCGGTCGGCGGCATGTAAGCCAGACCACTGCGCGCCCTGTTGATCCATAACCCACCCTCACGATCGAGCAGTAGATGGAACAGCTCCTGGCTTGCCAGGCCGTGGTACCCGGCATCCTCGGGGCCGGTTCGATAGGCCTGTCCCTGCGCGGGATGCCAACGCACCAGCCCCTCGAAGGTCGAGATACTCAGCCAGCCGTCATCGTGACGCACCACATCAACCGCCACGGCACCGGCATCGAACCATTCCTCGACGACCCACGCGCTGCCGTCTTCGATGACGCGCAGAAGTCGGCTGCCCTGGAGGAGAACAAGATCCGGGCCCAGCGCGCGCATCGACGTCATCAGGGCCTGATCTTCGAGGCGCTGGGCCACGGGTTGGAAAACCCCGCCGCGATCGGTATCGAGCACGCCGAGACGGTCACTCTGCACCAGCCAGAGTCGGCAGGCGGGGTCCAGTTCCAAATGCATCTGAAAGCCTGAAACCGCCAGGCCGTGCTCGGCCGCCTGGGCCACCCGATCAACGCCGTCGCGGCCCTCGCTGAAGCGCGACAGGCCGCCCTGCATATGCGCCAGCCAGATCGCACCATCACAGTCCTGAGCGATCGACCAGACATCGGCCTCCGGCAGAGGCCCACCCTGACTTCCCGGCTTCAGGTGCAGGTCGACGCGCAGATCGGGGCCGATTCGAACCACCCCGTGACCCTCGATCGCAGCCCAGACCGACCCGTCGCGGTCAGCGGCCAGCGCCATGACGTTATTACCGGGGAGTGCATCGAAGCGATCGGTATCGATATCCAGGGCCCTGAGACGCGCTCCCTCGTGGCGAACCAGGCCGCTGCGAGTCGCGATCCAGACAAATCCGCTCGCATCCTGGACCATCGCCTCGACATTGTTGTCGGGCAGTCCGTCAGCCACGCTGATCGTGCTGAATCCGCCGGTCTGATCGACGCCGGCCAGCACCGGGCGATCGACGCAGATCAGGCACAGACACACCAGAAGGGCCGGCGCACGAAAGGCGTGCCGGCACAGGAAAAAGGCTTGAAAAAACGGCCCAGGCATGCGCGTCAGCACCGGCCCGGACCCGGGGATCAGTCGATGCGTGGGTCGAGGATGCTCAACGCGCCCTGCATATTGGTCGCGCCGGTGAACTCGACATCGTCATTGGTGTATCCAGTGACGGGGAAAGCGGTCATCGGCGGGGTACCGTCTTCGCTGACCCGATGCCGAATGCGCGATCCGGTGACGGTCACGTATCGGGTCTCCGGCTGGAGCGTACCGATCTCGGCCGAATCGATATCGGCCTGAGCGACAGCCTGAGGCTCGGGACTCACGGCGCAGGCCGAGACACCGATCAGGATGACGCCGGAAATGAAGGTTTTCAGGGCAATGTTCATGGGCACACTCCTAGTAGCAGCCTTGATGTATAGCCAGAGATTAGCACAGCATCGGCGAGACCGTGTCATCGTGGCCTTTGGGGTGCTCGAGAAGTCACCTCCGTCACGGCCTGGTGTAAGCTGTCGCCCATGGCGAAATCCAGTCCAGCCGCCCTCAGCGCGGCCGACCAACAGTTCCTGCAGCGGCTTCAGCTGATGATCCGCGACGGTCACTCCCAGCGCGCGCTCGGAATGGCTCAGCAATTCGTCAAGCAGCGACCTCGCTCGCCTGACGGGTTCCAGACCCTGGCCATTTGCCGCTCAACGCTCGGCGACGCCGATGGCGCACAGCAGGCCTTTAGCAAGGCCCTGAAGCTGGCCCCGGGACACCCCCTGATTCTCACCAACCAGGGCCAAATGCAACTCCGGTTCCGACGTGCCGAGGATGCACTTCGCAGCTTTCAGCAGGCCAGCCGCCGGGCCCCCCGCTCGGCCCCCGCCTGGCTCGGTCTGGCCCAGGCCGCCCGCAGCACCGGCGATCTGGCGCTGGCCGCCTCGGCCGTCGGTCACTATCTGCAGCTGGCGCCGGAATCAGCCGTGGGTTGGAACGAGCAGGGGCTGATCCTGCAGGCTCAGGAGCGCTTTCAACAGGCCAGAGACAGCCTCGAACGGGCGGTCGAACTGGCACCGGATCGAGGCCGGTATCATTTCAGTCTCGGGGTCTGCCATCGACTGATGGGTCGGCCCGATCAGGCGGTGGAATGCTACAGAACAGCACGCGAGCGCGGTATCGATCAGGCGGACCTCGACAATGCGCAGATCGGTGCGCTGCTTGACTGCGGCGAGGTCGAACGCGCACTCGAAGACGCAGAGCGACTCGTCGAGCATCAACCCGACTATGTCGAGGGTCTGGAAACCCTGGTCAATCTGGTCTGGGAGTACGGTGGCCCGGAATACCCCGAACCGGACAGCCTGTTCGAACGCTCCATTCGGCGCAGCACCACGCCCCGGGCCGTTGAGGTAGCCTACGCCCGCTTCCTCCTCAAGGCGAAGCGCGGAGCCGAGGCCGCTGAACTGCTCGAAAGACTGCGCAAGACCCAGGACGAACCAGGCCTGACGATCATGCAGGCCAACGCGCTCGAAATCGATGGCCAGACCGACGCGTCCGGGCGGCTGTTTCGATTGATGCATTCGAAGCTGGGCGACAGCGAGCCCGCTTTTCTGAATGCATTCACCCGCCACCTGTTGCGCAGCGGTGAATGGCAACAGGGCCAGAAACGTGCCCAGGCCGCAGTGCGCATCAACCCGGAAGACCAGGAAGCCTGGGCCTATCTGGGAACCGCCTGGCGGCTGCTGGGCGATGCGCGGGAAGAATGGCTCTGCGACTACGAGCGCAGCATCGTCTTTCTCGAAGTGGAAACGCCCTTCGACTATGCCGACGCTGATGAGCATATCGCCGCCCTGCAGACGGTACTGAATCGGCTCCACCAGGCCCATCGTGAACCGATCCAGCAGTCCTTGAGGCGAGGCTCGCAGACTCCGGGTCGGCTGTTCGGTCGGCCGATTCGCGAAATCGAGCAGACCCAGGAGGCACTGACCCGGACCATCGAGTCGTGGCTGGCACGCTGGCCACGACAGGATGACCATCCCTTCTACCAGCGCAATACCGGGAGTATCCGCTACACCGGATCCTGGTCGGTCAAGCTGAGATCAACAGGCAACCACGTCAACCACATTCATTCGCAGGGCTGGATCAGTTCGGCCTATTACGTGGCTCTGCCGCCCTCTGTGGCAGCGCCGGGGGCGAGCGATGATACGATCGTCCATCCCGGAAGCATCCAGTTCGGTCAACCGCCCAGCGAACTGGGGCTGGATCTGGCCCCACGCCGAACGATCAAGCCCAGGACAGGGCATCTGGCGCTGTTCCCCTCCTACATGTGGCACGGTACCGTGCCATTCGAGGACGAACAGCCCAGGATGACGATTGCTTTCGACATGCGGCCCGCTCTCGATTGAACAAGGCCGCTGATGGTGTGCGGATCGAGGGATCGTGCCGGATTTTACTGTTCTTCGAACCGGGTCACCGGCTCACCGGCATTCATCATGTCATCGAACCAGGCCGCTTCCTGTTCCAGCCAGCGCTCGACGCGCCAGTTATCCTCTCCATAGTAGACATCCCCGGTCGACTGAACCTGATCACGCGGCTGGACAAAGACCGGGTTGGATCCGGCCACACCGCCGAGGCGTGAACCGGTCGCCGATCGATAACGTCGATTGACGAACCGCTCCATTCTGGGCAATGCCACTTCATCACCGTATTCGGGGACGAGTTCAGCCTCCAGGATGCGTTCGGCGCGCGTGCGCTGACCATCATCGAGCTCGTCCCAAATGGCCTGCTCCATCTCGATCAACTGCTGATAGCCGCGCTCGGAAGCGAGTTTGATCCAGGCCCAGGCGCGCGCCGGGTCCCTGCTGACGTGCACACCGTTGTAGTACATCGTGCCCAGGTTGAACTGCGACAGTTTGTTGCCCCAGTGCGCCGACTCTTCATACGTGTCGAAAGCCCTGGAGTGATTACCACTCTGATACTGGCGCACAGCCTCCTTGTAGAGCGCGAGGCCGGGATTCTGGCCCGCGGGACCTGTCGGATTCGCGCTAAGCACAGAACTGAGAAGCAGCGCCAGAGCAAGAGCAAAGAACAAACGCATGATGACTCTCCTGAAATCTTGGGGCAGAATCGATTCGAAATCGATCAGGTGCTGAAATAGTGCCGCCAGTGCTCGGGGGAACGATATCCGTGCTGACGCACCAGCGTCGAGATCGCACCTGACATCTGCAGATCGTAGCGCAGTGACAGTGAATCGCACAACAACTCCAGCGTCTTCCCGGGGGCCTCGATCAGCGATTCCAGGGAGCAGTCGATGAAATTGAGCGGCACCTGATCACGAATCGCGGCCAGCGTTTCCTGGTCACGCCGCCAGATCTTGACCATGCTCGGCACCTGACGATAGCCCAGGAGCCGCCACTGCATCTTCAGATAATTCTCTTCGGCATGGGTGACGACCACATTGGCATCCGGAAACACCCGGGCCCAGTGGGGAAGCTGAAGGAGCAGGGGGACTGCCGGCTCGAGACATTTGTCCTGCTGTTTCTGCTCCGGGCTCAAGCGGTGCAGATAGCGTTTGCGCATCAGATGCACATGAGAGGGTGTGGCCTCGCGGAGCTGGCGAAAGGTCAATGGGGCTCCCAGAGCCTGGCGCCGGGCCGGCCAATCGGCAATCGACAGCGCCGGACAGCCGCTGTGCATGGCCAGGACCTGAAGCACCATGTCCCGGCCGCTGCAGGGCCAGCCATAGAACAGGATGGGCCGGATCGACGCCTCGGAGTCGGCGGACCAGTCGATCGAACTCAGCCCGGACAGGCCCGGCTGAGCACTTGGATCATCTCCGGCAAGCTGGGCCGGGTCGCCCAGGTAGGGTGGTTGCCAGGCGGCATCCGGGAACGCTTCCCGGGCATCATCGTAGCGACCCAGCTGGTCGAGCAGGTCGACCCGCATGGCGTGAGTCTTGGCGCGCTCGCCTTCGTCTTCCAGGCCGCGCTTGAGCAGGGCGTCGAGCAGTTCGAGCGCCAACGAATGATGATCAGCCTGACGGCACAGGGCTGCGGCCTGCCAGGCGGTCTGGGAAGCCAGATCCCGGTCATCGATCAGCGGCCGCAGCACGTCGACAGCGCCCTGTGGCTCGGCGCCCTGCATCAGAATTCGTGCGACCAGCAGACGGGCGCGGAATCGAAGGTCTGCGTCGGTCTCGTCAAACAGCGCCTGGGCCTGCTTGCGGCTTTCATCGAGCTCACCATTGAGGGCAGAAGCCTGCGCCCGGAGCCAGGCTTGCGTCGCTTCACCTGCGATCACGGCCTGCTCGGAAAGCGCGTCCAGCGCCAGCGGCTGGTTGAGGTGGACGTAGGCATCCGCCAGGCCGAACCAGACTTCACGCTTGGTCGAACCGGCCTGAACCAAACGCTCGTAGGATTGACGGGCGGTGTCCCACTGGCCGAGCGCCATGTAGCTTCGGGCTTTCAGCGTCTCGACGGTCGATCGCGCGTCCTCCAGACCCTCGGCCTGCTTGAGCAGATCCAGCGCATCTCGGTGCCGCTGCTGTCGCTGTGCCAGGTCAGCCTCGGCAATCCTGATCGAGCGATCGCCTGGATCCAGTTTGCGCGCGTTCTCGATACTCTGACGAGCAAAATTGAGATAGCCCTGTGCCAGAAAGATGCGGGCCATCAGAATCTGAGCCTGGGCATCATTCGGATCGACCTTGACAGCCTGGGAGGCCTGCATCCTGGCTTCGTCCAGCTCGCCTCGGTCCAGCAGCATTGTCGCCAGCGTGATCAGGGCAGGAACATGGTCTTCCTCGGCGCGCAGCGCGGTTTTCAGTCCGGCAAGCGCGTCATCGCGTCGATTGGCCTTGAGGTGAAGCCGGGCCAGCAGGGTCCACGCCGCGGCATGGTTCGGGTCGAGCTCGACGCAGCGACGCAGGTGACGCGTCGCCGGATCACTCTGACCCTCCTTGATCAGAAGCCGCGCCATCTGGAACCTGATCGAGGGGTGGTAGCCATCGAGCTCGAGGGCTCGATTGAGGTGTAGCAGCGCCGCGGCGGAGTCGCCGCGCTGCTCTTCGCACAGGCCCTGCAGATAGAACAGTTCCGCGTCCTCCGGGGCGCTCTCGGCGGCCGCACGACAGGCCGCTATGGCCTCATCGAAGCGACCCGCGTCCATATGTTCCGCGATGCTCGATCGCGTTGCGTCGTCAATTGAATCGGTCATGTTGTGCTCTTGCAAGCTGAAGGGTGCGCGATATGGAGCCGTGCGCCAAGCCGTGAATTATCCCAGAATTCGCAGTGCCGGATCAGCGAGTCAACTCGACGGTCACCGAATCGGGCCACCCGCGTTGGTCAGGATCCGTTGAATGCGATCACCAGGCCGAAAAGAAAAGGGCCGGGAAGCCCCGGCCCTCGAAACACTGTCAGTTTGAGGCGCCCCCGCTCAACCGTCGTCTGACGACAACAGTCGCTGGCATCGCTCGCTGAGTTCCTGACCCGCCAACTGCTGCGCACGGCAGCTGGTCATCAAGCGCTCCTCGGCGGCCGTGGCCATGCGGTCCGCCTGCTCCTGCTCGAGGATGGCCTGGCGTGACTCGGTGCGGTTGATGGCACTGATGTATTGACGCCAGTCGGAGGCCTGCGAGCGGGTTTCGGAAAAGTTGGTGGCGCGAGCGAACGCCTGATCGGCAAGCATTCGCTGATCCCGATCTCCCGGACCGGCCTGATTGAACCGGGCGTTACCCAGGAGCATCCAGGCCTCGGCGAGCGTCGAGTCACTCAGACCACCTTTCTCGATCGCGTCTTCGAACGCCCGTTCGGCCCGCTGATTCTGCTCATCGGCCAGAAACGACTGGCCCAGGCGGTAGGACAGCATGCCGGTATCGGCCAATTCAGCGGCCTCCTGCAGAACAGGAATGGCCTTGCGATGTTCTCTGGCCTGACTCCAGAGCTGGGACAGAAGCTCCAGATTGTCGACGCTACGTTCGATCCGACCGGCCTCCATTTCCTTCTCGATCAACTGAGCACCGCGATGCGGGTTCTCATAGGTCGAGTAGTATTGGGCAAGCAGGATGATATCGTCGTCTGATTCGATCAATCCTCCAACATACGCGGTCTCGAGCGCACCGAAGGATTTCATCTCTTCGCCCTGGTCAAGATACAGGGCGGTCAGCTGGCGCCAGTAAGTCAGCTCGTTGGGCCAGATGGTCACCATGCGCTCGAGCAGGCGTGTCCGCTCGGCACTCATCTCCAGGTTCGAATAGATGACGTTGTTCAGATCGTAGTACCGCTTCTCGGGTCCGTCGGATATCTCGATAGCGGACTGGATCGGCTCGATCGCCTCGCGGTATTCCTCGAGGTTGTAGTGGGCCGCGGCCAGCATGAAGTAGGTCGTATCGGTGATCTCGACATCGCCCTGGGCCATCCACGTCTCGAACAGCTCGATGGCATCGGCGTAGCGCTCCAGCACGAAGTTGAGCTGAGCCATGTTGAAGCGCAGGCGGTTTTCCTGATCGACAGGAAGCGCTCGGGTTGCAATCGCGGCTTCGAAATCACTCAACGCCCGGTCATAGTCGTCCAGATTGACATAGGCCGTGCCGCGGATCTGCAGCACAGAGGCCCGGTCGAAGGGCTGCATGCTGTCACCGCGCCGATTCATCAACTGGTTGAGCTCTTCAAGGGCCGCCGCGTGATCGTCTGCCTCGATCAACTCATAGGCACTGAGCAGGTCCTGGGCAACCGCGGGATTGAGCGATTGCTGACGACGATCATCGTCATCATCCTGCGCCTGGGCCAACGAACCGGCCAGGGCGACACACAGCAGGACCGACAGGCAGGCAAGCTGCCGGCGATTCGGGATCAATCGATTCAACAAAGACATCAAGAGTCACCTTCCAGCGCAAAGTCGAGGGCCGTTCGAACACCGAATCGAGGTTGCGCCACGCCATCGACAATCTTGGGGTTGTAGCGCCAGCGCTCAACTGCTCGGGCAGCAGCGCGGTTCAGACAGGTGTTGGTAGAAGCAACGACTTCGATATTGACCACGGTACCTTCCGGCGTGACGTCGAACTGAACGGTCACGGTTTCGAGCTCACCGGCCCGCGCCATGCAGCGCTGCGGGTATTGCGGCGGAATCCGAACGATCGGCTGGGCATCACGATCCGGGTTGAAGTTGGTGCCGATCTCGACATCCACGTTGCTCAGGTCAGGCAGCTCACCCATCTGTACCGCCATCTGCGGACGGAAACTCGGGTCGACGACCGTCGGCGGTGGCGGTGGCGGCTGATCAAGCACGGGCCGCTGGAAATCCTCCGCCGAGCGGGTCTGGGAGTCCTGAAGCTGGCGAGTCACGTTGATCTCGACGGTGGTGGCATCCGTCAGCTCGACGTTCTGATTCTGCTGAATGACCGTGGCCAGCAACGCGAATATAAGGCCGGTAATGACCAGGGCACCGGGAAAGCCGAAGATAAGTCGAACAATACTACTCATGATTTTCTCGTCGAGACCGCCACTACATCATTGACACCTGCCGCCCGGATCTGTTCCAGAACCTCGACCAGGTACTCACTGTGCGCCGAACCGTCCGCCTGGACGACGGCACTACCGCGTGGATTCTCACGCCGCAGCCGCTCGACGGCAACGCGGACGCCTTCCAGCGGAACTTGGTTGCGGTTGATCCAGATCGTGTTCTCGCTGTCGATCGCAACCAGGATCGAGACCAGGCGCTGGTCCTCTGCGGTCTGAGCTTCAGGTCGCTCGACGGTCACGCCGGGCTCCTTGATGAACGTTGCAGTGACGATGAAAAAGATCAACATGATGAAGACAATATCCAGCAGCGGCGTGACGTTGACGTCTCCGTCATCACGTGCAGCAGTTCTTCGGCCTCGTTTGAGCATGGTCAAAACGCCTCTTTAATTTGAGCCCTGGATCGCCAGGGCTGGGTCCACGCCCGCCTGGCGCGCCTGGTCCAGGACCAACACGGTGGTATCGACTTCGGCATCCGGTGCTGCGTTGAGCAGTACGACGCCGCGAGGTTTCTCGGCGATGAACGCTTCGACGACCGGCTTGACCGATCTCGGATCGATCATGCGCGTGTTGTCGACCATGACGAATCCGTCATTGCGCACGCTCAGTACCATCGTGGGTGGCGGACGCGTCAGCTCTTCAGGCGGAGTGTCCTGAGGAGTCACGATGTCCAGACCCTCCTCCTCGAGGAAGGTCGACGTAACGATGAAAAAGATCAACAGAATGAACACGATATCAAGCAGCGGCGTGATGTCGACCTCTGCTTCGTCCATTTCCGGGTTTGTCAGCCGACGGACAGCACCGTACCCCATTCCGGCCTCGACCTGCAGATCTTCCGACATGGCAGTCGCAGTGCGATCATTCTGGCGTTCCAGGTAGCTGATCGCGAATACACCGGTCAGCGATACGGCCAGCCCGGTCATGGTCGGAATGGTGGCCTTCGAAATACCTGCAGCCATCAGTCGAGCATTCGACGCGCCGGTATCGGTGATGATCTGAAAGACCTCGATCATCCCGGTCACGGTTCCCAGCAGCCCGAGAAGCGGGGTGATGAGGATCAGCGCCTTGATGACACCCAGGAATCGTTCGTTTTCGATCTGTACTTCGGAAACCAGACGCTCGCGAAAGGCATACAGCTCCCAGCTCGGCTGACCGGCAACTGCGTCCCAGCGCTCGCGCTGTTCGCGACGGAAGCGGCGGGATGCGAAAAAATAGTACAGAAAGCGTTCACAGATCAGGATCCACATCAACAGAGTGCTGATCAGGAGGGCGACCACGACCGGGCCGCCCGCCTCCAGAAACCCTCTGATGCTGTCGATCAGACTGCTCAGACTGAACAAATTGGACACAGTGTTCTAACCTCGGATGCTGTGATGCTGACTTACTTCTCGACGTCAGCCACGAAACTCACGGACTGTTCTTCCAGAATCTGGCCGAGACGACGTGATGCACCCGCTGCAAACGCATGCAGAATCAACAGCGGTACGGCAGCGATCAAGCCGAGTACCGTGGTAATCAATGCCTGAGAAATACCACCGGCCATGAGCTTGGGATCACCGGTACCGAACAGGGTAATGGCCTGGAAGGTGACGATCATACCGATCACCGTACCCAGCAGTCCCATCAGCGGTGCCACAGCGGCCAACACCTTGACCAGGTTGAGCCCGCGCTCCAGCGGTGGAATTTCCTTCAGAACCGCCTCATCGAGATGCAGCTGCAGCGTCTCGAGATCCTCGGTCTTGTGGTCTTCATAAGCCATCATGATCCGACCCAGCGGGTTGGACTTCGACGGAGTGGACGAACGCATCTGCGACCGGACCTTGAACGAGGTCAGGGTCAGTGATACCCAGCGATAGAGCGCCAGCAGAATACCGAAAATGGCCACAACGATGATCGCGTAGCCGATCGCACCACCCTGATCAACACGTTCCCGCAGCGTCGGTGTTTCGATCACCAGCCCGAGCAGCGAGCCCAGTGAAGGATCGATCATGCCGCGGACCACGCCAGGACCGGAATGGCTGGCGACGCGATCGGCAGCGGCCAGCGCACCACCACCGGGCTGGCGCGCCAGATAGCGCAGACTGCCCTCATTGAACACCATGTAGCCGCGCTCACCGAATGCGGTGAAGGGCCCGAGGCGAATGACAGATTGGGGCGAAACCTGGTTGTCTTCACCGATCACATTGGCCTGGTACTGAACCACCTTGCCCTGTTCGCTGGCTTCCCGCAGCATCGTGAACCAAAGTCCCTCCAGCTGCTCGATCGTCGGCAGAGAACTGGACTGAGCCATGTCATCCAGCTCCTCACCGCGGCCCGGAAGCTGGGTTGAGATCAGTGAATTCCTGAGCTGTTCATTCATGTCCGCTGCCGCAGCGCGGGCAACACCGAACAGTTCGCCGAACTCACCCTGCCGCTCGTTGAGCTGCGCACGCAGTTCTTCGAGCTCACGGTCGAGTTCGTTGCGAAGATTCTCGAGTCGGCTGGCTTCGTTTTCGGCATCGGAGACCTGCTGACGAATGCGCCGCAGTTCGGCTTCCTGATTGGCCTGCTGGCTACGGAACCGCGCTTCGCGCTCGGCGTTGGACTCGGCCACAGCCTGACGTTCCTGCTGCATGGCGCGCAGCACGTCATCGAGCGTGCGAGATTGCTGAGCAACAGCGGTCGATGACAGCGCCACCAGACCAATGGCCATCGCTGTCAGAGTAGTGACGATTGACTTGGACATGGAGCCTTCTCTGCTTGATTCGGAGCGATTCTTGTCGGAGCGGTGCTCGGGTTGATTCAACGCCAACATATCAATTCCCTCCCGCCGTGGCAGGCGCCTCGACCGGAATGAACATCAGGTCAGGCGGAATCTGCTCGCGTGCAATGCGCAGACCCTGCTTGACGTCGCCGAGATAATCCCGATCGAGATCGACCCAGCCGCCGCTCGCACGGTCATAGCGCTTCAGGACCTGGTCATCATCGGTCACGAAGATCAGCTCCAGACGGCCGATTCGCAGAATGCTGACATCTTCATACAGGGTGCCATCGGCCTGAACGTCGGAACGATACGCCTCGATGGTGCGCCCGTACTCCGACTCGATCTGATAGGCCTCGATGATCAGACGGTAGCGCTGTGCCGGGGACTGGGAAGGATCCTCCATCATGGCCAACAGGCGCTCGACTCGCGCCTCGCGCTCGTTCCTGAGGAACGGCAGATCGGCTGCCACCAGCTCATCGAGCGCATTGACCATGTCTTCCATCAGCGGCTGAACGGCGCGCTGCAGACTGGCAATGTTGTTGATGTCCTCGGTCAACGAGGCAATTTCCTGGCGCTGAGCGTCAACCTGGCGCTGCTGCGACTGGTTGTAGCGGTTGAGCTGCTCGAGCTGTTTCAGGTTGGCCCGATAATCACCCAGAAGCTCTTGCGTACGAGCATCCAGTTGATTGATGCGCTCCTGCGACTGAGCCGTTCCCTGAGCAGCCTGACGACTGTTATCAAGAGCCGGATCGATGGCCTGAGCACGGGTTTCCGTGGCCAGACCGGTCAGCAGCAGGCTGCATGCCAGGGCGGCGCTAAAAGCAAATGTGGTGCTTCGAATGATTATCTTCATGCCGAGGTAATTTCTTGTGTAATGGGTTGCGGAATTTCAAGCGGGACGAGAACGGCGTCCGCGGGACGGTGTATTGTAGGCAGGAGCCCCCGAACAATGCAAGAATGCCTTAAAATGTATGGAATTCATGCACTTGAGAGAATCATAACGGTGTTGAGCAGAAATCCGTGAATTTCCGCCAATGCGGCGAATCGAGTCGCTGCGGTGGCGCGCACCGCCGCTGCCATCGGACATCACTTGCCCCCAACACACCCGCTCAGTCCGAGTCGTTGCCGTCGCGGCCGTAGGCGCCGACCCGCAACATCACCAGTGCGGCGATCGCCAGCAGCAGAATCGCACCGGCCTCGAAGAGAATGTTCTGGGGATCCATATCCTTGCCCTGCAGCACGATCAGACGGGCAATCGCCGTCATCGCAATCAGGATCGGATAGATGAAAGGTGAACCCTTGCCGGTATAGAAGACCGCAATCATCGCGATGACCTCGGTGTAGAGGAACATCAGAAGAATATCGGCCAGGGTGATATCACGCGCCTCGATGACAATCCCTACCTTGATCATCGCCGCAACCAGGGTCATCACTGCGGTCAAAACCAGAAGGGCCTTCTCGACGACGGTAAAACTCGCCGTCGCGATCCGATCCGACTTGTCAGCCATCGTCACCGGGCCCATCTGGGGCGGTTCGGGCTTGTCGTCCTGCTCACTCATTTCATACCTCCCGGTGGCGCGAAGAATAGCACGGTGCCAGAAGATTTCTCCGTGCCCACCGCCCCCCACAAAGCAGTCACCCCCCACCCTGTTCCCTGTTCCCTGTTCCCTGTTCCCTGTTCCCTGTTCCCTGTTCCCTGTTCCCTGTTCCCTGTTCCCTGTTCCCTGTTCCCTGTTCCCTGTTCCCTGTTCCC
>Ga0102934_1002149_pt1 | contig 13729 bp, 9 predicted proteins | sample SalPonR2_A_D1_MG_FD_78175 | JGI IMG/M metagenome (GOLD analysis project Ga0102934, IMG submission 78175) | Salt pond soil microbial communities from South San Francisco under conditions of wetland restoration - Salt Pond MetaG R2_A_D1_MG | ecosystem: Environmental > Aquatic > Marine > Intertidal...
AGGCGCTTCTTGAGCACCCGTTCGCGCTGCTCTTCCTCGATCTCGTCGGGGTCGTAGGTGGATCGACGCGCCCCCTCCATGTTGATGACGGACTCTACCACCTCGGTGTAGAACTGCACGTCCTGCGCCTTCTTTTTGTTGATCATGATCGGGTCCTTCAGGTGGAAGTGGATCAGCACGTTCAGATCCGAGTAGCACGGCTGGAAAATCGCGTTTCGGACGTTGGCGTACATAATGTCCACCACCTCCTGCTTCTTAGAGCGGAAACGCAGGCCGTTCGCGTGGGCCTCCAGGGTCCCCATGGTCTTCCGGCCCGAGATGTGCGGGCGCATGACCACGTCCTGCAGCTTGTGCACCCGTTGGTTCTTCAGCAAGACGATCTTCTCCTGCTCCACTAAGTCCGCCTCCTCCTTCGCGTCCTTCTCGCGCTGCCGGGCTCGCTTTCGCAGCTCCTGGATGAGGCGGTAGGCGTTGTTGAGATTCCGGTGCTCCAGGGAGCGGAAGAGCATCTCTTTGACGAAGCCAGCCTTCTGGCCATGAGCCTGCACGAGCTTGGACATGATCCCCGGGGCGTCCTTCCCCAGGGTCTGTCCCGGCGAGTAGAAATTGATGCGCAGGTAGGCGGCGGCATCCGGCTCAGGCTGCACCACGTTCTTGATCGTGGCGATGTGGAATGGCACGTGCATGCCGTGGATGGGCAGCAGGACAGCCTCGCGCTCCATGTCTACAAATACCTGATTGGCGCGCATGTCGCGGGGATACTGCTCCGTCGACCGATACGCCTGTATCTCCTCCACCTCGCCCTCCTCCTCCACCGCCTCTTTCCTTCCAGACTTGCCCGCCTTCTCCGCGCGCTCTTTCATCTTGCGCAACAGCAGGGCCTTCATCTGCTTGTCGATCTCCCCTTGAGAAAGACCGTCCTCCCCCTCCCTCTTCCGTTCCCGCAGCCGGCTGGGCAAGATGTTGGCGATGGCTCTAGCCGAGGCTGCGTCCTGCCGACTCCTATGCTCGCCCTCGTCCTCACCGTCCTGATCGTCCTCCCCCTCGCCCTCCTCCCCGATCTCCCACATCACCTTCGCCAGCTGGTAGTCATACCTGGTCACCAACTTCTCGTCCAGGGAGGCCGAGCCCGACTCCGGGATCCGCACCGTGTCCGCCAACAACAAGCTGAAATGCTCTAGTTTGGCTGCGGCAGCCCCTGCCTTGGCCCGCTTTCGGTCCTGGGGCGTCAAGGGAACGTTCTGAAAGCCCACCACGAGGTTGAAGTACATGCGTGGCTTGAAGGTGGCGACGGCCTTGGCGTTCAGCAGGAGCGTGGGGTCTCGAAACTCGGCGCCGATGCAGGAGCCGAGAGTCTTGGGCAGAAAGGGAAGATATTCGGGATGCCTCTTCTCCAGATGGGCGCGACAAGCCTCCTGGACCGCCTTGAGGGGCTCACCGGGGCGCATGGCGTCCAGGCAGGCCTCGAAGGTCGAGGCCAGGGCCTTGTAAGCCTCCTGCACCTTCTTGGGCGGGTCGATCAGAATGGTGCGCGCGACATTGGCGCAATAGCCGCGGTAGGAGACCCCCATAGAGCAAAGGATAATGTCCTGCTGGAGGGGTTTGCTTGTCGTCTCCGCGCTGGCCTTGATGTCGTACTCGCCCCCGCTCTGCACGATGGGGAAGTAGCAGCTCTCCATGTCCTCCTTGGGGACCTTCAGGTCGATCTTGCTTGGGTCCCTGACCACGCTTTCCACCTCCTCGGCCAGCGCGTCGTGCCGGATGCTGGCGTCCTCGTCGATCACGTCCTCGATGCGCTGGACCAGGCACTTCTTGAAGACCTTGGAGGTGATCCGGGCCGCCACCTCCATGTTCTTGGCCGCCACCTCGTCCTTCAAGGCGAGGAGAAGCCCCATCGGCGCCGCCACGTCAACGATTTCGGCGACAGGGGCGTCCGCGGGCCCAGGAAAGAGCTTCTTCCACCTCTCCGCCAGCGGCCCTTCCGCCTTGTCCTTGGTCAACCCGCCCACCTTTGACGGGCCCTCGACCGACTCGTTGCCGCTGCCTGCTTTACCGCTAGCTCTGATTTCCTCGACTGTCTCTGTCAGTGTCTGACCTTCCCCCTCGTCCCACCGTGACACGACCACCTGCAAGTCTCCCCCATCCTCTTCCGATTTGACACCACCCCCGCCGTTGCTCCCCTCCGCGCCATATGCCCGCAGCGCCTGGTGCGTACCAGCGCCAGCCACGATGAGCACCTTGTCTGGGAGGAGGATGAGCAAGACGTGCTGCAGCTCGGCGCCAAACAGGTGGTACATGAGAGCCAGCGACTTGCTGTACGTGACGTCGGTAGAGCCACCGAAGACGAAGGCCAAAGCGGAAGCATTTCCCCTAGCATGTACATGTGCGGGCATAAGGACCGTGAGCAATCACAACCATATAAATAACAATGATTAATTAGCGAAGGATCCATTGAAGTCCATACCTCGTATCTGGAAAGAGAGACGAAGTGCTTTCGCATTTCTAGAGACTCGCGCGTAATTCCCCTTCCCCCTCCCTCCGCAACTATTAAGGCTTTGCCACCCCACTAACACTGCCGGGCAAACCTTTGTCTCACTTACCAAGTACTAGTCTTCTGCCGTTTCCAGCTCTTGTAAATGCGACGCATGCGCTCCAGAAACAAGGCTTTATCCACGGTGCAAACAACCCCCCCTCCGCCACCATCACTAGACCCGTTCATCCCTTCAGGTCCAGAGGTCGCACCCGCAGGCTGAGTATCAGTCGCCATCCCGTTCTCCTCTGGGATGCCACTAATTAAAGTTTTATCCTTTTACTTCCTGTTCAGATGGGTGCATGCACGTCAAGTGACCCCTTGTTCGCAGCAGACAGAAAAGGGCGGTATCACACAGCGATCATCCACCAGAGTCGGCCTCCCTGTGTCAACTGCAGAGAGCGCTACCATAAGAAGCGCGGCCGCAGATTACGAACGGAACCATGTTTACCCATGAACGCAAATCGTGCCGGCCCACGGCCCACTCTGAACCCGGAGAGGGCTCGGAAGTCCTGGTGCAAAGAATCGAGTGTCCTCGCCAAGTTCTTCTTGTCGGCGCCTACGGCATCGCCCACAGAGGCTCCTCCCAGGGCGGGCTGGCACAGACAGTACTCCGTTTAGAAATACAAATTGCAAAAAGAGATTCAGTGCACAGGCATGCTACACCTATAGATAGCGGGTCTACACTATCCACGATATCTCTTGTCGCGTTTTACTACTCGTATTTATTTTTCTCTCTAAGGCATCTACTTAAACCTTTGCTTTGGCGAGACGTACTGATAACTTTCTTACATCAACCAGACGTTGACTCAGGAGGAAAGGAGTCCAGGATCAGTGGCGCGAGAATGCATGCTGTGCCACCCGTTCCTGCTGCGCCTGCCGTAGATGGTCAACCACTACAACCAAACGTTCCAACAGAGTCACAAGAAGAGACTCCACCAGCCTATCTGATCATCGGTGGCGATGACGGCGGAAATCAAATTCTGCAGTTCCATTTGGCAGCAGGTCAGAAAGTAAGGAGCGCGTCACCTATAAATTTTCTGTATGCTAGCGCTGGCATTAATTTAAATAGGAGAAGGCGGGACGGTGACAGTTTTTTTTTTTTCACGGACCCGGACGAGATCTACCAAAATGACGGAAGCGAGCCCTTGGGATTCCTGGGCCTCGCAGCTCCGCATGCCGGAAAAATCTTGCCAATCAAGGTTGAGGGCCGCATGGCGTTGCTTTTACAGAACGAGAGCTACCTGGCGTCCACAGGCAGCGTCAGTCACCGGCGCATGTGTTTGCAGGCGGGTGTCAACACAGAGCAACTTTTCATGACTCGCGTCGTGGCTTCTCCAAGCTCTGCCAGGGGTGCTACTGTCTTCCTGCACGCACCCGGGTCGATCGTGGAGACAAATTTGGGGCTGGGACAGAAGATGTACGTGAGTATATCGGCCATCGTCGCGGTAACAGAGGGCGTGACCGTCAACCTGTCCTCGACAGGGGCGCAGGCCCGCCCTCTCTCCGGTGCCGAGTGGGCTCGGAAGAGCCAGAGTATCTGTCTCGTACAAGGGCCTGGCACAGTCTACGTCTCCAGCTTGCCTGTGGCCAGGCAGGTGCGGCGTTTGCTCAGTGCCTCGCGGCCCGAGAACTTGCCCCTCCTACCCCTTCTCCGCATCTTCTTGATGGTGCTTCTCTTCGCCGCCTCTCTTGCAGTCCTCCACTCGCTCAATATGCTCGCTTTCGATGGACAGGAGTTCTGAGATGGATTTATGGACAAGGATGTACATTAGGTAGACGAGAATGACGAGGGAAGGATTCGGGTACCGGGTCCTCCCCGCGTGAGTTCGACTGTCCTGCCTGCATACTTTTTCATTAAAAAGAATTCATCTTTGTACAGTCATTTCTTCTTGTTATTTCCCTGGTGGCTTCTATCCGCCTGTCTTTCCATATAGATTTCGTCTTTGTACAGTCATTTCTTCTTGTTATTTCCCTGGTGGCTTTCTCTCCGCCTGTCTTTCCATATAGATTTCGTCTTTGTACAGTCATTTCTTCTTGTTATTTTCCTGGTGGCTTTCTCTCCGCCTGTCTTTCCTTTGACCCCGTCCCTCCGCCCCCGCCGCCTCCCGCACCAACACTACCGTCACTTCCAGCAACAGTAATGCATTCAATGCCGACCACACCAAGGTCTGAAAGTACAAGTAATTCGCGTTTCCAGATCTAGCATCTAGCCACAAATATGACATGATAGGAGAAAGAACCAGAGGTACCCCCATACCCACACCCAGAAGCAAGATCTTGGATGGAAGCGCCATCAGCAAGGTAGGATGCAGTGTGAGCAAGGCGACATCCATGGTGATTTGTTGGAGTAAGATGGGGTGAGGATGGAAGAGAATGGCGATCCCGGCCATGACCATGAAAAAGAGACGGAGAAGGCGCCGTGGAAGAGATTTTGCCGACCCGCTTGTTAGGACTCGGAAGGCCAAAGGAGGCACGTAGAGGAAAGGGTGCGCAGCGAAGACGAGTCGGAAATAGGAGTCAAACTGTGCGAATACTTCCGCCATTAAATACCACCACAAACCCATATTAGGCACCGGTGGTGTCTGTGGTGTGTGGAACAGGCTCGTTCGGAGCGTCTGCGATGTAAAAACAAGAATCATCGAAGGCGCTACCGACATAGCGAGGGAAATGTTACGTGTGTGACCGCTTACGCAAAATGCTGAAAGTCCAAGAACGGACGCAACTAAGGGATCTAAATAGGCTAGAAGACAGAATAAGAATCCCGTCGACAACGAAAAGAAGACAATCCTAGCATTCGCGGAAAATTGCGAGGAAGGGAAAGCAGCTAGGTGGGCCAGGGCGTTTATGATTGTGACGAGTAGGACAGACCGCGAAAGAGCACAAATCACCGCACAGCATGCCTGCAAAACATCAGTTGACATAGCTAGGCACCTGTGGGGGTAGTGTATGTGTGAAGTACACCGACACATCGTGAGATGATGCTGGTTTCTCAAGCATTGTAATGGTAGTCCTAGGGGTCTTGAGACGCGTCGGGACAGCCATCATCATACATGTCATATGGCCACAATTATCGTGGAAAAAAGTCACTTATGAGATAGGAGCAATACTAGTAGGTTGGACTTTCTTTGTTCGATTTCCTCCTTTTTTTTCCCTCCTTTAGGCCGCGCAGACTCGCCGGAGCCAGGAGGTTTTCTTGGGCGAGTACAAGCCATGGTGCAGAGCAGTATGTGACATGGCCTGCACGCGGCGCAACTTGACATCTTACGACCAACAATTGGTGCTCATCGCAGGAAAAGACGTTCTCGTCGTAGAAGGAGGAGTGTGGCTGGCGCTATTTCACGAGGTCTCCCCACCTGACCGGGCGTTCAAGGTGGGCACGTAAACAAGACTCAAACTGCTGTTTTCATCTGCGCGATTCTATCGACTTGCATGGAGGGTGTCCCCACTAACTCGCCTCGATATCATGAGAGAAATCATCACGGCATGAAGAGGGCTGAAAGTCGTCGCGACAGCTTTAACGACGCTTTGCCTGCCAAGCTTCGCGTATTGGTCGACTTTGCAAGGCACCAGGAGGACCTCATCAAAACGCTTGAAGACGTGAGTTCTAGGTAGATTTGATGGTAATTTCAGGGTTGTTTTATTGTGGAACCACATATCCCATGTAATCCCATCGCTTTTCTGTCTTGCTCATGAAAACAGCGCGTTCAAGCACAAGAACAAGAGATCGTGTGGCTTCGGAGTCAGATCGATGATTTTAAAGCGTTGCTGCTTAGAAACGAAAGTCGCACAATGTTGTTACTTGAACAGCTCTCCTTATAACACTTGCTGTGAAAAGGATGCAGAAATAGTTGGGCATGAAAACATTCGCCTTACGAGGAGATGTGCGTGCACATTTTTATGTATAAGAATTGAGGTGGTACAAGCTTCCGACATTCCCGTCGTAACCATGTCACCTTGTTTATCCCTCTTGCAACCACAGTACACATAATCCAACTTATGGTATAATTCTTTGTTGCACAAGGGAAAAAAATACTTTGCCAGACTCCTTTCGTTTCATAATCCTCCCGTTTCTTTCAATACAGAGCAGACACCTTCACAAGACGCTGGTATCCACGCCTTCGCTCTGAATGCATATCAATGAGCGCGGAGGAGGTTCTATTTTACTATCGAGATGAAGCCCAGATGACACGCGGCGACCTTCACCTGTTCAAGGCACCTGCATGGCTAAATGACCGATGCATCAACTTCTACTTCCGAGTGCTCGAGCATGAGGAATTCGCCGGCCGGCCCGATTTACTCTTTTTGGACCCTGTAGTAGTATCATGCATGCTGATACAGTGTACAGGTAAGTTCAGGGGTGCGTAGGCACTGTTGGTCGGGAAAGCGATGGAACCAGCGGTAAGATAGGGATCAGCTCATCCTTTGGGAAGAGTGATTCGAGAATTTGCAAAACAGATGAAGAAGACTTGAAAGAACTTGCCGGTGGGCTACGATTGGACACTCGGAGTATAGTATTTATCCCGATCAATGACGCCGAGGAGTTTTTTTCCGGCTGCACGCATTGGTACGATAAGCTTTCTCGATATTGATATGATATCTTCTCTTGTCCGATTATCTAAAGTTTGTTTGCGATTTGAACCCCTTTTCTCTTTATAACGCCTCAATGATGAACATTAAACCTACCGTTTTGTATAAAATTTATACCGCCCTTACATAGGATTCTAGAACGCTTGTATGAACTTGTGCGGTATCACATTCAAGTCATCTCGCGTACTCGTAACCCATTTCCTCACGTTCTTCTCAATTTATCTGCGAGTAGGAGTCTCCTAGTATTTTGTACCAATGGCAAAGGCGAGGAAAAGAGCGGGAGTTTTTTTCATTTCGATTCGAGCTGCGGCCGAAATGAAAGCGCTGCTATGAAGACAGCCGCTCAATTTTGGCGCATGTTTACCATCCTTGAGGGAAGGGACGTAATAGCGGGAAGGCAATGTCCGCGAGTTGATGCCATCAACGATTGCCCGCAACAGGAAAATGGATATGACTGTGGTATGTACCTCTTAGGCATGACTAAATATGTAGCCCACCTCTTCGTTACCCAAGGAAGCGGTGTGGCAACTCGGAGGGGCTCTGTCGCGAAGGAAGGAGAGAACGATGAGGGCTCTGGGACATGCTCGGTAGCTGGGGGAAAGGGCTCGAGACTGGACACGACAGGGTTGGGGGCCCACGTCTCTTCCGATGCCATGGGAGAATTGCGTCGTCGAATAGCGCAGAAGATAGAGCAGCTTGCGGGCCGTGTCTCACCTTAATCTTTCGCCTCTATGCCATCTTTGGCTCGAACGTGGTATGGATTAAATCCGTAAGATGTATAGCCTCACCGCGGGGATTGGATCGCGTTTTAAATCCTCGGACTTTGACGGCAAAAAAGGAACATGTTTCTCTTCCTCTTGTTCGACAAGATGTCCACAGGTCCTATCAGTTTGTTGCTTTTTAAATCCACCGTAATTGATAAGGAGCAGATTCGCAGCCTTCCACCAGAAACAGGCCTACACGACTTTTCGCCCGCATCCCACTATCCCACCTGGAGCCTCTATTTCATGCATTAAATCATACACGCTTGATACGTACTTTGGAAACTCGTATCTACACCAACTCCATGTTGATTCCACCTCCTTCTTCCGTCGCTCTTCTGATCGCTGTAACAGAAGTAATGGTGGGGCCAATAGTTTTGACAGCTGACGAGGACAGCAATGAACGCGTTTGTTGAGCTTTAAGTGCGACGCTTGACGAGGAGGGCAAATACGAAGTCGCGATGGAGGGGTCATCCTTATTTCTGCCGGTGGGAATGGCTTTCACGGAGAGTCCGGAGACAAAGAGAAGCCCCCCGACGACGTGCATGCCGGTGGCGGGCTTGGGGAAAATGAAGAAGGACAGGAAGAGCGTCAGCGCCTTGCGGGCGGTGGTGGTCATGGTCGAGGCCAGAGCTCCAAATTTTTTGGTCAGTGCAGCCACACACGTGACGCCAAAGTAGCCACACGAGCAAAAGACGAGCAAACAGCAGGTTGCCCGCAAGCCGTGCGACTGAAGGAAGACTATACCCTCGAAAAGCTCCCAAGAGAGGAGACAGTAGATGAAGAGGATGATAGAGCCCAAGCCGTAGGAATAGAAGATAAGCTCGTCGTGCGAGGCATCATATTTGCGGAGTGTAAATTCCTGGATGTTAACAATGGCGGCGTCCACGGCTAGGGCCATACAGATGAAGATGATCCCCAGAGGGTGGAAGGAGGGCGAGACCTTGACGTCGGCCTGCACGAAGAAGACGAGGCCCAAGGACAGGAGCGCTACCACCACGTAGTCCTTTACCTGTTCGTGTGCCGTATGGGCATGCGATACTCAATCAACAAAAACGGAATGACCACAGGTCTGGCCACAAGCTGGAGCGTCAAGGAGCACATGCTTTGGGAGCGACTAGTGGCTCTCCTCGAATGCGAAGGTATCTCACACCTGCAAGCAAGTGTCGCAACGTACCTTGTATCGCTTTTTCATGATCAAAATGCCCACGAGCATGGTGGGAATGACGCGTGAGGACTTAAACAACATCTTGGCCGGGTAGTTCAGCCAACGCATAGACAGGTTCGTCAGACCTTGCATGAGCGCCTGCAGGGAGGCCAAGAGGATGTAGTAGCCAAAGGGGATCCTCCGAGGCGTGTCCGCGTGGATAAGTCGATGTAGGGCTGCGAGAGAGGAATAGCCCGAGAACTGGCAGAGGGTCAAAAAGATTCCTAGGCGACGCTCGAATACATGAATGACCATATACTCTTGCAAAAAGCCGTACACTAGCAAGAAGGAAAACACCCCAAGGGTACAGAATAGGAACTGTCCCGTACGAGTGAGGTGCGAAATTTGTACGCCGATGACACGGAAGGACGGTCGGTCGTGGCCGTGATGAGCCTGACTGGCGTGACTCCTCCACGTTTTCCCAGCCGCCGTGGCTGCTGGGATGGATGCGGCATCGACAGGAGGGCGGAAAGTGCTTCCTGACTCAGACGTTTGCCCGTTTTGACTATCCACGTCCGGCGCTCCAAGCCCAAGATGCTTCCGGATCCTCCCTGAGATGGTTTCCCCTCCCACGATGCTTTGGCCCAAACGCTGTTTGGGAGGCATTCCTGAAGCGCTGGACTCACTCCTCCGCAAATGCTCGTGACCTGTATCCTCGTCCATAATGGAAAGATTTACAAGCTCTGCTGGCTCGGATTCCTGATTTCTCGACAAAGGAGGCCATCCCACACCCGCGGCCTGAGTTTTTAGAAAGAGGTGGTAGGTAACTCTAGATTAGAGGGATTTTGCCACGCCCCCCCGAACTCGCTTTCGCACCCTTCTTACTTGCAAGAGACGTGCCCGCATGCTCCAGTGCCAGGATCTAAGAACAGCTAGTGGTCAGCAGTGCCGGGTATTCCGGTTTTCGTCGCTTAGCTAAGAAGCTCGTTGTTCCGGCCCTTCCCTTCCACGAGAAATGAAATATGGAAAGGGAAAAATACACCGCTAGATGGCCATAGATCTCCCCGCGCCCCTGGCCTGCGAGATAAAAGACAAGCATACCTGAAGATTAATTGATGATCATGCTTCACGGAAGCTGACAGACGAGTTCCTACGCATTGCATTGCATGGGTGCTCGCATAGCCATGTGCATTCTTTGCTGCTCGCCCCAAGATCGCCGTTTCATTGCCCTCCTACACTAAGCCCGCCCCTGTGCGGATGCGTGTGCGACAATATAATCAACCCGAAGCCATATCTGGACGATGAGCTTGGATACACGGCTAGAATATAAGGTACCGATGGAAGATGGAGTGAAAGGCGCTTACTTGCGTCCACGGAACTTCAGTGTGCGCCGCGCGTTTCAGAGTCGTCATGTTCCCTGCGAACCAGTCGACTTATTTTTTGTGTGCTTAGATGCCAAACGGGACTACTTTACAACGTGAAAAATAAGAAGGTTGAATTGGACGAAATTTGCGGCCTTCGAAGCCAAAATAAAACAACATCGGTGCCACATGTGTTTTGTCCCTGATGACCCCCTTCTCAATGTCTTCAACGTGAGTGTGTGCAAAACGCTCTTTTGTCACCGCCTGGCCATCAATTGCGAGCTTGAACAGAACAGTGATTCATTCATTCTAAATTGTTCACCATTCTATGACAAGTTGAAGAGGTTTTGCTGGGGAGAAAGTTTCAAAGCAAAATGGGACACTCTGAGAGCAAGTTTTCACCTCTGACAAGCAACAACTCAATGGATGTGCGGAAGTATACATGCACACATCGCCTTCAAAGCTACCGTGGACAGATCTTTCGATTTATAAGTATCAATGTCACAATAAGTATCAATGTCACAATATCAAAATACAAAGGTGAAATTCCCTATGGCTTGTTTCAAACGCTTTTGTCTCCTTCTTCCCTTTATACATCGCTTCCGCCCGCAATGCTGCTGCCACGACTGCTACCACCGCCTGCAGTGGCTCCGATGCTGCTGATACTGTCTGTCCCTTCCTTGCTTTCCTCGTCTTCCTCTTTGTCGCTCGTTGCGCTCTCTATTACCGAGAGGCGATTTATGAGGCGCTCTGACACCTGAATTTTGTGCAGCAGGTCGTGTCATGAGTATGTATTCCATGGGAACATGTTTCCTCCCATGTACGCACTTGTAAAATGGATTCCCTGTCCTTAAGCTTTAGGGCGCCCTCGTCTTTTAGCGGCTCCACGGCGGCCTTCAGCTGTGTTATCAGACAGGCATCCTCCTTCAACAATGCCCTCGACTCCAGCACCTGCACAAAATAAGAGGAAATGTTTAGCACTGATTGTCAGAGCACAAATGTAAACCACCTATGTGAGATCTTCGGATTTTCACACAAACGCACTTGCTTCCGTTCCGACAGCAGCCGGGCTTCCAATGCCTCTTTCTCCGCGCGCTCTCTCGTCAGTTTGCGAGAGAGATTGTTGGTCAGATGTTCTTCTTCCCGCTCTATTTCGGTCATTAGGGTCTCCTTTTCTTTGCGCAGCTTCGAAATCTCCGCACTGTGATTGTTCCACGAGGGCAAAAGGATGGCTGTCAGTACGGCAAATCAAGGAACGGTGGCGCTACTGGCGTACCCGAGTTTGTTGACGATGGCCTCCTGCTCTGCCTCCAGCTGGTTCTCCTGGTCTACTTTTTCTTGCTGCAATTTAGTGAGCTTCTTTTGAAGCGTGTTGGATATCATCTGTTCGGAATGAATACACAGACGAGGGATGCGCTTGGTTTAAGCTGTCAACAAACATTCAACATGAAAGTGGCGTAAAACGCGCGTGGTCTTGCCAGGTAGGCATTTGAAATCGGTCGCATTCAAGTATTTCGCAACGATGCGCCTTAAGGTGATACATCGAGAGAGCAGGACACACAGATGAGGGTATGACAGCGCTCGAATCCAACACAAAAGTCCCTGCCGTCTCCTCTCGGCTCGTGCGCCCCCCCCCCGTACCTCTTCTTCTCGCTCGACCTCTACAGCCAGGTGCTCCTTCTCTTTCTTGAGCTCTTCCAAGCGGTTTATCAGCTTGTTGATGATACCTTCCTCCTCAGCCTCCGTCCGGCAAAACATTTTGATGGAGCGCTCCTTCAATGCAACCAACTAAGGGTATGGCACAAATGTCAGCACTAAGATCCGTCAAGGACCCTGTCCACTTGCTCTATCCTCACCTCATTCTCGAGCTGGACTGCCTTCTGCTTCCAATATGCGAAGTCTTGGACCGGACTCGCGGTGGAAGTGGGTGACAGAGGCGGCTGCATTATGCTACTAGCGTGCCGTCGCCGCTCCTTCTACCGTGTCTCTGGAGTGGGTGCTGTGATGTGAGCACTGTTTCGAACAAAGTCACCGTAGCCTGCACACCGCAATAATTGGTCTACTCGCCACCGCTCGGCGTGGGCACCACTGGTTGGCCGGCTGCTGGGACTTAAAGCCTTACGGAAGGCCAAGGTCATGCGCGTGACGGCATGGCGAGAAAGAGCAAGCCGACCTCCCGCCCCCGGTCAGCCACCCCGTCCACGGTTTGCGAGTGTGAGACCCGCGCGACCAGTCACACCGTGTCGCGGGTTCTCGATAAGACGTTTTCGATATTGCTACGTATGTGCATTTGAGCGTGCGGCAACATGTTGTCCCGCGAGAAGCATGAGTGTACCAATGCCCCTTTCCCCAAAGCAGACGATGAGCATCTTTTTATTTCGTTGTCCTTTCCGCACACAATTATAAAATTATCGCAGATCTCGACGATGCCAGCGACACCAGAGGAGATTCAAGAAAAGCTGAGTAAAGACCTGGATGATTTGATCACTCCAGAGGATGAGGCGCCGGGAGACAGGCATCATCGCAATGGTCCCCGTCGAGAAGATAGAGGCGGCCGTGCGTTTCGAGGTGCTGGGCGAGGAAGGGAGGGGGGCCGAGGGAATGCTCAGCCATTCATTCGAGAAGGAATTGGGAGAGGAAGAAGAATGAGGGGCTCTTTTGGCCGTGGCACCGGCGGTCGAGGAGGAGATCCCCCTTTTTCTTACACTGTCGTGGGGGGACCAGGCTGGCAGGTGCCGGGGGATGGATTCGGGCATGAAGGTCCTGTACTTGATTTCGGGCACCCCTCTGCCTTTGCACCCCCTCCCCTCATGCATCGTATGCCGCCCGGATTTGTGGAGTACAGGAACACCGCTCTTCCCGGCGGACGAGGGAGGCACCCCTGGCAGGACGGGGGCCCTCGGCGGCCTCCAGCCCAGCCAGGGCAGCAGTTTGTCGTGCGGTCGGCGCCGGGAGCCCGAAAACCCGGCAGTGTCAGGTTATTCTACGTGTGGTCGGCAGACGGGAAGGAGCTGCGTGTGGAGCATCAGCATCAAGAGCTGCTCCTCATCACGGCGGCGGGGACTTTGAGGCTCAATGCGGGGGGGCGACCCCGGTCCAGAGAAACCCTGCTGGGTCTGAATGTGGTGGTGTCTCTGTTGGGGATGGAAGTAGTGCAGGAGGAAGGGGCAGAGGAGGGGCAAGCTCAGGGGTCGTGGAAGGTCCGGAAGGGCAGCTGGTCGCAGGCATTCGCGGAGGGCATGACGGTCTCAGCCTTCGCCTCGCGGGAGTGGCCCAAGATCCAGGCGCTTTTGACCAGACTCCCGCGAGACGTGACGCGCGAGGACATCGTCTTGGTCCC
>Ga0102934_1002150_pt1 | contig 13724 bp, 17 predicted proteins | sample SalPonR2_A_D1_MG_FD_78175 | JGI IMG/M metagenome (GOLD analysis project Ga0102934, IMG submission 78175) | Salt pond soil microbial communities from South San Francisco under conditions of wetland restoration - Salt Pond MetaG R2_A_D1_MG | ecosystem: Environmental > Aquatic > Marine > Intertidal...
AAGAATTGGAATTAGTTAAAGAAAAAAAAGATAGTAAATGGACTTATTATTCAATTAATAGAAAAAAATATGATGAATATTTAGCTAAAATTTTTACACTATCAGGGAAAACCTTTGCAGAATTAAATCTGGAAGAAATGAAAGAAAGATATGAAATAGTAAAATCAGAAAAACCATGTGAAACAAGACAGAAAATAAAATGAGGTGGTAATTAATGATAGAATGGTTTGCAGATATATTAGTATATAATTGGATAGGCCTGGATTCAGCTACCAGACTTGGTGATTCAGTTCATTTTTTCTTTTATGATACGATAAAGATCTTAATTCTTTTGAGTATAATGATTTTCTTTATTTCAATCATTAGAAGTTTTTTTCCTCCTGAAAAAACCAAAAAATTATTGAGTCATCGCAAAAAGTTTTTTGGTAATATTTTTGCTTCAATTTTAGGAGTTGTAACACCTTTTTGTTCCTGTTCTTCAGTACCTATTTTTATAGGATTTGTAGAATCTGGAGTACCTTTGGGTATAACTTTTTCTTTTCTTATTACCTCACCAATAGTTAATGAAGTAGCTCTGGTTATGCTTTATTCATTATTTGGCTGGAAAATAGGAACATTATATTTGATAAGTGGAATTATAGTTGGAGTTGTAGGTGGAATAGTAATTGGAGCTATGAATATGGAAAAATACGTAGAAGAATATGTTTATGAAATTGAAGCAGGTGAAAGTGAAGTAGAAAAATTGAGTTGGTCAGATCGAGTAGATTTTGCTAAATCACAGGTAAAAGATATAGTAGGTAGAGTCTGGAAATATGTAATTATAGGTATAGGATTAGGAGCATTAATTCATGGTTATGCACCTGCAGAAGTACTGGCAGAATATGCTGGAAAAGGAAATCCGCTGGCAGTAATAGTTGCCGTGGGGGTAGGTATTCCTCTTTATTCTAATGCTGTTGGAACTATCCCTATTGCCCAGGCGCTTTTAGGAAAAGGAGTAGCATTAGGGACTGCTCTTAGCTTTATGATGTCAACAACTGCTCTTTCTTTACCGGCTATGATTATTCTTAGAAAGGTTATAAAACCTAAATTAATTACTTTATTTGTAAGTGTTGTTGGTATTTCAATAATTGCTGTTGGTTATATGTTTAATTTTGTAATGTAATAAAAATAAAAGATAAGGAGTGATTTTAATGGAAATTAAGATCTATGGAACAGGCTGTAAAAACTGCGTGAAACTGGCTGAAAATGCCAAAGAGGCTATTAAAGAATTAGGAATTGAGGCAGAAGTTATTAAGGTAGAAGATATGAAAAATATTGTTGAAGCAGGTGTAATGTCTACCCCAGGTCTTGGTATTGATGGTGAAATTAAAGTTAAAGGTAGAGTTCCTGATGTTGAGGAAATAAAAGAATTAATTTCTTAATTACAAAATAATAATATAAAATTGTGGTTCCGCCTTATTACTTTCAAGGCGGGATCTTTTTTAATTGATAGTAAAATATTATTAATAAAATTAAAAGAAGGAGATATTAAATTTATATTGAAAAAATATTATAAGAAAACTAAAAATTATAAATATTAACTAAATTTAAAAGGAGGGAAAAAGTATGGAAAAGCGAGATCAGTTTACCTCTAGGTTAGGAATGATTTTAGCCACAATTGGTTCTGCTGCTGGGGTGGGTAATATCTGGAGATTTCCCTATATAGCAGGAGAAAATGGTGGTGGAATTTTTGTTCTATTTTATTTACTTATAATAATTATTATTGGTTGGCCTTTGTTAACTTTAGAAATTTCTTTAGGTACTTCCACTAAGAAAAATCCAGTAGGTGCTTATAAAAAATTATCTCCAGATAAGCCCTGGTTTCTTAATGGATATTTAAATGTTATTGCTGGAATATTTATTGTAAGTTATACTTTGCCAGTTTATGGTTGGATTTTAAAGTATGCTTATGAAATATTAATGGGCACATTTGTGAATATGGCGCCTGGTGAAGTAGCTAATTATTTTAATAATTTTATGGGTAATAAATGGCAGGTGTTATTTTGGGTAATATTAAATATTTTATTAATATTATTTGTAGTTAGAAAAAAATTACAGGATGGTGTAGAAAAAATTGCCAAGATACTACTTCCTGTATTGGCTGTAATGTTTATAGTTTTGATAATTAGAGCAGTAACTTTAGAAGGAGCTATGGAAGGTCTTTCTTTTTATCTTAAACCTGATTTTGCAAAATTTAGCTGGAGTTCTGTTTTTGTAGCAATTGGTCAGGCGTTTTTCTCTCTTGGTCTGGTGATGGGAGCAGCTTTAGTATTTGGTAGTTATTTAAAAAATGAAGATAAAAAATTGGTACCTACCAGTGGTTTTATTGTTCTGGCTGATTCATTAGTAGCTATAATGGCTGGTTTAGTAATTTTCCCAAGTGTTTCTGCCTTCGGGTTGGAACCTGCTTCAGGACCGGCTTTAACTTTTATAACAATGCCTAATGTTTTCAATAATATGCCTGCTGGAATTCTCTGGGGATTTATATTTTATGTTGCTTTCTATATTGCAGCATTTACCTCAGCTGTAGCTGTTTGGGAAGGAGTTATAGCCTTTATTAAAGATGAATTTGGTTTTGCAAGAAAAAAAGCAGTTTGGACCACTCTTGGACTTGTAGCTATTGTTGGTCTGCCTTCAGTATTTTCAATGAAATTCTTTAATATGATTGATTATTTAGAAAATAACTTTGTTTTAATTTTTGGTGGATTTTTTATGACAATTTTTGTTGGTTGGGTCTGGGGTACAGATAATTTTGCCCAGGAAGCTAATATTAAGTCTAAAAGTCTTAGCGTATTATGGAAAATTTTAATTAAATATATAATTCCTCTTATCATAATTGCTATCTTTTTAAATAGTGTTATATTTTAATTGTTAAATAGCTAACTTTAGTTTTTAGTGATTTAAGTTAAAATATATATAATAAAGATAGTTATAATTTATAGGGAGGAATAAATATGGATATGAGTGTAAAATGGAAAGGTGGATTGGAGTTTGAAAGTAAACTTCCATCTGGCCATAGTGTAACAGTTGATGCTAAAAAAGAAAGTGGTGGGAATGACAATGGTCCTCGCCCTACTGAACTTATTTTAAATGGCTTAGCTGGATGTACTGGAGTAGATGTAGCTCTTATATTAGGTAGAATGAAACAGGAATTAGTTGATTTAGAAATAGAGGTTAAATCAGAAAGAGCTGAAGAACATCCCAAAAGATTTACAGATATTCATTTGATTTATAAAATAAAAGGTAAAGATTTAGATGAAAAGAAAGTTGAAAGAGCAATTGAACTATCAGAAGAAAAATATTGTTCTGCCAGTGCTTCTTTAAATGCCAATATTACATCAGAATATATTATTGAAGAAGTTGAATAATCTTCTGATATAGGATATCCTGTCATTAAGGCAGGATATTTCTTCTTTAAAAGGGGTGAGTTGATGTTAGCAAATATACTTGGTATTATTGTTATCGCTTTGATTTTTTATTATGTTTCAAGAGTAGTTTATAAAAAAATTAATCCTAACTCAGATTGTGGTAGTTGTAGTACCTGTGATCAAAATTGCCCCTTTTCAGCCAGTGATTATGAATTAAGTATAGAGGATAAAGATCATAAAAACGAAAAAAACGAAGAAAACCCTGATAATAATAGTTAAATATAGAAAATTGTAAAATATTTTACTTGCATCTGGTATAAACAAGTGATATTATGAAATGTAAATAATTTTAATTTTTAAAAGCAACAAAAATATTTACCTAAATGGCAGAGTAAGGAATAGTGCGTAAAGTGCTTCAGGATGGGACGTTGCCTGGAGACGAAAGATTAATCTGCGGTATTATTCCTGCGTCCGCTGGTCACTAAAGAAACCCCTTTTCTTTGGTGTGTAGTTGGTGCTGCCATGATGAGGAAAAGGGAGGATTTTTACAATGAAATTAAATGTTAAGAAGATGGTTTATTTGAGTCTTTTGATTGCAATGGGAGTGGTATTGAAAATTTTTAAAATACCGGTGCCATTTATTGGTCTTACTTTTACTGGTTTCCCCCCCATTATTGCTGGTGTTCTTTTTGGTCCGGTTTCAGGATTTATCGTAGGAGCTTTTGGGGATGTGCTTGGTTTTATTTTTAGACCAACCGGTCCTTATATGCCTCATTTTACTTTAAGTGCTGCTTTAACAGGAGCTATTCCTGGGTTAGTAATTTATTATTTCAAAAATAGAAAACTTACCTTCTGGCATTATTTACTTGCCATAGGTATTGGGCAGACAATCACTTCAGTATTAATGGTACCATATTTTCTCAATATTTTATTTGGACTACCATTTAAAGTAAAATTCTATGAAGGGATAGTAAAACAATTACAACACATCCCACTTTATGCAATTCTGGCGAAAATTATTGTAGAAAGAGTTCATCAATCAGGAGTTTTGAAAGCTAATGATACAGCATGATTTAAATAAATTGTAAATTCATAAAAATATAATTAAATAAAATGATTTTGACCACAAAGGTCTGCTGCAGATAACTGTGGCAGATCTTTTTTTGATTATTTTCTAGAGAAAGGATGATAAAATGAAATTTAATATAATAGCTACAGTTAAAAATTCTTTTAAAGAACCTGCTCCTTTAGATGAAATTAGAAAAGATATTAGTGAAATCATATTAAAAGATAAATATTTGGATGGTTTATATAAAATTGAAAAATATGATTATCTTCAGATTCTTTACTATTTTGATCGATCTAATGGATATAAATTAAAAGCTCCCAGACATAGTGGAGAAATAAGAGGAGTTTTTGCTTCACGCAGTCCAAATCGTCCTTCTGGAATAGGAGTAACTACTGTGCAATTTCTGGAAAGAAAGGATAATATCCTCAAAGTAAAAGGACTTGATGCAATTAATGGGACACCTGTTTTAGATATTAAACCCTATTCGGCTGATTTAGTTGAAGCCAGTTTTTTTAAAGAGAATGGAGGAGGAAATGAAGATGTTAAATCAAAATAAAATAAAGAAAATATTAGAATCTGTAGAAAAAGGTGAAATTAGTTCAGATAAAGCCATGAAAAAACTAAAAGACCCAGGTTATGAAGATTTGGGTTTTGCAAAAATAGATCATGATCGAGAAGACAGAAAAGGTTTTCCTGAAGTTGTTTTATGTGAGGGGAAAACTACAGAACAAATAGTAGAAATAATGGAGAAGATGGGCGAAAAAAGCAAAAATATATTAGGTTCAAGAGCAGAAAAAGAAGTTTTTGAAGAAGTGAAAAAAGTATTACCTGATGCCCGCTATAATGAATTAGGAAAAATGATAGTCAGAGAAAAAGATCCTTTAGAAAGAGTTGGAAATATCTTAATAGTTAGTGCCGGTACTTCTGACCAGCCAGTTGTGGAAGAAGCAGCTGAGACGGCAAAAATAATGGGTAATAAAGTTAGCAGATTGGTAGATGCCGGGGTGGCTGGAGTACATAGACTTTTAAATAATGTTGATAAATTAGACAAAGCAAAGGTAATTATTGTAGTAGCAGGAATGGATGGAGCTTTACCCAGTGTTGTAGCCGGCCTTGTTAATAAACCTGTCATAGCTGCTCCTACAAGTGTTGGTTATGGAGCGAATCTAGGAGGAATTGCTCCTCTTTTAACAATGTTAAACAGCTGTGCTTCTGGAGTAGGAGTGGTTAATATTGATAATGGATTTGGGGCAGCTTATTTAGCAAATTCTATTAATAAAATTGGAGTAAATGACAAATAAGTTCAAAGGAGAGATTTTATGAAAGTCAAAAACAGTAGTAAAGTCAGTGATGAAACTAAACTAAAATATAATAGATTACAGGAAATCCTTGAAGATATGAAAGAAGTACTTATTGCTTTTTCAGGTGGAGTTGACAGTAGTTTTTTATTAAAAGTAGCATTAGATACCTTAGGAAAAGAAAATGTTATGGCTGTTCTTGCTGATTCTCCAATTAGATTTAGTGATAAATTAGATGAAGCTAAAAATATTGCTCAGGAGATAGGTATCAATCCTTTAGTTATTGAGACTTCTGAATTAAGTAAAGAAAATTTTAGAAAAAATGATAAATATAGATGTTATTACTGTAAATATGAACTATATCAAAGATTAAATGAAATAGCTGAAAGCCAAAATATTAGTTATGTTTTGGATGGTACTAATGCAGATGATTTATTAAATGAAAATAGACCAGGTATTAAAGCAGTTGAAGAATTAGAAGTTAAGACTCCTTTACAAAAAGCAGGTCTTAAAAAAGAAGAAATTAGAAAATTATCCAAAACTTTAGGTTTAAAAACCTGGGATCAGCCTTCTGATACCTGTCTTGCCACTCGTTTTGGATTTAATTTAGAAATTAACGAAAATGATCTAAATAGACTTGAAGAGATAGAAAATTATCTTCGAAAGTTTGATTTTGAACAACTCAGGGCAAGAATTCATGATGAAAATACTGTAAGAATTGAGGTTTTACCTTCTGAAATGAATAAAATAATGAATAAAAAAGATGAAATAATTGATAGAATAAAAAAAGAAGGATTTAGTTATATTACTCTTGATTTAGAAGGATATAGAACAGGCAGTACTGAAGAAATTAACAAAGATAAAAACTAAACTGGGAGGTTATAAAGATGAATGCATATTTTGATATATTTTCTGGAATAAGTGGAAATATGGTTTTAGGAGCATTAGTTGACCTGGGACTTGATCTCAAAGAATGGAAAAAAGAGCTGGCTAAATTAGGTCTTGAAGATGAATATAATATTGAAACTACAAAAACAGATAAACACGGTATAGGTGGTACTTATTTACAGGTGAAACTCGTTGATACTGAGCATGATCACGATCATAGCCATGACCATGATCATAGTCATTCACATGGTCATAGTCACGGTAGGAATTTGGATGATATCAGGGATATAATTGATAAAAGTGATTTAAGTGAATCTGTTAAAGAAAAAAGCAAAAAAATATTTTTAAATCTAGCAAAGGCGGAAGCTAAAATTCATGGAAGTAATATTAATGAAATTCATTTCCATGAAGTAGGAGCGGTAGATGCTATTGTAGATATAGTTGGTAGTGTACTTGGTCTCGAAATGTTAGGTGTAGATAAGATTTATGCTTCTAAATTGCATATCGGCAATGGTTTTGTGGAGTGTGATCATGGTAAAATGCCTGTTCCTGCACCTGCAACTATGGAACTTTTAGCTAATATACCAATTTATTCAGAAGGAATTGAAGCTGAAATGGTTACACCAACTGGAGCGGCTATTATTACTACTCTGGCAGAAAAATTTGGTCCAAGAGATGAGATGAAAATTATAAAATCAGGTTATGGAGCTGGGACAAGGGATTTACCTATTCCTAATTTGTTGAGAATTAATCTTGTCGAAGAAACTAAAGGAATAAAGCAAAAAAAAACTCAGTAAATCTTATTGAAGCTAATATAGATGATATGAATCCGGAGTTTTATGATTATTTAATGGATGAGTTATTTGCTAAAGGGGCTTTAGATGTCTATTTTACTCCAATTCAAATGAAAAAAAATAGACCAGCTATAAAATTGTCTGTATTATATAAAAATAATGAAAAAGAAATAGTTAATACTATTTTTAAAGAAAGCAGCAGTCTGGGAATTAGATTTTATAGAAATATTGAAAGAGTTTGTTTAGAAAGAAAATATAAAACTGTAACAACAAAATGGGGAAAAGTTAAAGTAAAGTTGGCTTATAATGGTGAAGAATTGGTTAATATAGCTCCTGAATATGAAGAATGTAAAAAGCTAGCAGAAAAAGAAAATGTGAGTTTAAAAAAGATTTATCAGGAAGCAATTTCTAAAGTAAATAACCAATGATATAATATTTTAAAATTTAAAAAGCCCCCAACTTAATAATTATTGGGGGCTTGAAGTTTTATTTTTTATTGTCTTCTTCATGCTCTTTTAAAGTATCAGTTAATTTTTTCTGAATTTTATTTAAAAATTCTTCATCATTTTCTTCATTTGATTGAGTGACAAGGACAATTTCTGGCTGACTTTTTAAGTATTTATTTATTAACTCAACCAGTCCACCACCAATGAGTACTGTTAAACCAGCTTCGATAAAACTATTCTGATTTATAAAATAAAAGAAAATACTACCTGTAACTCCACTAACTACAAATATTATTCTATGGAGACAATCACATTTTTTATTAATAAATTTAAGGAGTTTAAGATAATAAGACATCAATAATTTTTTGATATTAACTACCTCCTTATTTTTAACAAAAATTAGTATATCAGAAAATTGATTTAAATTCAAATTTCGACAGGATATTAGAGGAATTTCGTCTTTTATATTTAATTATATATTAAGAGATATGAAAAACATAGTCAAAAAATTTAATTTAAAAAGGGGGCAAAAACCATGAAAAACTTAAATAATATAAAAAACTTATCAAATAATCCAGATATTATTATTTTACTTAATAAAGAAGGTATATATAAAAATATCTGGACTAATAGAACCCAGGATTTAGTAGCCCCTAAAGAGGAATTATTAGAAAAATCAGTTGAGGAGATACTTCCATTTGAAATTTCTAAAAGATTTAAAGAAAAAATGAAACTTGCTTTTAAAAAAGATGAAATGCAAAAATTTAATTATAAATTAAATATTAAAGGAAAAACTATTTATTTTGAAGCTTCTTTTGTTGCATTTGAAGAAAATAAGATATTTTGTTTTGTAAAAAATGTTACAGATAAAAAAGAAATAGAAAAAGAATTACGAAAAAGCGAAAAAAGATATCGTACACTATTTGAAAATTTTCCTGCTGTTATCTGGGAAGAAGATTTTTCTGAAGTAATAAAATATGCCAAAAAAATAAAAGCAGAAACTGAAGATATTGAAAAATATCTAAATGAAAACTCTCAAAAATTAAATGAATTATTAAATAAAATCAAAGTGATAGATGTAAATAAAACAGCTCTGAATTTTTATAATGCTGAATCAAAAAAAGAGCTTATAAATAATTTAGAAAAACTTTTTAATAAGAACACAAAAGAAGTTACAATTGAAATTATATCATCAATGTTAAGTGGAATTAAAGGTTTTAGACGGGATACAGAGGTTTTAACCTTGGATGGTAAAAAGAAAGATACAAGGCTTGAATGGAAGATCCCTGAGGAGAAAAATGACTACTCAAAAGTATATATTAGTATTTTAGATATTGGAGAAAGAAAAATGGCTGAAAGAGTTAATAAAAGACAGAATGCCTATTTCCAGCAATTATTTGATAATTCTCCAGAAGCTATCGCCTTATTAGATAATAGGGAACATATAATAAAAATAAATGATAGTTTTGAAGAAACTTTTGGCTATAAACAGGATGAAATAGAAGGAAGACAGATAAATGATATTATTTTACCTTCAGATTATGAAGATGAAGGCATAGAAATAACAAAACGAGTTAGTAAGGGCCATACAGTTGAAAGTGAATCTGTCCGTAAGACTAAATCCGGTGAGGAAATTTTTGTATCAATTAAAGGCTATCCAATCACCTATAATGGTAAACAATTAGGAGTTTATGCGATTTATAATGATATAACTGTCCGCAAAAAAGAAGAAAATAAAATAAAATATCTTTCTTTTCATGATCAACTTACTGATCTTTATAATAGAAGATTTTTTGATGAAGAAAGAGATAGACTTGATAATTCAAGAGAGTTGCCAATTAGTATAATAGTTGCTGATATGGATGATCTTAAAGGAATAAATGACAATTATGGACATAAAAAAGGTGATGAATATTTAAAAATAATAGCAGAAATAATTGAAAGTTCAGTAAGAGAAGCTGATATTGTAGCTAGAATTGGTGGAGATGAATTTGCAATTTTATTACCTAATGCCAATAAAAAAATAGCTGAAGAAATAGAAAATCGAATTTTAGTAAAATGTAAAGAAAGAAGTAAAAAACTAAAAGAAGATATTAGTATTTCTACTGGTTCTGCAACAAAAAATAAATTTGTAGAGAGTTTAGAAGAAGTTTTTAAAATAGCTGATAAAAAAATGTATGAAAATAAAGAGAGTAAAAAAGAATAATACTTGAAATATGAACTTATGTGTATTAAAATTTAAGTGATATTGATAATGATTTTCAAATATTTTGAGGATGTGGTCTTTTTGCTTTTAGATATAGAAAATTTAAATAAAAGTTTTGAAGAAAAGAAAGTCCTAAAAGATATATCTTTTTCTTTATATAAAGGAGAAGTTAACTGCTTTTTAGGTCCCAGCGGATGTGGTAAATCTACATTATTAAGAATTTTGGCCGGACTTGAAAAAGCTGATACCGGTAAAATTAATATGGATGTAAAACAAAGCTCCTTTATTTTTCAGGATCATCGTTTATTACCATGGTTAACTACTTCTGAAAATGTTGAACTTGTATTGAAAAATAAAATTAAAAATAAAGCTAAGAGGGAAAAAATAGTCCAGGAAACATTAGCTGATGTTAATTTAGAAGAATACAGTAACTATTATCCTGAAAAATTAAGTGGTGGTATGAAACAGAGAGTGGCAATAGCCAGAGCACTTGCTCTTAAACCACAATTGATATTAATGGATGAACCTTTTTCTAAATTAGATTTTCCCCTAAGAGTAAATTTGATTAATCTCTTAAATCATATTTTTGAAAATGAAGATATGTCAGGTATTTTTGTTACTCATGATACTAGAGAAGCTGTTTTAATGGGAGACAAAGTTATGGTAATGTCTGAAAATCCAGGAGAAATAGAAAATGTAATAAATATTGATATACCCAAGAAAAAAAGAAGTCTGGGCAGTCCAGACACTTTTGAAATTCATCAAGAATTAAATGATTCGATTTTTTATCATCAGGGTAAAAATTTCACTCCAAGATGTTGTAGAAAAATGAATAGAGTTGGAAAAAACAAACTAAAACTTGAGGAGGATATTATAAATGTCTAAAAATAAATTAATTAACTTAACTATTATATTGATTTTGATTTTTAGTATTTTTATTAGTGTTCAAAAAACAGAAGCAGTAGAAAATTCAGAAATAAAGATTAGTGTTTCTCCAAGTCCTTCATCTATACCTGTTTATTATCTTTTAGAAAATAGTGATTTGAATCTTAAGGTTGATATACATAAAAATAGAAATATTGTAATATCTAAATTTATGAAAAATAATATTGATATGGCTTTATTATCCACAAATGAAGCCGCAAAATTATATAACAAAAATGTAGATGTTAAATTAGCAGGTGTTCATACCTGGGGTATTTTTTATCTATTAACTACAGATGATGAAATAAGCACCTGGAAAGATTTGAAAAACAAAAATATAAGTTTACCATCTAAAGGTGGACCAATGGATATAGTGTTCAATTATTTAGCTGAAAAAAATGGGATTAATCTTAGTAGTGACTTAAAAGTAAGAAGAGGTAAAGTTCGTGAATTAAGTCAATTAATGATAAATGATATGGCTGAGACTGCTGTTCTTAGAGAAACTTTTGCAACTCAGGTTATTATGAATAATTCTGAAGCTGATATTATCTTAAATTTACAAAAAGAGTGGAAAAAAGAGACTGGCTTGGATTTACCACAGTCTTCTTTAGTTTTACATGGAAGTTTTGCAAATGAAGAAATAAATAAAGAAAAAATTAAGCAATTTAATGAAGAATATAAAAAGGCTGTGGAATGGGTAAAGAAAAATCCTCAAAAAGCGGCCGATGTTGCTGAAAAATATATGAATATTAATAAAAAAGTAAGTAAATTATCAACACCACGCTTAAACTTAAATTATAAGAAAGCATTAAATGTTAAAAATGAAATAGAAAATTATTTTAAAATATTAAAAAATACTAATCCTAAAACCATAGGCGGGGAAATACCTGATGAAAAATTCTACTTCCAATATTAATAAAAAAATTGATGAAAATATTTCTATTAAATACACTATTATTGGAGTAATAGTGTTAATTTTATTTTGGAAGTTGCTTTCTTTGAGATATAAAGCGATAATTTTGCCTTCACCTGAACTGACTTTTATGACTATAAAAAATATGATTTTTTCAGGAGAATTTTGGGTGGATATTAGTTATAGTTTTTTTAGAGTTGGAAGTGGATATTTAATTTCTCTTTTAGTAGGTTCCAGTATTGGGATAGCAATGGGTTTGAATGAAAAAATAAATAAACTTGTAAAACCTTTAATTTCAACTCTCCAGACAATTCCTAACATCTCCTGGATATTACTGGCGATTATCTGGTTTGGACTTAATTCAAAAATAGTAATATTTACAATATTTATTTCAATACTACCTATCTTTGTGATAAACACTGAAGAAGGTGTAAAAAATACTGATCATAAATTGTTAGAAATGGCTCATATTTATGATCTATCTTTTTGGAATACTCTCACCAAAATTTACTTTCCTTCTGTAAAACCTTATTTGAATTCTGCAGCTGTAATAACTATTGAAAGGGCCTGGAAGATAGGGGCAATGGCAGAATTGCTGAGTTTAGATTCAGGTATAGGAGCCGGACTTTATTGGGCCAGAAATAATTTAGAAACAGAATATATATTTGCCTGGACACTTGTCTTAGTTTTTCTAGGTTTTTTTAGTTCAAAATTACTTAAAAAAATAATATCAATGAGTACATGATTCTAAAATAATATAGAAATTTAATTAGCCAGGCTAAAAAGCCTGGCTTTTACTATGCAAAAATATAATTTAATATTTTCAATAAATAAAATTAATCTTAACATTAAAAATATTAATTTCTAACTTGACTTCATTAATGTAAAGATATAAAATAATATATATAGTGATTAAATTAACAATTTATAGAAAATTTATCAAAAGTTCTGGAGGAATGAAGTTCTATGGAAACAATTATCAAAAACATTAATGAGCTTCAACCAAGTCAGGTCTATTTAAGTGCTAAAAAATTAAAAAAATTAAAAAAATATTTTGATTCAGTAAATTTAGAGAAAATTGAACCTCTGCCAATAAAAAAGATTGGGGATAATGTTTTTTTAACTGATGGACATACAAGAGCCTATCTTTTAGATAAAAAAGGAAGAGAGAAAATCAAAGTATATTATGATGAAGATGACCTTGACTGGTTGCAGTATATGGTCTGTGTCAACTGGGCTAAAAAAGCTGGAATTAATAAAATTAGTGATTTAAAAGATAAAATTATAGATCATAGTAGCTATAAAAAAAGATGGATAGCTAAATGTGAAAAAATGCATCAAAATATAAAAAATGATATTTTTAATTTTGTAAAAATTGAGCAGATAAATAATCCAGATAAAAAAAGTGAAATTTGCTATAATATAATAGATAATCTTGATAACTGGTTTGGAAAGGAAGATACGAACCAAAAATATTCTAGAGGTGTAAGAGAAGATTTTTTTCTTTCTGCACAAATTGGTGATATACCTATAGGTTTTATTTCAGTTAAAGATCATAATCAATTTACAAGTGAAGTCTATGTATTAGGAATTTTAAAAGAATTTCATAAAAAAGGTATAGGTGAGAGATTGATCAAAATTGCAAGTAATCGATTAAGTGAAGAAGAACCCTGTTTATACATGGTAAAAGTTTTAGATGAAAAATGTGAATAATAAGGAAAAGATGCAGGATTTTTTTGATAAAAGGGCTGATTCTTATGATAAACATATGCAGGAGAA
>Ga0102934_1002153_pt1 | contig 13713 bp, 7 predicted proteins | sample SalPonR2_A_D1_MG_FD_78175 | JGI IMG/M metagenome (GOLD analysis project Ga0102934, IMG submission 78175) | Salt pond soil microbial communities from South San Francisco under conditions of wetland restoration - Salt Pond MetaG R2_A_D1_MG | ecosystem: Environmental > Aquatic > Marine > Intertidal...
CCACCCACTCCCACTCCTCCTCCTCCTCCCCCGCCCGCCTTGCCTCCATCCACCGCTGCGCCGCCCCCGCGCCCACCGCGGCCACAGCCACCAAACCCACCTGTCGCAACAGCACCCGCGGCTCCTCCACCAACCGCCGCGCCGCTTGGACAAGACCGGCCTGGAGTGCGTCCCAGCCCCGGCGTCGCAAATGGAAGTCTTTGCGCCATTCTGCGGGCATGCCTCGCTTGGGCCGTTCCAGGTGCTTGTTGATGACCACCGCGGCCACGTCCGGCATCATCGCCTCCACTTCCGCTGCCTCGTAGTGCAACTCCTCGCGCAGCACCTTCTTCATCTTGTTGGTGATCAGCCATTGCATCTTGGCGTTGTATTTGTCCTTTTTCATGTTCCCCCCCGTCTCTGCGCGTTGTCTTCGCACTGTTTCCGGTCCTGACAGCTCTTGACTCACCGTCGCCACCGCGGCGGCCGCGCCATCCTCCTCTTCCCCCTCCTCTCCCTCCACCGCATGCTTTGCCTCCTCCTTTTCAGCCACAGGAGTCACATCAGGGGCCACGGCGTCTTGAAATGCATCGTCCTCGTCCTCCCCTTCGCCAGCCCCCTCCCCGGGGGCGCCCGCGGCTGCTCTACCTTCATCCTCCTCTCTGGGCGGATCGGCCTCCGCTTCCCCTTCTACGCCTTGGCTACCTTCCTCCTCTTCGCTGGCGTCGACATCACGCAGTGAGGAGGCAGCAGACTCGTCCGTGGCGCTGGCGTTGTGCTCGGCGGCCTTGGTCAGGGAGGAGCCTTGTCGGGTAGGGGCAGAGGGATGGAGGCGCAAGATCAGGACATGTGTGCCATTCTTATCGAGCCTTTATATCTACCCTAGACAGCATCCTTTGTCATCACTTTATGCGCCAGCGTGGGTAGGGTCATGCTTCTGGGGTGGGTTTCACAAACAACAGACCATTATCCAGGCGGCCCATTTGCTCCTCCCCTCCCGATAGGCTCCTCATCCACTTACTTTCGCCTCCACGATATTGCAAAGCCAGACGGACGATAACTGGTACCTTTGATTCGTCGTGCATGTGAGACCCCTTTTTATTTGATGCTTTTGCGAAGGTATGCTGGCTTTTTAAAAGAAAACTTCTTGCGGCCGAGGCTGTGCCTCCGTTTGCAACTAACAAAATGCTAATTGCGAGGGCAGGCACTATCCGCCGCGCCACCAGATGTGGCTGCGTCATCGTGATCTTACTGTGATTGCAGAATCGCCTGTGTCCATACGCGTGTACGTGGTGAATGACTCGGGTGCCGCACGCATTTGGACCGATCAAGCCATCAAGATACCCTACTCCCGATGATGGCAGCACTGTCTTCAAATTGCCTCCATCGCGCCACTTCCAAAACGAAATCAACACGCCGTGACAACCCTCCTCCCGCCTTATCTCCCCCTTCTTCCATCCCATGCCCTAACGGGTCCCCAATGCCGGCTGCATGTCCATTTTTGGCTATAGGTGGGCCTGCCGCGAGCCCACTTAAGCAGCCGTCATCCTTTAGGGCAATGACGGGCAGATCGCGGAAGTCGGAGCGTTAAATCGGACACACGGGCTACGGCCCCCGGGCATACGCAACACCGCGCTTCCCGTAGGATGGTTTTGTCAATCGGATAGGTTGAAAGAATGAATATTATCCGGGCGTTTTTGGTTGTTTTCGGGAAGAGGGGGTGATACTTCTTGTTGCCTAGCCACCTCTTTTGTCGAGCCAACAACCTCCTCCCCCCCTGCCATTAGTTTCCCTGCAGCCCTTGGCAATACGCCTTGCCACTTTTCAAGATGCAACGGTCGGTTTTCCAAGAAGAAGAAACAGCAATCCATGTTGCCGTAGATCGTCTGCTCAGGCAGCGAGGTTTCATTTCACATCTTGATGAGCTCCAAACTCTTAGGACGTTATTGCACGCCCCTCGAGCGCGCCTTTTCTTTTTGGAGGCCGATGGGATCTCTACTTTATTTTGCCAAATGAAGGCATACGCTCTAACTCCATGCATACCAGAAACATTTCTTAGCTTGGTAAATATTTTGGTCATCTGCTGTCGAGATGAAGAGTGCGCTGTGGCACTTGGACTGCTCGGAGGGCATCAATGGATCCAAAAGGTTTTGGCCCACGAGAATCAGGGGGAAGAAGAAGACGACGAGGCCTGGGGAACTCTGAAAACATATGCTGAGATGATAGCAAATCATTGTGCACGTGTGAGAGGCGGCTTTCCTTTGCGGACGTTAGCTTTATGCCCAGAGTCGGCAAAGGCATCTCTGCGTCTGCCAGAACGAGTGAGCATCTCAGCATCACCGTCACAGGATCCCAACGACGAGCTCATCGTTCTGATCAAACCGGTGGCCAACCGTATGGGTGGTCAATGTGACACTGGGTTTGCCTTATGGCCGGCGGCGACGATATTGGCCAGGTTTATAGCCCAAAACCTGCATGTCTTCGAGGGACAACGGGTGCTGGAGGTCGGGGCAGGTCTCGGCCTCTGTGGATTGGTGGCCGGGCGGCGGGCCAAAGAGGTAATCCTAACGGATTATAATATCACGTGCTTGCAGCAGTTGCAAGAACACGTGTGTCTGAATGCCGCATGGCGGCACGAGGATGAGATGGGAGAGATGAAGACGCCACAAGCGGGACCGGTAAAAGCAGCGCAAACTGGCGCTCCAGCAGCAGCAGCAGCGGAAGCACTCTTTACCCCTATCACTTGCAACATGCAAGTGCGATGGTTGGACTGGGACTGTTTGGAGGCCCTCTCTGCAACCGAATGGCAAGTGGTGGAGAGCGACGGGCAGGGAAGCGGAGAACCGCCGGATGTCACGCGAGAGGAGGAAGAGCTTGCGAAGATGGGAGATGATCGACGCAAGCAGGCCTGCGGCATCGCAGGCGAGCTTCAGACGGCTGACAAGGCGGCCATTGACAGCGATATGCGCCAGGGTACCTCTCTTTCTTACGACAGTTTCGGACGTCCTCGATGGCGCGACGCTCAAATGGACGTCGTCATAGGTAGTGATTGTATCTGTGACGATGACAGTGCCCGAGGAGTGGCTCGCCTCTTGAGTATCTGCTTAAAACCTGAGTCCGGGGTGGCCTACATCCTTGCTCCTTTCCCGCAGCACAGATACGGAGTGCAGGCTCTACCGGGAGAACTAGCCGCGCGCAATTTAAGATATGAGATGGAGGAGGTGACAAATTCTTCACTTTTGCATGGGATATTCGAAGCTCGCTACATGCGTTTCCATCTTTTTACAGTGCGTAGGACGTCTGGGAAGGGGCATGGGCGCGATGCAGAGCCATCGAGGGAGGAGAAACAGAAGGACGGATGAGGTTGAAATCGTCAAGTGACGGGAAGAAAGGAGAAGCACATGTATGTAAATAAAAATAGAAAAGAGAGCCTGTGACGCCAGAGGTGCAAACTCTGAGGACACCGTCTGACGTGTATCCTCATTGACGTTATTTCCCTCTCTCTCTGTCTCTTCTGCTGCGAAGTATCCCTCTTCCGACCTACTCCTTTCACCTATTTTCCCCAAACAGATTCTACTAACCGCTTTCGGAGTTGTGTGCGCGGTGCGACTTTTCATATGTCATTCGACAAGAACCATCAGGCCTCTTTGCGTTCTCCTATGCTTGGTTCCTTTTATGTTATTCATTTTAATTGATCATAGTACTCCTTCAGTCTCACTTGTTGTCTGCCGCTTTCGATTTTCTAGGTCTACTTTGTTCTTCGCCCTTCTTCTCATTTTCCCTGCTGCTCTCGCTTGTCACACATGAGTTTCTCCTCCTGTTCCATTACTATCCGCAATTCCTCCGCATATTTATCCTTCATCTCTTCGTCCATGCGAATGTACTTTCGATCCGCTTCCAAGTAAGCCGTCTCTAATTCATACTTCCTTCTCTCCACTTCTTGTTCGGTCTCTTGCCGCACCCGGGCGAGTGAGGCGTTGAACAGTTTCGCAAGCGCCTTTTCCCGGGCTTTACGGATCGATCCTAGCCGACACAATTCCTCTTCTTTGGTCTCTGCCCGGGCTCTGAATTCCGCAACAGCTGCCTCACATTCTGTCGCCCGAGCTTTGTGCTCCTTTAAAGCTGTCCTCAAGGTGGTAAGCTCTTTGTCAAGCTGGAGTCGCATTTGACGGTGCTCTTCGACAAGTTGCTCTCCATCCTTCAACCCCAAGACGTCTCGTAAAGCGACCCTTTTTTGGATCAATTCTTGCTCCTTCGCTTCCATTCTCGTGTCCTCCTCCTCGTCCCGGGTGCCCTCTGAGTCGGCGTCAGTTTCCAAATCTCCCCCTTCCTCCCCTCCTTCTCGCCCTCTCAATGTGGTCATAGCCTCTTGCCATGTCTCGAAGGTCGCAGCAAATCTAGCTACTGCTTCTTGGACGGGCGTCCCCAGCCTTTCTGGTCCTTCCGTCACTGCGTCCACCGCCTCGCGAGCAAAGGCCATCATCGCAGACGGGTCCTCTTCATCCTTCACGCGTTGGACTGCTTTCTCCGTTGTTGCCAAACGGCGTTGTTCCAAGGCCATGCCATGATGTCGTCCTTCCAACAACCGTTTGTGAGCCGCCAACTCGGTTTCATAGGTATCCAAACGTTCCACCCAGTCGGGATCATAAATGCTTAAGATAGCATCCGCTTCCGCCTCTGCCTTAGCCTTCTCTTCTTGCGCCCGCTGGCTTGACAAACTATTTTTCTCCTTCTCAAGCTCTTCAATTTTAAGTTTTTGGTCCATCACTTTGTTTTCTTTCTCCTGCAAGGCATTCCGGCGCTCTTCCTTTTCGATCTCCTTCGTGGCGTTGGCGGCCCGTTGCTCGTCCACCCTCTTAGCCAAACTGGTCATTTCCTCCTGTTCTTGTTCCACAGCCTTGATAACGTCCTGCAATTGCTGGCGATCTTTTTTCAATGCGATTTCCATTTTTTCCTTCCTGTGCATCGCTGCTTTGGCTGCTGCTTGTACCTTTGCCAGATGATCCTCGGTACGTCGTCGTTCATCCTCCAGCTCTTGAGAAGCTATTCGTTGGCGATGAGCGAGCGCAGCCTTCTTTGTTGTGGCTTTTTCCAATCGATGCCTCAGCTGAATAATTTCTTCCTCTACACGGATCCTGTTGTCATGCGCCGCGGCTTTCATCTCTTCCATTTCTCTAGCTTTCGCCTCTTCCATTTCCCGTTCTTGCCGGGCCGCGAGTCGCGCTACCTTTGCCTCTGCCTCTTTCTCTTTCTGCTCTATCCCATATGCCTTTAGTTCGTCCATCTGTCCTTGAATGGTGCATAATCGGCGCTCTATTCCTTCCTGTACCTCACTGCTCCAAGCATCGACCTTTGCGGAAAGCTCCATAGTCTTCCGCTGTGTCTCTGAAAGGGCTCCACGATTTACATCTGTACAAGTGTCCAATCCAAACACGCTTTCTTGCTCAGCTTTTAGATGGGTGTAAATTTTTTGGATGGCGACCTGAAGATCGGTGCGTTTGCTGGTCTCAACATCAAGAGTTTCCTCTCTCGTGCGAATGATAGCATCGAGGTCTTGAGCCTTGGTAAATTCTGTCTGCAAGGCGTGCTCCTTGGCTACAATGAGCTGATGAAGCTCACCTAGATCCTCTTTGAGGGTGGCCATGCTCTTAGCAAAAGGCTTTCTGTCAGAGAGGTGCGTGTGAAGGATGAAGCATGATGAAGGGATGGCATTTAAAATATATAACTGAAAGGAAGAGCCACACCGGCGTTTGAGGCTCCGGGCAATAGAGACGAGAAGCAATAGCTGTAGTATACCTTACTTGAAAGGTCGCTTGTGTCGGTATGAAAGGCGTCGAGCGGACGTCAATTGAAGTATCAGGAGGAGACGATGAGGTGGAAGACGTCGAGGTAAGAGTAATGAAGACCCAAGAAAGTCGAAAAGAGAGCCACGACCCGATACGCAATATCATCCCAGAAGCAACAACCCCACCCGATACACGTGCCGCACGGCGTCGAGGCCCATGCACGCCTTCGCTACGACCGCCCCCACGTCGAGGGAGGGAGGGAGGGAGGAAGGACGGGGGAGGTTGTTCTTGAATCAAATTTGGCGAGCCCGGTAACGGCTCCCGAAGGCCGGGAGAGCTGGGCTGCCGCTGGCTTGGCCCACGCCCACTGCCGCGGTGGAGGACGTGGGAACGCACAAGACGGTCGGGAAAGTGCTGGAAATGTCGTCACATGCTTTAGGTGGTACGGTTACCTTGATCTTCCCACGAATTTTGATTTGATAACGACTATTAAACAGGCCCACAGGTAGTGGACCGGCATTTGAGACCGTCATCCCACTCAAGCAAAGGCCCTTACAGTGTCCACCGCCGGTCGAGTAGGCATCTTGATGCACTTGCGTCCATCATTCCTGGCACCAGCACCCTTTTCGCGAATTTGCACGGACAACGGCGTATATTTTAACAGGAGAAGGCACCACCGTGGGAAGTTGCCCATTGCCTCGGTTGTACCCACCGCTCCGGCTATTGCGGTCGCTTGACTAGCGTCCACAAAATTAGAAATTTCCACTCCGATTTCACCTGCCAGTATGGCGTCACCAGCTATGATATCGACCGTGTCATCCAATTTACAGGCCTTGTGCAACCATCAAGGTATTGGAGCTTATGCTGTGGCCTTGGGCGGCGCAGTCTTTGTCCTTGGCCTGGCCTACGTATTTCAACCCGCCGTGGCAGCTTGGCGACGACCTCGTGACCGTGAGCCGTATACTTTCACCAGGTATGCGCCAGGCAGTGGCCTGGCACCCGGCACAGCTTCCTCTCCAGGGAGACGGACTCGAGCCTCCGCGAAAGCTCCGACTGGAGAAATGAAAGAAGAGTCGTTTCCGACATTGGCGGACGCGCCCGAGGTGCTGCTGTCGCTGGTAATCCCCGCCTACAACGAAGAGATCCGACTGCCTGTGATGCTGGACACGACACTCGCATACCTGGAGGCGTGGTCCCAGAACCCAAGAAGCAGCTTGACCTACGAATTGATCGTGGTAGACGATGGCAGCACGGATGCCACCGTAGTTGTAGCTTCCGAGTACAGCCGTCGTTTGGGTTCCGACGTGGTGAGGGTTTTAAGATTGCGGAAAAACCGAGGGAAAGGCGGTGCTATCCGAGAAGGTATGTTGCACGCCCGAGGCCGGTACGCTCTGATGGTGGACGCAGACGGAGCCACAGATATCACATGTTTGGAGCGGCTCTTGAATGCCACACAAGCCGCAGAGCAAGGGAGCATGGAAGGCAGCATGGCCGTGGGCGTGGGCAGCCGCGCACACTACGAGAAGGACTCGGTGGCGACGCGGGCCTGGTATCGGACCGTGTTGATGAAGGGCTTGCACCTGCTCGTCACGGTCTTGATCAGTGGGCGGATCCGCGACACCCAGTGCGGCTTCAAACTCTTTACGCGGGAGGCCATCAAGGTGTGCTTCACCACGTTGCACCTGGAACGGTGGGGCTTTGACCTGGAGATCGTGCATGTCTGTGACCGGCTGGGGGTGCCGATGGCGGAAGTGCCCGTCCGCTGGCAGGAAGTGGAGGGCTCGAAGCTGATTACCAACAAATTGGACGTGGTCTTGGCCTCCATTGGGATATTTAGAGACATGCTATGCGTCCGGATTTGCTACTTGCTGGGGCTGTGGCGAACGGCACCCTACTCACGTGCGGGGCTCTGGCCGGAGGGTGGGAAGTTTGGGACAAAGGATCAGGGCATAGACACCAGCCAAGCAGCTAGACATGGGAAAGGCCAAAGACGACGCAAGGCCGAATAAAGCAGAAGGCGTAGCAGATAGAAGACTGGTAAAAGAAAGGAAAGAAACACAAAAGGCACATTGTTCTGTTTGTTTAATGCATCCAAAAAAGTATGGTTCTTTCTATTTCCTCGCTGCAAATATCCATATCTCTCGCCTATCGCACCTACGCTTTCAGCATGAGCGCCTGCAACTTCCTTCTCTGCTTCCCGTGCTTACAAAGCACCCTGGCCGATACCTTTCCCACCCTACTCCACGCTCACATCAATTTCCGTACGGCCTTGAGCTTACCCGACCACGTGGGCTCATAGAAAAGGCCGAGCAGGCCCTGCCCAAAGCCGAAGGTCTTCTCCGAGACCGGGTACTGGAGCTGGGCGGGTATGGAGGTTTTGACGAAGGGGATGGTGTCCGTCACCACGCTTTTCATCAGACAGCAGGCTTGCAAGCCCTCCGGACCCGCGAAGCGGTCGAAGCCACTGTGCTTGGTCCCTCCAAAGGGCAAGGCTTGGACGAGGTAGTTGACGCCGAAGTCATTGATCGTCGTCATCCCGGCACGAATCTGCTGACCGAGGCGGAGCGCCCGGGCCGCATCTTTGGAGAAGACGGAGGAGCCCAGTCCGTACTTGCAGGCGTTCACCATGCGGAGGCAAGTGGCGTCGTCGTCGTCGGGGACCTTGATGATGGTCATGACGGGGCCGAACACTTCCTCTTGCGCGATCGCCATCTCGTTCGTCACGTTCACGAGCACAGTGGGTTGGAAGAAATTCCCTTGCGGGTACCCCGGGTGGGGTTTCCCCCCCACCACGACCTTCGCCCCCTCGTCCGCGGCCTGATCGACCAGGCCCTGGATGATCTCGACTTGTCGGGGCATGACCAGCGCGCCGCAATCCACCCTTTCTGCCCCCGACAAGGGAGGTCCCTGTCGTAGGGCAGCCACGCGTTTCACCACCTCAGCCACGAAGCGGTCGTGCACGGATTCGTACACGTAAAACCTCTCCACCCCGCAACAATTCTGACCGCAATTAAAAAAGGCCCCCTTCATGGCCATGGGCACCAGGCCCTCAATGTCCGCGTCTTCCATCACGACCATGGGGTCCTTCCCGCCCAGTTCCAAGATCACGGGCTTCAAGTGAGGAGCCGCCCCCTCCATGACCTTCTTCCCTATCCCGGGGCTGCCTGTGAAGATGATTTTGTCCACGTCGGGGCAGGCCACCAGGGCCGCGCCCGCCTCCCCCAATCCGGTCACGACCGCCACCAGATCAGGCGAATGCCCGCATTGTACCAGGGCGGAACGGATTATGTCGGAGAAGTACCCGGACGAGGACCAGGACGTGTATTCTGAGACCTTGGACACGACGGCGTTGCCGGCAAAGAGGCCGGAGATGACGTGGTTGTACAGGTTGTGGAATGGGTAGTTCCACGGTGCGATCACACCGAGCACGCCCAAGGGCTGGAATTCCACGTAGGCGGTTTTGTGCATCATCATGGGGCCCGGGGTGCGATATTGGGGCTTCAGCCAGGCTTCCCCCTGCGCGTTGACGGTCCGGATCTTCTCGCACGTGGTCATGATCTCCCCCAGCAAGGCTTCGATCTTCGGCTTGCCTGAATCCCGCGAGCAGGCCCGAGCGATTTCCTCCATGTGCGCAACAATATAATGTTGCATGGCAGTCAAAACACGCCGGCGTTCGTCAAAGGACGTTTTTGCCCACGCTGCTTGAGCTTTCTTGGCTTTGCCGACCAGGGAGTTCACATCTTTTGCAGTCATTATAGGCACCTCGCCAAGGCGTTGGGAGGTAGCCGGATCGTAACATTGCAGGTATCCAGGTCGTTTGGGATCAAGCAGGTCCTGGGTTTTGCTGGCACGCGTTTTGACCCCGTCGTCTTGAGTGAGAGCGGGACTGAGGGGTACTTCCAGTACCGGAACGCGTTTTCTGGCAGGCAAAGCAAGGGCGAAGACGACGCGTCCGGCCAAGATCGCGAAGACAATTGTTACCAAAGGGAGCAGGAGCAACACGACAGAGGGCGGGAGTCCTTTCGTTTGGGCGGGCAGATAGGCCATAAGGGAGTCATGGAGATGTAGCATGCCGGAGGCTGCAGGTGGCATTCTTGCTAGGGTTGAGCGCGGGCGTCAAGAAGCGGGAGAAAAGAGAAGGTATATGTATCGAGGGGTTAATTTTTGAATTTCTGAAAGTGTTATTCTGAATTACGTCGAAGGTAGCCTGGAACCCTGCAGGAGTTCGTGACAAGATGGAACAATTCGTTACCCGCTTGCTCGGCTAAGCGCGAACAAGCGCCAGCCTGCAAATAATAAAGGCGATCGTTCTTGCTCCAAAATGGTAGCAGGTTACATAAAATTACTGCTTACGAGGTGCAGCAAAGTACAGACTCATGTCACGGGACCCTCACGTTTAAGCCGGCGTGTCATTTGGGAAGCATGTAAGGCGACCCCCCCCCGGTCACACGAACATCGCTTAGATCCGGTCTTGCGGGTGGGCCGTACTAGTCCAGATGGAATGAACGTGATAGGGTTCTTTGCGTTCCTTTTTTGTTTCCTTTACAACTTAAAGATTGTAGACTTCCACACATGCATGAGCTTTATAGCGGCAACACCACCAATGCTGATCTCGTTTACGAGATATCAGGTCTTTTCAGCCCTTCTCTTATGAGGAGGTTGTTTAAATTCTGCCCCTTAGGCTCTTGGTCTTCCAACAAATCTTCAAAAGTCAACGACAAGGTTTTTATGAATAAGACCAAAGAGCAGCTTTAGAGAATGCAAAAAAATGCAAATTCCTGGGCATCGTCACAATTCCAATTTTTTCGAAGTTTCTTTACTCCTTTGACCTTCCAGTGGACACGAGATACTATCATCCACTGACCTTTAATCCCACAGCATCACCATACATATCCCCTCGACGTTATGCTTAAAGACAAGAAATATATTCTGCGTCATCATATTTACCGCAAGGACATTTATATACATCCATTCTCATGCTTCGTCATTTTTCAATTTTATTTCGTGGGCGGGCACATTCTAAGCTTGCGCACTCCACATCTCGCCCGCTTGCGCACTCCACATCTCGCCCGCGAACACGCTCTCACCACCTTTTGCTAATTGCCTGGCCCATTGTGTAGAACTTACTGGGTAATTTGCGCCTGTGACGACGTGTCGTAATGTCCTGCTCGTGGTCCCTCCTCGGAAATACCTAGAGGGCGTCTGACAGTGTCTTGCCCCCCTCCGCGGATAGGAGCTGATTTTCCAGGGAAAGACAGTGAAAAACACACGCATATGTGAGAGAAGGAGTCGCCTCACAATGCGCTTATTGCCGCCCGGCGCCCATGCGTACTGTCTCAATTATTTTCCATGAGGCGTCGTAATCGCCCTGTACTCGTCAACGCTCTCTTCTTGTCAACTCTCACACTAAAAGTGGTTCACAGGCAGTACGCACGTCCCTCATACTGTTCCCCTGTCGATCATCCTACCTTGGCGGGCTCTTTGGTGTGAGGCAGAGGTTGGTGCACCACTACATGAACAAAATTCCCATCCCCCACATCCACCTTGCACCGATAATTTGTGCCCGCTACCTGTCGACGGGGGGAGGACGACGATTTGGTAACACAGACATGATTTTAGGCAGAATAGTATGGACAGAAAATCCAGAAAATCCGCGAAGGCGAGGCTGGATTGTCAACTACGACAGGGACCTGGGCTTCCCAGATAACCCCACTCGCGTACGCTCCCATGCATCACATCTTACCACTTGAGTGCGGAGAGTGCGAGGTGCAAACATCTTGAATGTGGTAGCGAGATGCTGTGGAGGGGTGATCTTACGGTTGTTAACGATGCGAGCTCAGGAGCTGGTCCTTTTATCCCCTTTATTCGTTGCAGCCCGCGGATGATTATGCAATTATGGCCAACTTTCGGATGATCCAGGAAAACTCCCTTCTAGTAATGTCACATGGTCCATCACAAATCCTTATTCTATACCCTTTCTCACCTTCTCCACCTCGGGCTTCATCTTTGTCAGGAGGGCCGTCACCTCGGGGTCAGCTGCAGGACTGGCCGATCCGAAGCCGCCGATCAATCCAGCAGTGGGTGCATCGCCACTCATGACACGCCAACGATTTAAGAAGCCTATTATGTAATTGATTTGAGTGAGCTGATATTCAATGAGCGGCAGCACAGATAGTGGGGAAAAAATGCTGCCAGAAAGAGCTGCAGTCTGTTGATTGAAACCAGCAGAGGGAGGTACTAAGCAAGGCCGCCAATGCCGCACGCTCAGCACCAACAATACAAATGAGGCATGACATGCATGCATCATCATGTATTATGCCTAGTATACTCCAAGGCACCTGATTTCCACGAGAATGGCGCACAGGGGGCGGAATTTGAGGACTAGGGCGGCACAGCCGGTTCAAGCGAAAGGGAGAGCGTGAGGCACCATGTTCTTCCTCTTCGCCAAGTCTCCGTTTTCCGACTCCCTACTTACACCCCATCCTGCCCTCTTTTCCCTTTACATGTTACAGGACTGTGTATTTTGGTCATCTGACGACGGTGGGCTAGGGTAGCGTGTCGTTCGTCGTCCGTGAAGACTCCTGCCATCGAACCGAGGCGCTATGATGGACGTGTCCTCTTCCTCTTCCGCCGCGACGACGACTTCCTCTTTCGTGAAATCGAACGGACATCAAACGAATTCACCTCCGCCGTCTTCCACGCATGTCGTACCAACCCCATCGGGAAACCGGGACGTGGAAGTCGTTCAACTCATGGAGCAGCTTTGTCGTCACATGGTACCTCCCGCGCCCGACAACTGCTCCGACGACGCGGCTGCCATCTCCACGGCCGTGGCCTCTCGAGTGCATGAAGAAGAAAGCCTCCTCCGCTCCTGTTTGTATAAGCTAGGGACGTGTCGGCGTCCACCAGACGCGGCGTTGGACGACTTTTTCACGCTGCAACAAGCCCAGCGCAAAGTACGGCGTTGGGCCGACCTAAACGGGGAAGACGATGGAGGCCGCGCCGACGCTGCACGGTTGCAAGAACTCTTCCAGAAATTGGGAAAGCCGGCACTAAAAGGCCAACTCAAGCATGGGTGGGCAGCATTGCACTTGCTGACCCTTTTGAGCCGAGGCAGGCCTGGGCAGTGGAGAGGGAAGGGGGAGGGCATGGGCCGTCGGGACCCGGCCATGCTGGACTCTTTCGTCTCCGCCGACCTGCCTCACGCCTTGCGCACACCCGCTCCTCTTCCCGCAATGCCTGCGGCGGCACCTTCCTCCGCGTGCGACGACTCTATCTTGAGCATGGGGAGTCTGACCGTTGCCGGCAGTCAAGGCAGCCGCCCGGGGGGAAGAGCTCCCCCCGGGCACCCCATTACGCACGCCCTCCCCGTATCCTATCGAAATCGAGGCCCTGGCAGTATGCAACGCCCTCCAGACGCCGCCAGTTTCCTCCCTCCCTCGCCCAATGCCTTGGCCATGGCCCGGCAGAGTCATTCCTGGGTGGAAGCCACCGACGGGGACGCCCTTGAGCTCGCCCTCCTCCGCGACTGTCTCTACGCTTTCCAAGGCATCGAGGGCCGCCTGATCAAATTCGACCCCGGGGCGGAAGCACACATCCTCCACCCGTCCCTCTCTCTCTCCTACGGCCCGGGGGCCCTGGACGTGGTGCTGCACGTGACCGAGATGGGCTGGTTGTTTCGGAAGATCTCGGAGTTTGCGGGCCGGGCCCGTCGGTCCCCGCGGGAGATGGGCGTGGTGGGACAGGCGTTGGGGCACGTCTTGGAGGATGAGATCACGGAGTACTACCGGCTGATGGCGGTGTTGGAGACCCAGTTGAACGAGCAAGAGCAACAAGACCACCGCCCGGCCCGGCGTCCCCCCCCCCCCCCCCCCCCCCACCCCCCACCCACCCCACCCACACACCCCCCCCCCCCCCCCCCCCGCCCACCCCGCCCGCCCCCACACCA
>Ga0102934_1002154_pt1 | contig 13713 bp, 10 predicted proteins | sample SalPonR2_A_D1_MG_FD_78175 | JGI IMG/M metagenome (GOLD analysis project Ga0102934, IMG submission 78175) | Salt pond soil microbial communities from South San Francisco under conditions of wetland restoration - Salt Pond MetaG R2_A_D1_MG | ecosystem: Environmental > Aquatic > Marine > Intertidal...
GATCTGCTCCGGCAGCATCCTTTTGCTCTGTTTCCGGTTCCTGTCCGTATATGATTGTTATTAAACCAAATATTACTAATATTATAAATTTTAACTTTTCCATACAGTAATTATATAGTGATAAAAAAAAATATGCAATTTTTTTTCTGATAAATATTCGGTTTTAAAAATGCTGTAACTGTCGAAAAACAATCAAACAAAACAGCAGTTTACTGTTTGCTTCAGAATAGTGTGCTGAAAAAAGTTATTCCGGGGAAAAGATTAAACTTTAAAATACCTGAAAAAAGCCGTAAAATTTAACCGGTTTTCAAGTTGACTTTTTAAAAACACTATTTTATAATATTTTATGAACAGAAGAATAAATCTTTTTGTTTTTTTTACTTTGATCTTTACGGTTTTGTTTTTTATATTTCAAAATTTTGATAATAAAGTTAATATTGATCTGCTGCTGTGGCAGTCCTCTTCTCCCATACCTGTAAACTTTATTATCATAGCAGCTTTTTGCAGCGGTATTATTTTAATTGCTTTGGCAAGATTATTTGATTTTACCGGTAAAGATAAAACCGGCTCCGGTATAACCGCACCTGATGACAAACAATAATTTTCTATCACCTGACAATTGACAGCCGCAGGTGACGGGAAAAAATATTTATTCTTTTTTAACAACTTGATTCAATGTCCGGCAATTTTTTTTTACAAAATAAAAATAAAATCTATACCAACCTCATCAATTCCCTGTTCCCGGAAAATCTTCTTAATAAAATTAATTCTGCCTGCCATAACCGCCTAAGCGGCCTGCAGGGCACCTATTTAAGTTTTTTTTTATACAGGTTTTTTCAATTCAAAAAACAAACAGTAGTTATTGTACTGCCGGACAATCAAACTGCTGAAAACGTCTATTATGATCTTATTAATATCAGCACTCTGCAGGATATCTGTTTTTTCCCTGATCTTGATCTTGTACCGTATGAAGACATTTCACCGCCGGCCCGGCTTATCTATCAGAGACAGGCAGCTCTTTTTAAACTTACCGCCAATATTCCTGCCTTGATCATAACTACAGCCCGGGCAGCAGTACGTAAAATTGTAAACAAACAAATTTACCATACGCATATTATTAATCTGCAAGTTAAACAGATAATTAACAGGGATAAGCTTTTTCAACAGCTGGAATTGCTTGGTTACAACCGCGTGTCCAGGGTAGCAGGCTATGGCGAGTACGCAGTAAGAGGAGGTATTATAGATATCTATTCCCCATCATCTGCATATCCCTGCCGCCTTGAGTTTTTTGATAACGAATTGGAAGAAATTCGTTTATTCCATACAGAGAGTCAGATATCATTTACCGGGACCGGGGCAATACATATCCTGCCCAACCGCGAATTATGTTTAAATAATGATATAGTAGCTGATAAAAGAGACCGGATTAAAAGTATTTATAAGGATAAAAAACAATTAGATGATCTTCTGCAAAAATTAAATCATTCCTATTCATTTCCGGGTATTGAACAGTACTTGCCTTTGTTCTATGACAATACTGCAGTATTATCTTCTTATTTTGAGCCGGATAATACGATCTGTTTTTTTTATCATCCGGAACAGTTACGGGAAAAAATAAACTCTTTCCATCTTGAATATCAAACAGCTTTCAATGCTCCTGATAAAAAGGAAAAGGTCAAAGTACCGGTTGATAAAATATTAATAAATGCAGAGACCTTATTTAAAACCGATTTTACAAGTATCTATCCGCTGGCCGGCGGGAGAGGAAAGGAATTTTCTTTTAATCCGGGGCCGGTTAAAAGTTATAAAAAAAATATAAAAAAGTTTGCCAAGGATACGGCAGCGGATATTAAAAACGGTTATAGTGTTTATCTGAGCGCCGGATTCAGTATGCAGGTGCAGCGCCTGGCTCAGCTGTTTGCCAAACTGCATCCGATAACTGTTGACGAAAAAAATTCCTACGCAATAAATTTCAAAAAATCAGCAAACTCTTTTTATATTATTCAGAGTTCACTGACTTCCGGTTTTACAGATCATAAAAATAAAATTATACTAATTTGTGATTTTGAAATTTTTAACCGTTCCCGAAAAAGAAACGAAAATTTCAGTAATGAAAATACTATACTGGAAAATTATCTCGATTTAAAGCCTGATGATTATGTTGTTCATATAAACCATGGCATAGGCCTCTACCGGGGATTACAAAAAATTGAAACACAAAAACTGCAGAAAGACTATCTGACAATTGAATACAGCGGCGGCTCGAAACTGTACATTCCCGTAGAGCAAATAAATCTCATCCAAAAATATATTGGTGTTAAAAAAAAGCAGGTTAAATTAAATAAACTGGGCGGTTCGGGCTGGAGCAAAATAAAAAACCGGGTTAAAAATGATATTGCCCGTACAGCAGCTATGCTGCTTGATCTATACGCGGCCAGAAAAAAATTTAAAAGCCGTCCTTTTGCACCTGATTCTTTCTGGCAGTATGAGTTTGAGGCTGATTTTAATTTTACAGAGACACCTGATCAGCTCAAAGCTGTAGCAGAGATAAAACATGATATGGAGCAGCCCCGGGCTATGGACCGTCTGTTATGCGGTGATGTTGGTTATGGCAAAACCGAGATTGCCATGCGGGCTCTATTTAAAACTGTTTTGAATGACAGACAGGCTGCTTTGCTGGCGCCTACCACAGTTTTGTCAGAGCAGCATTATCATAACTTTATAGAAAGATTTTCCAATTATCCGGTTAATATAGATGTCATAAACCGTTTTTGCAGTTTTAAAAGCCAGAGAGCAATAATAAAAAAAATTAAGGAAGGTAAAATTGATCTGCTAATAGGCACGCACCGCCTGCTGGCTGATGATATAAAGTTCAGGAACCTGGGACTGCTTATTATAGATGAAGAACAAAAATTCGGGGTTAAACAAAAAGAAAAAATTAAACAGGTTAGCCGCATGGTTGACTCTCTATCATTAAGCGCCACTCCCATCCCCCGGACTCTTCATATGTCCTTAGCGAGCATCAGGGATATCAGCCTGATAAAAACCCCGCCCCGTAACCGGCTGCCGGTAAAAACATTTGTTATGGAGTTTAATGAGAATATAATCAGACAAGCTGTACACCGGGAAACTGCAAGAGGAGGCCAGGTCTTTTTTGTGCATAACCGGGTTGCATCCATAACTGCCGTAACTGTTTATCTGCAGAAACTCCTGCCCGGAATCAGGATAAATTATGCCCATGGCCGGCTCCCGGAAGATCAGCTGGAAGTTGTAATGAAATCTTTTATTAATCAGGAATATGATATGCTGGTTTGTACTGCAATAATTGAATCAGGTCTTGATATTCCCAATGTAAATACAATTTTTATCAACAAAGCTCACCAGCTCGGTCTGGCTCAGCTTTACCAGCTAAGGGGCAGGGTAGGCAGAGCCAACCGGGAAGCCTTTGCCTATATGTTTTATAATAAAAACAGGGTATTAACTGAACAAGCTATGCAAAGACTCAGATCCATAAGTGATTTTACCAGCCTGGGCTCCGGTTTTAAAATTGCCATGCGGGATCTGGAGATCAGGGGAGCAGGTAATTTACTGGGGCCGCAGCAGTCCGGTAATATAACCGCTGTAGGTTATGAGCTTTATTGTAAACTTTTAGAGGAAGCTGTTCGGAAGGTAAAAGGAAGAAAAACCGCTTACCAGAACAATGCTGTGATTGATATACGTTACAATGGTTTTATACCTGATTTTTATATACCTGACAACCGGGCTAAAATAGAAATATACCGTAAAATTTCAGCCGTAAACAACGAGGAGGATTTTAATAAAGTATACAATGAACTGCTTGACCGTTACGGCAAACCTCCTGCTGTTATTAAAAAACTTTTTAAAATATCCCGTTTAAGAATAAAAGCCGGGCAGCTTAAAATATCCGCTATCAGGGAAAAAATAAACAGTCTTGAATTAAGTTTCAGTCCTGACAGCAAAATTAACCGCAAAAAGATAATCAGGCTTACTGTAAACAGTTCCCGGTATTTTGTTAAACCTCACCGCAAAAATTCTTTTTTCATAAAAATAAAAAACAGCGCTAAAAAAAAACATCTTAATTACAGTCTGGATGAAAAAATCGCCGCTGTTAATCAATTATTAAAACAAATTTCCTGAAAATATTGTTTTCAGGAAAACTGCTGCTTGTCTGCTGTTCAGTTTAACATGTTATAATTCACTGTGGCAAAAATATACGGTCAAAAAATACCTTTAAAAATACTGGCTAATGCCTGGCAAAACAGACGCCTGCATCACTCGGTTTTATTATACGGTCCTGAGCAAAGCGGAAAACTGGAAACCATCTTGAACCTGGCTAAAACCATGCATTGTAAAAAAAGCAGTAAAGGTTTTTGCGACCGCTGCAGCAGCTGCCGTGATATTCATCTACTGCGTTCTCCCTCTGTCCTGCTTACAGCCACGGATGACCGTATGACAAATATAAAAAATTATATTACGCTGATAAAAAAAAATATAAGCAGTGCAGCTAATAAATTAAAATATTATCTGAGCGGCGAACTGGCCAATATACTAAACCGCCATAAATTCGGGTTTCTGAAAAGGGTCAGCAGTGAAAAAAAATCTTTCCCGGCCGGGATCAAACTTACTGATAAAAAACTGGAAAACTCTCTGGAAGAGATTTATAATGTTTATCATAACTTTTTAAAAAGCGGCAATATAAATCTTTTTTCTGAAAATGTTATTAATAAATTGCAGTCTCTGCAGGACACGCTTGACCGGTCGATACTGACAGCAGACGGCATTAAAAAGATGACCGCCATGATCAAAAAAACACCTGTTACCAGGCGTATAATCATTATTCAGAATATTCATTTAATTAACAGTAATATTGCCGCTTTTCTTTTAAAATTACTGGAAGAACCGCCTCCCGGAAATTACTTTTTTCTTACTGCTGACAACCCGGCTGATATTGCCCCGGCTGTGATTACCCCTCTGCAAAGCCGCTGTATGGAGTTGAAATTCAATAAACTTAACCCTGGGCTTATTACCAGGATCTGCCGGGAAAAGTTCGGTATTAAGCAGGATTTCACTCCGGCTGCCACTATTACTGAGACTTTAAAAGCCGTTACTGATTCCGGCATACAAAAAAATAAAAATAATGATCAGGATTTACTTGAAATATTTAGCAAAAAAGACTATAATTTTTATCAATTTGAGGATAAAGTAAATAAAAATAATTATACTTTGGGTAATCTTATACAGATGCAGATGGAAAAAATACAAAAATATATTAACGAAAAATACAATAGCCTTACCGCGGGTCATACCGTGGCAGAGCATAATGATATATACCGCTTACACCGTCTGCAAAAAGCTGTACAGCAGATCAGTTACTTGAAAAACAATACTAACGTTGCTGATAAAACACTATTGACAAGACTCTACTTGTTAAAAAAGCAGTTTGTATAATGTCTTTTGTTTACGGTTTTGATTTTTAATTTAACGGAGAACTAAATGAATTCATTAAAAAATATTCTTGTATTTGCTTTGCTTACAGTGGTATTCAGTGCCGGGCAGACCAATCAACAGCTTGATGAAAAAAAGATAAAAAGCAATTATGAAACCATAAAAAAATTCAGTCCCAATTTCAGGGAGTTAAATACTATAGACACTTTTGTAGAAAAACAGGATTATCAAACTATAAAAAATATAATAGCAGAAGTAAAAAGCGAGTATCTGCGCCGCGTTATGGTATATATAGATGTAGCCAGTAATGAATTAAAAGAAAAATATTACCGGCATGTAGATCAGGCGGTTTTTAAAACCGATCTTGATCTTTTCCCTATCGCAAGCAGTATGCTTGCTTTTAACAATCATCTCATTATGGGAGCTCACAAACTATACCGCGCCCGTAAGGCCTTTGATAAACTGTTTGAAGCCTATATTTCCGGCAGAGCAGAACTGGAGGTTTTATTAAATGCATATGATATTGATAAAAATGATTTTAATGAAACCTATCTCTCTCTGCTTAAAAATAATGCCATCTTTCACATGTTCAAAGGAGATCAGGGTAATGTACGCTATGCCATTAACAATCTGGAATTACTGCTGGAAGTGGAAACCAAGGGTGATGTAACCGTACCTTCAACTGAACTGGCTTCAGTTTATAAATATTTATGCGGCTGTTACCATCTTATATACAAAGACCGCAAGGCTAACGCCGGCATGGCCAAAAAAGCACTGCAGAAAGAACTTTTTTACCTGTGGAAACTGGCAGTACTGTTGAACAAGGATCAGCCCAAGCTGCTTGAAGTAAAACTAATGGATCTCATTGATAAATATTACTGGATTATTGATACTACCAATTACCCATACAAAGAGATGTATAAAAAATATTATGACAAGCTGGCCAGAACCAAATATAAGTCCATTGAAAAAAAAGCCAGGCAGAACATCGAAGAGGAAAAAGCGTATAAGGAAAAAGATAAAGAACGCAAGCCGGCAGAGACAAGGGAAGAAAAAAAAGAAAATTAAAATATCAGCTATATCAATTAATAATTAACTTTGCAGGTAATTACTAAGAGCATTTGACTCTTTAAGTTTTTTCAGTTTGGATAAAGCTTTTTTTTCTATTTGACGGATCCTTTCTTTGGTAACGTTTTTCAGTTTGCCTATTTCCTGCAGCGTAAGGGGAGGGTAGTTGTCCAGACCAAATCTGTATTTTATTACTTCAGTCTCAATTTGATCCAGTTTACTAATAATGTTTTTAATATTTTTCTTTAAGCTTTGCTTTAAAACAGCTGTTTCCGGATCTGTTTCGGAGTTATCTTTAATAACATCTTTTAATTGTTTAGTGGATTTTTTTTCAGTAGTATCAAGGTGTTGATCAAGAGAGGTATAACCATTGGAGATGGAGATCAGTTTGGCCAGGTCATTTTTTCTCATTTCCATTTTTTGTGAGATATCTTCTACAGTTTGCGCGGTTAATTCGTCTTTGTATTCCTGGGAGAGCTTTTTATTGATTCTGGTGTAGGAATTATTTAAATGTAAAGGAATTTTGATTATTTTTGATTTTTCCGAAATGGCTTTTATGATTGATTGTTTGATCCAGTGTACTGCATAAGATATAAAATGATAGCCTTTATCAGGATCAAAAGTTTCTACAGCCCGCAAAAGGCCCATATTGCCTTCACTGATAAGATCCATAGTAGACAAACCGCAGTTGGAATAACGCCGTGCGATTTTAATTACAAAACGGAGATTGGCCAGAATAAGCATCTGTTTGGCTTTATTATCGCCCCGGCTGGCCTTGACAGCGAGATCATACTCCTCGCTGCGTGTTAAAAGTTTAACTTTATTAATCTGGTTTATATAAAACAGATAAGTTTTGTCTGATAAATTCATAAATAATAATACCCTTTAATTAGTCTAATAAATAGTAAGCATAATTCGTGCCAATTAAATTAAATTTAGCATATTTTAGAATTATTGTCAAAAACATTTATTTCAAAGAGGGATAATACACCTGCTGCCAGCTGTTTTCAACATTTTTTTCCTAGATTAGCAATAAAAATTTCAAACGTGTTTAAATCTGAAAAAAAAATTGTTCAAATATTACCGGGTTGGCTCCTGCTGCCGTAATTAACGCTAAAATTGACCCACCACACAGTTTCAGTAATACAGCCGGGTCATTTTGATACACAAATCGGTTACAACTTGAATAAAAGGGCAAAGCCGCAGTTTAAAATAACTTTTTTAGATAAAGCACTGCCCTCTACAAAGTTGTAGCCGGCACGTATTTCCGGAGCTACAAAAACATTTTGTTTAAGTTCAGCAAGATAACCGATGGAAGCCAATACGGAAAACATATCTTTGGCACCGTCATCTCTGGTAATTGAACGGTATATGTTATTATTGGCTGCGTCAATATAATTCAGGCCGCCGAAAGCAAAATAAGCATAATTAAAACCGGTGCTCAGCCAGAAAGCCCGGATAAAAAAGCGCAGTGTACCGGATATAGCGACAAAGACATATTTGCCTTCTCCCTCATTGGTATTTGCTCCCATAAAATCATCCGGATATTTATTGCCCAGACGGTCCTTGAAAGATGTTATTCTGGCAAAAGAGGGCCCTCCCTCAATACAGACTGACCAGCGTTCGTGAAAAGGAATATCAACAAAAAAGGTGAAATTCATACCGGGTTGTCCCTGGAATACATACTGGTAACTCATTTTATAGCCTATTTTATTACCGGTATCAAAAAGATTTTCATGGCTGCGTTTTTTCAGCTTGTCACTGCCTTCAATAGTTTCCTCTTCAAATAAATTGGTGAAAGTATCTACCTCTTCTTCAGCTTTTTCTTCAGCAGCAAAAAGCGGTGCATTTAATAAAGACAGAGTTAATATGAGTAATGTAATAACAGATTTCTTAGATAGCATTTTTTCTCCTTTTTTTAAATCCTTATATAGTATAACCCAATTATCGGTAAAATGGGCAAAAATTATTAAATATTAAATTCAATCATAAAATTCAGTTTAAACAACTGCTGATGCAGTTTAAATTTATCAAAAAAATTATATCCTGCTTTGGAAGCATCCTTTTTTTCATCATATAAAAGAGTTTCATACTTTTCTTCGGTAGGCGGCGCAAAGATATCACAAAAATGGAGATCAGCACCGAAAGTAAGCCGCGAATGGATAAAAGACAAACGCAGCCCGGCAAAAAGATCAATACCGAATTTTACACATTTTAATTTATATTTTTTTTCAGTTGCCATAACAGCAGCGCCGGACATCAGTTTCCGGTAATTGTTAATATTGAAAAAGAAAACTGACGGAGCCCCGCCAAAATAAAAGTAGCGGTAGTTCCAGCCTCTGTATTTTGAGTTAACCAGATCATATTTACGGTAAAAAATATTATAATTTAGCTGAATTATACGATTTTTACGGTTGTCTTCCCGGAAAACAGTAAACCATTGATTTGTATTCTTATAGGTAAATGACAAGGTATCATTGTCATAGGGGATAAAATTTAAAGAGAGACCCACGCCCTGATAAAGATAGAGGTTTTTCATTCTGATGTTAACCGCCATATCAAAGTGATTGATCTTTTTGGTAAGCTGAACGTAATTGGTATACTTTGCCGACGGTTTATTGGTCTGTATCTCTTTTTTTTTGTAAAAATATAAACCCATGCCTGCTCCCAGTTCCACATTCAGGTCAAAGGAGTTGATTTTTATGATTATATTGGTTTTTTTGTCATACGTTCTGCCCAGAGAGTAGGGGAAAAGGAGCGCAGTACAGATGAGTGAAGAGATAAAAATTTCAGGAAGACAGCGCAGCATCTTGTTCTTTTATTTTTTTTTCCTGTCTGCTGCTGTAATCTTTTAACCTGGTATGCAGATTTTTATATTTTAAAGCCAGCAGACGGGCTGCATATACGGCACTGTTTTTAGCACCGGCAGAGCCGATACCCATACAGCCTACCGGTACTCCGGGAGGCATCTGGGCAATGGAATACAAAGCGTCGACCCCGTTTAAACTGCCACTGTCAACCGGTATACCTATAACCGGTAATACAGTGTAGGAGGCACAGACACCGGGCAGATGAGCTGCCATACCGGCAGCAGCGATAATAATATCAAAACCATCAGCCTCAGCTCTGGTTACCAGCTCTTTGGTATAAGCCGGAGTGCGGTGCGCAGAACTGATATGCAGTTCATACTCAATCTCAAACTCTTTAAGGAGAGCAGTACATTTCTCTATTACAGGTAGATCAGATTTGCTGCCGGTTAAAATTAATATTTTTCCATTCATAATAATAATTATGCAGTATTATTAAAAACTTTGCAATAATTTTTTTTAAAAAAAATCAGCTTGCATTACAGTTAGAAGGCAGTTATTTATTTATACTATTTGGTTAACATAATATATATTATCGGAACCAAATTATTATTAAAAGATATAAGCATTTTGTCAGGTATATAGAGCCCTGATCCGCCGTGCAATATAATCAGCAGCGCTGACTTTTTTTTTAAATTTTTGGCTGCCGGCTGCGGCAGCTTTAATTTTTGTCTCCAGCTTACGGAAAATTTCCCTAATATCTACCTCTGCCAGCTGATCTTCAGAGAGAATCACAGAACCCAGTTCTTTCTGCGCTGCCAGAGCATTATGGTATTGTTCATTTTTCTGGGCAATCTTCAGAGGTATAAAAAGAGAAGTTTTACGCAGATACATAAGCTCCATAACGGTACCGGCACCGCTGCGCGAGATTACAATACGGGCTGCCCGCATAACAGCAGCTATCTCTTCACCAAGTAAGGCCGCCGGAAGATAGTTTTCATCCTGAAAAGACTTAAACTCTTTAAAAAAAGAAGCGCCTGTCTGATGAATTACGAAATACTCTTTTTTAAAAAAAACAAGATTATTTTTAACAAAATTATTAAGCAGCTGCGAACCGTTACCGCCTCCTGTAATAAACAAAACAGGTTTATTTTGTTTATTTTGTTTCTTTATATCTACGCCGTTAAGCAGCACATTGTTCTTTTCATCGGCATAAAATACAGGACGTAAGGGATAACCGCTTACCTCACATTTACGGGAGGGGAAAAAAGCTTCGGAAGCGCTGAAACTGAGTAGAACAGCAGCGGCAAATTTGCCTGCTATACGGTTGGCCAGCCCTGCCCTGGCAGTCTGCTCATGAATAAATACTTTTTTACCGGCAATCCAGGCTGCTATAACTGCGGGAAGGGAAACAAAGCCGCCGGTCGAGAATACCAGTTTACTTTTACGCGCAGCAGTGCATTTTATAATATAAAAAGCCTTACACACTCCGGCTGTAAATTTAAAAAAATCAGTAAAATTCCGCCAGGAAAAATAGCGGCGTAATTTACCGGCGGGAACAGCAAAATAGGTTACACCAGGCATGGAAGCCATAATTTCTCTCTCTATGCCGGTTTTAGCGCCGATATAATAAATTTTATAGCGGTCTTCCTGCTCAAGTTTTTTAATCAGGCTGAGAGCCGGCATGGTATGTCCGCCGCTGCCTCCCCCTGTAAATATAATACTTTCAGACATAGCGTTTATGAAAACAGAAATGCGTACTGGTGCTGTTCAATTTTTTATCCGGTATTTTAATTTTATCTTGTCTATTATATAATAAATGAGTTAAAAAATGGAGGGATCTATGCCTGCCCGCAAAAAGAAAAAATCTCGCCCCGGTTCAGGAAAAAAAAGCAAAGCCGGAGGCAACGCTTTAACCAAAAAATTTTCATCTGTTTTACACAGTGTGAAAAGTAAATGGAAAAAATTTAACACTTCCTTTAAATACAAATTTTACTATCCGGGGAGCAAAATGTATAATGCTGTGCAGGCATTAAAATATTTTTTCCGAAAGTATAAAAAACATTTTTTAATAAGCGGTCTTATCCTGCTCCTGTTATTATGTATTATTTTGCTCTTTAAAGCATGCGGCGGCAGTGATTTTGCGCCCAGAGAAGAGCAGTTATTCAGTAACATATATAATGAACCGTACAACAAGCAAAATTTTAAAGACCTGCAGCAGCTTTATCAGGAATATGACAAGGAGGATAAGAAAAAAGTTGCGGATGACCTTGCCCGCTACCAGCGCCGTATTATCAAATATCCGGAAGAGCCGGAAAACTACAAGGAGCTGTCAGATCTTTTTGAAAAGATCGGTGACACCAGAAACAGTGAGAAATTTTATGATCTGTATCAGCAGGCTAAAAAACTGCAGGAGGAAAAAGATGATGATGAACGCGCCCGTAAATGGCGTGACCTTATCAACAAACTTAAACAAAACTCCCCCTCCCCTCCGCCTGGTACTGAAGGTATATCTGATGATGTTAAACAGGATAAAAAAAGTGAAGGTATAGACCTTAAAGAGATTGAGAAAACATCTGATCCTAATGAAAAAAAAGCCAAGCAGCTGTATAATGATGGTGTTAAGGCTCACAATGATAAAAACTATAAACAGGCTGTGGATAAATTCAAACAGGCTATAAAAATAAAAGATAATTTTCAGCCGGCCTACTCGCATGCCGGATACAGTTTTCTTGCTGATGACCGGATTCAGGATGCACGCCAGTACGCTGACCAGGCACTTGATCTGGATGACAGTGATGACCGGGCTGCTTTTACCCTGGGTGAAGTCTACCGTAAACTGCAGGATGATGAAAAAGCCGAACAGTTTTACCGTAAGGCCATAGCCAACAATGACAATCATCTGCTGGCTTATTTCCGTTTGGCTAATCTGAAATTCAAACGCGCCCGCAAGGATATACACCAAAAGGCTAATCTGGATGAATCCCGGAAATTATATAATCAATGTCTTAAAATTGACCCCGGGTTTTATAAAGCAGCTCTTAACCTGGGTATAACCTATATGTTTCAAAACAACAACCCTCAGGCAGCAATTAAAGTTTTTAAAAAGGTTTTAAATAATGATAAACTCAGCGGGCATAAAAAAAGTTACTTTATTGTAAACAAGTCTATCGGTCAATGTTATTACAAACTGAAAAACTATACACAGTCGGCAAAATATTTACGCAAGGCCCTGAGTATTATACCGCACGCGAAAACCTATTTTGCGCTTGGTCTGGCCTGTGAAAAGATGGATAAACTAGGCACAGCCAAAAAAAATTATAAAAAAGCGATAAATAAAAAAGATAATTATGCTGAGGCAAAGTTTAACCTTGGTAATTTGTATTTCCGGGAGAAACGCTATGAGGAGGCCTTAACCCTGTTTAATAAAACCATAAGCGATGACTCCGGCTTTATCGAAGCTTATGTAAACGCTGGTAAATGTAAAACAGCTCTTAATCAGATCGATGCAGCTAAAAAGTATTTTGACAAAGCTATCAGCAAGGCGCCGCACAACCCTACTGCCAACATTGAGCTTGCCAAATACTGGAAACATAAATACAGCCTGGACAAGGCTGTTAAACATGCCAAAATCGCACTGCAGCATGAAAACAACGAAGATGACAAGATTATTTATTATAATGAGCTCGGTCTTATCTATCTTAAGTTTGAAATTTATGACGAAGCCCAGCGTTATCTGAAAATAGCTAAAAAAATTAATCCCTCAAGTGAGAATACTCTGGAAAACCTGGGTAATGTGTACATCAAACGGAAAATGTTTAAAGAAGCCAGAGTTATATATGAAAATATGATTAAAATCAATAAAAATAATTATGATGCCTACTATATGCTGGCCGGTGTATATGATAAACTGGATAATGTGGAAGCAGCCAAAAACAGTTATAAAAAGCTGCTGCAAATCAAACCGGATTATCCTAAAAAAGCCGAGATTAATAAATATTTATCCTCACATTGACATGTTAAAAAACATGCGCTTACTCGGCCTTGATGTTGGTGAAAAAACCATAGGCTGCGCACTGGCTGATGATACCGGCATCGTTGTTTCCCCGGCCAAACCAATACAGCGGCAAAACGGTTCCATGGCTCTGGGACAGCTGCGCCGGATTATAAAAAAAAATAATGTAAAAGGAATTATAATCGGTTTGCCCTATAATATGGACGGCAGCAAAGGAGAACGTTTCCGCAAGGTAAAAGGATATGCCGGCAAATTAAAAAAACATTTTAAAGAACTCTTTTTTGACTTCCAGGATGAAAGGCTTTCCACCTGGTCAGTTCAGGAAAAATATAAAAAACTTAAACTTAAAAAAAAAGA
>Ga0102934_1002155_pt1 | contig 13711 bp, 14 predicted proteins | sample SalPonR2_A_D1_MG_FD_78175 | JGI IMG/M metagenome (GOLD analysis project Ga0102934, IMG submission 78175) | Salt pond soil microbial communities from South San Francisco under conditions of wetland restoration - Salt Pond MetaG R2_A_D1_MG | ecosystem: Environmental > Aquatic > Marine > Intertidal...
AGCCTTCCCGCCATTCTCGTCCCCCTCTCCCTCCCACGCCTTCGCGCCTTTTTCCCTTTCCCCTCCCCGTCGCGCCGGACCTGGGGGGATGAGACAGAGGAGGGAGGATGAGCAGGTGCGGGAAAAGAGGAGCGAGGAAAGAAGGCGGGAAGGAAGAGGCGACGGGAGAAGGGGACGGATTGCCAGGGAGCGCAGCCGCTCTCGGTCTCGCTCGCCCCTTCCTCAATGTCCTCCCGCGCGCCTGCCCTCTCCTCCTCGAGCTCCTCTCCGGCCCGGCCCGCCTCCGCGTTCTGCTCCTGGCCCCTCCATCCGCCCTCGCTCCTCCTCTCCTCCCCTTCCTTCCTCCCGCCTGCCTCCCCCTCCCCTCGTTTCCTCGCGCCGGCGACGTCGGGGTTCGCACGAGGGTGAGAAGAGGATGGACGGCCAGCACGAGGGCCACGGCCAGGGAGACAAGGAGGACGACGGGCAGAAGAAGCGGCATGCGCAACCACAGCAGCAGCAGGAGATAGGGGCGCAGCTGAATGTGAATTCACTGCATGCGGTGCCGAATAAGGCGGAGGAGATGCGAGGCGGTAAGGAGCAGGAGGAAGAGCCGCAGACCCGTGAGTCCCGAGGGGAGCGTGCAAAGGAGCCAGAGCAAAGTGTGGGGCACATCCAAGAAAACCAATGCGACTCGCAAAGGCCGCTACATGGTAAAAAGGACGGTACCTCGGAGGGACGACCGGCGATTGAAGGGGGGAAAATGCCACGGACTCGGGCTTCTCGATGGGAGGAGAGCGTACACGCGGATGGACTGCCTGAGACGGGCGAGCGCGGGGCGGGGAGGACCTCAGTACAAGGAAGCCCCTCTCTGCCCCCTGCCGCCGCCCTCGGCAGCTTGGTGACACCTGCGGCGGCCATTCCTGTGTCCTCCCCTCCTTCCTCTTACGCAAACTCTCAGGCTTCCCCGAACCCGGCTTCTACTGGCAGTGCGGAGTCTGTCTCCCTCCAGGGCGCCCGCCCTCCTCCCACGCCTGGTGTAGGCAGCCTGGCGAGTCATGTTCCCTCCGCCCCTCCCCCCCCTCCCTTCCTCCCTCCTTCCTCGGCGTCGGCTCTCCCAGGGAATGACAATCTATTTGCCGTGCTGGGCGCCTTGAATGATGCCCGCAGATGGGCACCGCGTCCATCGCCCGCTCTTTCCCCGTCGATTGCTCCTTCCTCTCACCCTTTTGAGGCGCAACAACAACAACCACCACCCTTCCCACACCCACACCACCACCACCAGCAGCAGCAGCAGCCACAGCCACACGCACATCCAAACCAAGCCCCTTCCACCTTTCCGGGGGCCGGCAACAGCTTCGCGGGGTCTTCCTCGAAGTTTCCTCCGGTCCCCGCGCCTCTAGGCCCGTCTTCGTCACTCCCCCCTCGCTCCCTGCCCCCCCCTTCCAGCCTTCCCCTCGCTTCTTTCCCAGCCACGTCCTCTGGGACCGCTCCCTCGGGACCACATCCTCCGGTGGCAGCACAGCAGCATCCTCCCCTTCAGTCTCAGGCCCCCAGGCACCTGCATCTCCATGCGCTGCACTCTCAAAACCCTCCTTATCGCCATTCGCAACACGAGCCACACCAACAACAAGACTTTCACAAGCAGCACCCGTACCCAGCCCCGCTCTTCCCTTCACATGATGCCCCTCCCTTGTCGGGAGGCATGCCTCCACCAGCACCCGCTCGTCCGCCTTTTACCCCTTTCCCTTTCTCTCAACACCCCCCAGGGCGCTCTGTCTTGGCGCATCCGCAACAGCAGCGGGAACAACAACAATCAAAGCTGCAGCGAGCACAGCCGCAGCAGCACCTGCCACAATACCACTCCTTCCACCATCCAAATCGCGGTCGGGGGGGCAAGCTATGAAAATCACGTCGGGAGATGAAAATAGGGATGCAATCAATGGGAAAGGCAAATGCGTGGCCAACGGGCCATGGTGAAGAACGCTTTAGTTGAGACTCGAGAGATGCATGTCGGGTATGCTATCATGATGAGTCCTTGTATTTATCATTCATAAACATAAAATGTATGATTTATGCGTTAATTCTTGAAGACCAGCGGCAGTCCTAGAAAAGGTAACAGCAGACCAAAAGTAACAGATCGTAAGAAGCCAGACAATTACTTTGCAGTCAAATTTGCTTAAATAAAATCCATATTCTACATTCGGAAAAAGTAGCTTTTATGGAGCAATCAATCCTTATTACTCAATTATTTGTCTGCAAAAGCACTGTCTCCACCCACCGACCAAAGTGGCCCGTACAACTTTCGCTTCATCGCTTTTGATGCCACGCTGTACACTGATGAAAATGCCTGTGGCATTCCTGTAGTCCCTAATACTCTGACTTGCAAGTAATACTCGCCGGTGGGTAGGTCCGCTGGGATACTGTAAGGCACTTCGGCAGATCCTACCTCGCTCGTTATGCACTCTATGACACACCTCGAGCAAGCTTTTTGTCCTTCTTGCGGGTTCGCTGGAGAAGCGGATCTCTTTTCTGTCAACACCTCGCCCGTTACTTTCACCATGACGACCTCAAGAGGCTGCGAGGGTAGAAAGCCCTGGAGAAGCAGTTTGTACGTTTGACGGGTCACCAAATTATGCTGCCATCCCCCGGCCAAAGACAAGCCCGGGTTGCTGGGGTCGATCAAGCGCACACTCATGGCCAACTCACCGTGCAGTTTCCGTCGGGAACCATGAAAAGGTGAGTGGGCGTCCTGAGAAAAAATTGGAGACTTTAGAAAGTCAGGACTGTTATAAGCTGGAATAATTAGTCGTTCCTCGTAGCTTGCTTCCACGCTGCACAGGAATAGGTCCGACGATGCGCTAAATTGTATTCTAGACGAAAGGAAGGCGGCGACTTCGCCTTCGTGTCCCTCTTTTCCACTCAGCGCAATCGTCAAAATCTCCACCGCTTCTACATTGTGGGCGACAAAGGCCACAGTAAACTCCTGACTTTCCGGAAAAGGACAGCTTAGAGAGGTTGCCTCAAGCATTTTTCTGCTTGCCCTTTTTTCAAACGCAGGATCCTCTGATAGCCATTGAGAGGTGACTTTGTCGGGTCCCTTGGCAAAAACACTCACTTGAGTGTCTGGTAGATCCATCTCATCCCGCATCCAGAGCCGCATGGCGTCTCGCAAGTCGCTTGCCTCCAAGCGCTCAGTGCGTGTTGTTGATTCCTGGGTGGTATCCGTCCAGATCAGCAGCAGGGTGCCAATGACGATGCAAGTGGGCTCGAAATTGATGTCTTGGATATCGAATCTGGCCCCTTCACTTTCGTCGGGGTGCGCTTGATCGAGGGCAGCGCACGCTGCTGCCGTGTATTCACAGCGTGTGGCTCCAGGACCATCGATCGAGTCCACTTCGCAGATCTGGCAAACGTCAATCCCTTCCTCCACGTACAGGGTGTGACGTTTCCTTTTCACGGGTAAAGATGCAGCCGTGGAATTGTCTCCGACATGCAAGAGATCCTTCTTGATAGTGGCCATTCCGGCATCTCCTTTGTCTACGGAAACTTGTGGCAACATTCGCAACCGATTCTGGGCATCATGCTTACCGAAGCCTTCTTCAAGGCTTTTGGCTGCATCTAGCATTTTCAGCGGCACCCAACTAGCAAGGGATTGTGTGATGTTTTGGTCATATATGTCTTTTGTCTCAAAAGTTTTGGTTTTGTACATGTAAAACCGATTGCTGGGTTCCGCATCGTCACCCTTCTGTGAGATGTAATGCTGCCAGTCCCATGGATATGGCAGGCCGACGTTATCAGACTTTAGATAGCGCTTCCCTTTCTTAGCTTCCACATGGCCTGTTTTTTGCACCTTTCGCTTTTCAAAAGTGCTCTCATGCTTTATTTCCTCATTTTCTTCGTGCTTTCCCTTCGAACCGCCCACGATGTCCTTTCGGACTCGCCGTTGCTTGTGTCGAGTCATTTTCCTCATTCCATTTGTCTTGTTTTTAGAATTTGTGCTCGCGAATTTGGATCGACTGGCGTATGTCAAGCCTTTGGCGTCATTAAAACTCCGACCTGCCACGTAGAAATTATCCGCATTTCCACTCACGTACTGACGCGAAGCGGGGGCATAGACGGGCGAAAGAGCCACCACCGCGCCCCCTGATCCTTTCCAAAGTGTCCCTCCTTGACCGGCGAAATAAAACAGCGCATAAGCAGAGAATGTGGGACTACCTACAAAGGTAGTAAACCCCGCAGAGTCGGCAAGAGTTCCTCCTAGGCCAAAAAAGGAATATGTGGAAGCCCAGTTGACCGAAGGGCTCCCTACCCACACGGAGACACCCGCCCCATTGTAAGAGAAGCCTCCAATCCCACTAAACGTGTTTGTAGAGTAGGCAAACAGAGACGGCACGCCTACATTGATACTGGCGCCACTGCCCACAAAGATGCTGGAGCCGGCCAGCGCGTTGAATGATGGGCCACAGTACTGGACGTAGCTCACCCCAATCTGCACCAAAGTTCCGCTCCCCACCGCCGTGTAGAAACCAGCTCCGACCGCGAACAAAACACCGTAGGCGTTCTCGATGGTGACGCCGGTCATGACCAAGACCCCAGCCGCCGTGGCAAAGTCACCGAAGCCAACAAAAGCTAGCACAACCGCCACTAAACGGAAGTCCATGCCTGTTATGATCTGCACCCCGCCTCCGACCAAAATCGTTTGCCCGGGCCCACTGGAGTGGTTGGCTATGATCGATTCTTGAATCACGCAAAATGTGAAGACGCCGACGCCGCCTAATATCCCTACTACCATACCGGCGCCCGCGAGCGAACCAAACATTGTAGTGGACGTAAAAGTACATGCAGTGACTGTCAATGTACCCGCCAACATTAGAATATCTCCGCCCAACGAGAATTGATCAGTCAAAGGGAGCAATATCGCGGTCGTCCAGAAGTGGCAGTTCGTAAATTTGACCGATCCTCCCGCGATGAAGATATGACCACCATACGTGCGTCCCCCCATCCCCGTGTAGGTCGCTTGAATGGCCTCTTGCACGGATTCCCACGAGTTTGCCACCGACAAAAAAATGACCCCTTCAAAATTCGCCCCCGAAGCGCCTTGTTCAATAGCCACAGAGCCGCCCCGGGTCTCCAAAATTTTGCCAGTCACCCCTACCTGTTGGGTGCCGCTTGTCTCACCGAAAGCACTCTCGGCTTGCGTTTGGTTTGAAGACACAGGACGCTCCTTGGTTTCCCCTACGCCTGCCCGGACTCGAATGTATTGCAGATCCAAAAAACCTCCCTCCACCACTCGAAACGCACGCGGTGCCATGTTGAGGGTGGAGGCATCGATTACGGGGAGAAAGACGGGATGACCGACAATGCGAATAGGCCGGTCAACCATAATGTGCTGCGTTATCAGGTACGCTTGGGGATCAGAATTCGTCAAAAATAAGAGAGAGCAATCCAACTCCTGCACGGCCTCTACCAGCTCATCGGCCGTCTGGGGATAGCAAGCGTCCATCTGGTCAGAGGAAGCCTGCTGCTTGGAGGAGAAACGGTCACTACCCTTAGAAAGAACAGCGTGGGCGGTAGTAAGAAGATTAGGGGCCGGGGGAGCGACCGCAGATGCAGTGGGAGAAGCAGCGGCTGTTTCTAAGGATAGGGGGAAAAACAGACCAAATATCAAGCAAAAGTATTCTTGATCATGCACCTTATCAAATCCTCCCTATTCCCATCAGCTCGCTGCCCCCCCCTCCCCCACTCTCTAATCTTTCGTCTTCTCCTCTTTCACCTTTACCTCCTTGATCACCCCCATGTACTTTATCTTCGATATCCAAGGTTTTGGGTATTGTCGAGTTATGCAACTCTTTATCAGCATATGTCTCTATCGTGTCTAGGCTGTAAGCAGCACTTCCCTCCCCACCGGCTCCTCCTCTGGTGCCCTCTCTGAGATGGTCGTGCAACAGTAAGCCCGCTGCCAAGAAAAGACTACATGCAACACAGGCGACAAGAGCGGTGCGCCATCTAAAGACACATCTCTGGTTGGGTTCTATAGTGCTTTGCTCGCGCATGGTGCCGGGCACGCCGCAGCTGCAAGGTCTATCGTTGAGACTATAACTATCTGTCGCTGCAGCCCCATGGCATCATATCGTCTTTTGAGCGCCACTTTTCTCCCGTCAGAGTCAATGGAGAAAGTCCCTGAAAATAGGGACGAGAAAAAAGATAGGTCGTTAGGATATGGAATACTTGGCATTTCGTTCATAGGCTAGCTTTCCTAGGGCTGTAAGAGAATAGTTTCTGAGGGTAATGAGCAATGCTTTTTCCAGCCGGCATTTCTCCCGTAGAGGCAGGCACAAAATGCGAGAGATTGTGGCAAGGAGCCCCCGACGCTTCGATTTGACGATCCATGAAATACTATATGCGATGATTAATGTGCGATTGAACCCCTCAAACAAATCCGTGACAAGAGACAGATAGGACGTAGGGACTGTCGTGCATGATCGTACAAACGCCTACACATCTCAATCTAGAGCGTGCCTTGCCGCCGGGATCAATTTTTGAAATGGATCAAATACATATCGTAGGAAATATTACACGCTTTCTGACGACGCGCGGGCAAAAGCTCTTAGTTGTCCAGAAACGCAAACATTTCAGGTCATGGCGTGCACATGGAGATCACAGGAGCGGCTGAGTTTTTCGAGCCCCCCACACCTGTACCCTGAAATCTGCCTCCAACTATCTTTTTGCTGTCAATTTTACCATGCTTTTGCTAACAAACCTTCACCTATACTGTGGGAAGGTTACACAACTTAGCTATCGTCCCTTGCTTGCCCTGACATGGCCAACGGTGAATCGAAGACTGATCGCACGAGGAAACCCACCGCTCGACATAACTTCTTTTCTCTTTCAATAGCCTTTTGAAGATGTCAATTTCTATGCAGCGTTGTGTCCAGCAGTCAAAGATGACAAGGGCACCGTACAGAAGCATAAGTATTTTCTGAATGCGCGTCATTCGGCAGCCATTTGGGCCCATGTCCATCTCTCGGGCTTTTCAGGGCTTGCCTCCCGGAAACATACACCTTGGGGTCGCTATCCTTTCCTGTGCGCAATATTTGTACAGCCTTCATTATTTGTCATAAAAATGAAATGTATACTCAATTAGTTGCAAGATCATGAAGGTCTGGTTACCGGGGAGACGAGTAAGAATGAAAGGTGACGAAAATTCCGCTTCTTTAACGGCATGTTTGAAAGAAAATCCCTAGACAAGGGCAAGTGAAAGCTCTTATACGTCACACACACAAGTGTTGGGCCCATTTTCGCTTTGGTCTTCAGTTATTTCAGTGTTTTCATTAAAAAAAGCTCTCTGTAGCAAGTGTAGGTCTTTCTTGAATGTTTACTAGCATTCTCTCGACCGCCTTGAACGTCACATCCTACTACACTACAGTCTACGTTACTTATGACTCGCAATCTCGGCAGCATTTTTCTCTTTTTCGCAGCAGACATGCGTAAGCCCTTACTTATGGCCATGTAAAAGAGCAGTCAACCATCTCATCAGTACACTGCACGTCCAAAATAAGGACAACAAAAAGGTGCGTTTTTAACCCTCGATTACCCTCCATTTTTGACGAATTTATGTTTGAAAAGTCACGCCGGATAATGGGCTCCCGACCCATGCATGCACCATTAACACACTCAAAATCGAACCCTTAAACCTGGATACAAGGAAGAAAGGCTATAAGACAGTGACCATCACTAGCGAAGGACAGTAAAATACGTCAACTATCGATAAAAATGTACTCTTCACGAGATCCTCTCCTCAATACTCATATTATGGCTTGTTCTCGACCTCTTTTGATCTGAAATTTAAGCCTTTTAAAATTAGACCTTTTGTCTATCTTATGCTCTCGTTTTGCTTATATACGATACCCTCAAATTAGCATTGTTCCCGGGGGTCAGCGAACGCTCGACACAAACACACAACGTACAAAAAAGTCTTGGTCGCATACATATTTTTGGCCCTTAGGGGACTTCACGCTACACATCTTGGTAAGGCAAGTGGCTTGAAGAGACGTCTGATAAACACTAGAGGATGAAGCCTGGATTGACAGGGACATTTGAGATAATAATTGTGCGAGATTTTCGCAATAGTGTAGAAATACGCTACGTGTGGCATCACTTGCATACATACTGGTACTGACGTGCAACGTCGCAATTCGCGTCATCGATGTAAGAATTCACTTCTGAAGAATTAAAGACAGATAAGCGCTTGAAATGCTTCTTTTCGAGTAATTTGTTCATAATTTTTGTAACCTACTTATTCCGGACAGGACCTTCAAAGCCTTACACCCCAATAACCACGTTATCATTTTCATCTTTAATCTTTCCCTCCTCCGCACCTCTGTCTCCCAGTATCGTGTCTTCCTCCTCAGGCTCCCCCGGAAGACGGATATAGTGGACACCATAGGGCACTTCGGTGCGCCCTTTTTTCTTCTCATGCGAAACGGCAACACGAGAGGAGTTCCGTTTGTAGCCCTCAATAGGCGCGTTGACAGAAACGTTCACTTGTAAACCTAAAAGAGAGAAAAAAAAGTCGCATGATGCATACTGCCGTGTCACCTTTTAAGACGCTTCCCAACATCATGAGCATACTATACATTGCCCCTTTTTACAACCTTTTCGGTTAGACGTTGGCAAAAACTATACCGAGTGCCTGAAGCTCTTTTCTCTACATTTGACCCAGCTCTTACCTCCTAGATAGTCTGGAATGTAGGTTCCAAGCCTTAATCGCTGAGCAGGGAGGTCGCGATTCGCATAGAGGATATATAGGCAAGCTATGACAACTAAGTGCTGCGCCCCAAATTGTATGAGTTGTCCGATCAAGGACAAATGACACATGCGACAGAGGGTCTCAGCTTCCTACGAAAGATAAGGGACGTAAGAAAACGTCGACGACAAGGACGGACGGACCAGCGCAGATTATGAGTGCGCGATAGATATGCTATAGTCTCGAGAAACATAAGAAATACACTCCTACGCACCCATCAACCCTGCTCGACTCGGACACGATCATCTACCCCCTTACGCTTCTCCTTGTTTCTTTCACTCCTCCCTTCCTTTCTCTTACTTACCTTGGGGAAGCGCTCGAAAATAGCTGATTTGGCTGTTACGTAGGCAGGACAACCGTAGGCAGGATCCAACGACCAAATGGAAAAGGCTTGTGCTAGCGATTTATCCTGTGGATGTGGGGGACAGGCAGGCATTAGAGGTTTGAACGAAAGGGAAAAACACTATCGATTTGAGGAAAACATGAAAGCGTTATATAGTTGAAGTAAAACGGAGGGAGGAGAAGATTAGACAAAAGAAGAAAAGAAGAGGAAGAGTTCTGTGGCCTGTGCACACGAACGTGACTCCCAGCTTCTTTGCTGTCAATTACCTTGTTGTAAGGATAGGTGACGCTGTTGTAGGCATGGATGGTTGCTAGCACGGACGGGTAGGAGAGGACCACGTGAATGTAGGAAATGAAGGCGCCGAGTTTAAATTTTTCTAGGTCGCCCTGAGGGGAGGATGACATGCAGGATTTAGGGAAGAAATGAAGAGAAAGGAAGGAGCAGAGGAAAGAAAGAGCGTGAAGATTGGTGTGGCCGTGTAATTGCACACATGAGGCTGCGATATATAGAGAGAAGGTACAAAAATGGCTGCTATGGAGAGAATGTGTGACTGAACGAAGGCCAGAAAAAGGTGAGAGGAAATACCTTGCAAGTACCAACACCAATCGCTCCCAAGGTCATCATCATTGTCAGCGAGACAATGTCGAGTTCTCCCTTACTGAAGGCAAATATAGAGTTGAGTTTAGATTCCTGTTATTGGAAAGGAAAATATGGTGTTGCCGAGATCACTGAAGTCGTCTCTGTCGGCATTGCTGTCTTAATCTCATTGTAGCTTTCCCCTCACACGTTTTCTAGAAGCAGACTACCTCATTTCTTTTTTCCGCTCTCCACCCTTCCCTTCTTACATTCAAGACGTCCAGTGTCAGTTGTGCCACGGTCTCTTTTGCATAGAAGCATGTCACATAGCCGACAAAAGCGATGACGAGAAGTCCCAAGGGGTAGCCGTTAGCTACCAGAAAAAAAAGGAGAAGTGAAAGGAGGAAGAGAAAAGAAGAAATTGAGGACTGCGAACAGTACAATGAGCAAGAGGCGAAGCTAGAAAAATTGCGACATAAAGTGACAGATTGTGGCAGGGCGATCAGAAAAGGGGAAAAACGAGGGATGGTACCTTCTAACTGGAATCGCCAACGCTTTCCTATTCGGTAGTTGGCAACAGCACACGTGGAAATGACGAGGAAAATAGAGCACTACGGGCAGGAAAAAGGAAGGAGCAGGAAGAGAAGTGACGCGGGAGGGGGTGAAACGAAGCCACACGATTTGCCATGCAATACGAGCAGCGTCACGTCACCCTTATTCCCCTCCTTTCTTCTGGAACCTGCCTTTCATTTCAGCATCCCTGCCTCTTATCTCCTACCCCCTCCCTGGAATATCCCTCACTTTCTCTTTCTTACCATGAGGACGACGACCAGTATTTGAAAGATCAGGAACCACTTGTTCAGGGCGTAAGCCAGGCTGCAAGAGGCCGGGGCCCATTTCGCCGCGGCGGGGAAAGAGTACATGTTCGGTTGTATGTACTTGACCAGTGTCAAGAGAGTAGCAGAGAGTTGCTAAAAAAGCGAGAGGATGACAGGAGAAGACAACGGCCATAAGTTTTGCAAAGGTGTGACAGTGACAGATTCCTATGCAGTTGCCTCATCCGAGCTCTCCTTCCCCTCTCTTCCCATCTCTCCTTCATGCTTTCTTTCCCTTCTTACCTGGGGTTGCGGCTGAATAGGCTCCGCTTCTCTGTAGACGATAATGCCGAGAATTGCCATCACATTTGCAAAGAGGGAGTAGGGAAGGATATCCGTGTCCTAGGCAGGCAAGACGTTAAGGAGAGCCAGTGGAGGAAAGCGGGATCGCAGGAGAATCAAACCAAACGACGTGATACTCTCGTCTTCGGATAATCTTTGCTTTGCCAGGAGCACGTGTACCGTGCAACACATAGAGTGGTTGAGGTCAATGGTTTTGAGGTTGAAAGGAATGGTCAGCTAGGCGCCACTAACCTTTACTCCGACGTAAGCCATCTTGAAGACGACGATTATGAAGACAAAGACGCGACCGGCATACGAGGCTGTTATGATTGAGGGAAAACATGCCAGGCCCCGAATGGAGAGAAAAATGTTACGTGTAAGACGAGAAGAGGTAAAGATAGAGGAAGGAAAGCGGAGTTTTCTTACCTGCGGCCATAAGGTAGTTCGTTTTATCTGCTGTTGAGCCTCCAAGGGGATCGACAGCCTAGCAAGTAGGATCGTTTTAATTGTAAATCAGTCATATGTCATCCCTCACATCATTATTCCTTCCTGTCGCTTTATCTCGCCGCTCTACCTGATTTGGATAGACCAAACACCGTTGCCAGTCATCCTTTGTGTAGCTGTACTGATTCGCAAAAATCCAGGCGTACACACAAGCGAATGATATATTGATGATAGTCAGCGGTATGCCGACCACAAAGAGGATACGAAGGGCGGTAAGAGATCTGAAAAATGGAAATAAAAGAAGAAAGGAGTGAGAAAGAAAGTGACAGAGGGAAAGCAACAGGTTGGAAAGACCACACTTGATAAGCATTCAACTTTTGCAACACCACGTACCGGTCCTGTATCTGAAAATATCGTCGGGCTAAACGTTGATCTTCTTTGGTCTGTTTGCTGCTGCTCTTCTTCCCGCTTTCAATGCGCCGCTTGGAAGACGACGAATTGGCATCTCCAGCGCCGGAGGGAGGAGGGCTGCTTCTCGCATCGCTGCGCCTTCCATAGCTAAAAAGTGGCATATAGTCACCTGTAATATAAAAAAAGTAAATTAGTAACAGGCTGGACCTTGATTATGTAACGTCGTTATCAATGTGGAGTCAAGGGGGCCAATTTGTTCGTTTGAATCGTGTGCCGGTGCTCTAGCGGTAGATCGAGCACCCATGACGGAAGGAATACATAAAAGAGCGACAAAATACGAACTAACCCAGCTCACTGTGTAATCATCATTCATACCATGCATATGGTTCATTCGACAATATATGCGAAATAGATCAGCACTAGGGGGCACATTGTAATAGGTCTGCGGTAGCTGCTTCGAAACGGCTCGTCTAACGGCTCGTCTAACGGCTCAGGCCCGAGCGTCGTCAATGTTTCGAAATCTGCAGCTGGAGCCCAACTCAAAGGTAAGGAGTCGGAAACAGCTTTTAGTACGCCCTTTACTTTCAATCTAGGGTTTATAAAACGCTCAAGGGGAAAGTCATATCCATCGTGCATCGAGCAGATTTTATTTGTATTTGATCAAAGTGGAGCTTGACGCAGCAACGATGAGATGATATGGAAGTTGGTATGTCGAAAAAATCCCGTACGCAACAAAAATGAATACGGCCATGGGAAATGATAATAATTTCAATTGTGAAACATCGAGTAAAGATGTTTGGTTGGTGGTTGATGGTTGAATGTTCATCGTGTGCATAAATTTTGGTAAAAATGAAGGTGACATCTCCTTTACAGAAGAGGCCGCTTACAGACTATATCTCGGTATTTCACCTCTCCGAAAATGTGCAATAAAGTTGCCTGCTTTCATAAGAAATTCATTACATTGCTATTATTTGTCTCCAGCGGTAAGTACCCACGCACCCATGAGATACGCACATCGTATTCGACCCTGGTTTCGCCGTGCTGGCTGATTTCTGACTTATTTTAGTGCTCCTTTTAGGTGACGCTATGAAAAAAGAGAGAATCCATGCGCATGCATGAGCAAATCGTGCCACGTTTCAACTCCTGTTGATGTAGAGCGAATATAAGTCTGGGTCCGAAAGCCATTACGGAGAGGAGGGTACCGGTGTCCGCACCGAGTGGGGTGCCCCGGAGGTGGTGGTGCACCTTGGAGAGAACGAGGCGGACGAGGAGCGTGAAGAAGAAGAGCCCCTTGCTCTTCTTCTTCTTTACCTTGTCCACCACGCCCGCCACGTATTCCCCAAGGTGCACCACCATATCCCGGGAACCCCACTCGGCGCGGACACCGGTACCCTCCTCACCGTACAGAGCCGCCAGCCCCACCCCTTGGTGGCCCCCGACGAACCCCCTCGGGCCCATCCTCGTCACGAGACTCGAGACCTTTTCCACACGGAGGCGGGACTCGCTGAGCATCAAGCTCGCTTGGGCGGCCTAGGAGGCCACGGACTTGTAGAGTCCCTGTTGGTGTTCAAGAGGGTGCTTCAGGTAAGCAACAGAGACAGTGTGAGAGTAGAGATTGCGGGGAGAGCCGCGAAGCGTTCCCGAGTGGCGGGGGTAATAGGGAAGGGTGATGTCGGCGGCGGCAGCACCAGCAGCAGTGACGACCGCAGCGGAGACGAACACAGCAAGGAAAAGATGAAGGAAGGAAAGGTTCAGACGGACGAGGGATGGATCGCGACGCATGGATCGCGACGCATGAGGACGAGGAGGCAGGGTTTGACGCTCCGCTTTCAGTGGAAGACGATGCCTGCCGGGAAGATGAGGACATCAGCGGAGAACAGGGATGAACGGCGGAAGAGGTGGAGCAGGAGCAAAGGGATGCGGCTGCTGCAACTGCTGCTGCTGCGATGGAGAGGATGCAATAGGGTGGTATAAGTGAGGAGGAGGAGGAGG
>Ga0102934_1002162_pt1 | contig 13678 bp, 17 predicted proteins | sample SalPonR2_A_D1_MG_FD_78175 | JGI IMG/M metagenome (GOLD analysis project Ga0102934, IMG submission 78175) | Salt pond soil microbial communities from South San Francisco under conditions of wetland restoration - Salt Pond MetaG R2_A_D1_MG | ecosystem: Environmental > Aquatic > Marine > Intertidal...
ACGTCGATAGGTCCGACTCACCCACTCCGCACGGAATCGCCACCTTCTACTACGGCCACCCCCGCGGAAGCTTGCACTCGCGCGCCGGCAAGGTGCTGGCCGAAAGCGTGCAGCATGAACTCACTACCCGTACCGACCGGTTGGACTGTCACACGCACCCGCGTACCTGGGACCTATTGAGGTTGACCCGGATGCCGACGGTGCGGGTTGAGGTCGGATACGTCTCCAACCCCGACGACGCCCGGTACCTACGAAGCGGTGCCTTCCACGACGCCTTAGCCGAAGGAATAGCCGAGGCCGTGACTGCTGTCTGCGCTCCCGCCGGCGGGCCGCGCGCCCGGCAGCAGTAGCCGCACCACGAAACCGGCGGCCACGCCGAGGACCACCAGGGCCGCGAGGACGATCACTTTGCCCATGGGCCACTCCCAGCCTCGCGCTGCCGAAGGGCTGCTGCCCTATCGGCGGTGTTGCCCTATCGTAGGTCGCCACACCGGTCGGCCCAAGTGCCATGCGGCCACCGATAGGCCTTCCCCGAACACCGGTGCTGGTGAGGAGTCCCGATGAGTGAGGCGGGCTCGCGCGTCGAGGGGTCCCGGCTGGACCCTTGGGTCGACTCCTACGCCACCCGCGCCAAGAACCTTTCGGCATCGGCGATCCGGGCGTTGTTCGCGGTGGCCAGCCGGCCGGAAGTGGTTTCGCTGGCCGGTGGCATGCCCTACGTGCAGGCGTTGTCCATGGACGATATGGCCGACATCGCCGCCCAGGTGGTTCGTGATCGGGGTCCGCAGGCGTTGCAGTACGGATCCGGTCAAGGCGATGTCTCCTTGCGCGAACAGATCCTCGACGTCACCGCGGAGGTCGGCGTGCAAGCGCACCCCGATGACATCGTCGTCACCACCGGTTCGCAGATGGCACTGGACTTGGTGACGCGCACGTTCTGCGATCCCGGTGATGTGGTGCTTGTCGAATCGCCGTCCTATGTCGGCGCGCTCGGGGTTTTCCGTTCCTATGAATGCGACGTCGTGCATGTGGCCATGGACGACGACGGCCTAATCCCCGAAGCCCTGCAGCAGGCGATCGATGCTGCGCGTGCGGCGGGTAAGAACGTCAAGCTCATCTACACGATCCCGTCCTTCCACAATCCAGCTGGCGTCACCCAGCCGGCGCATCGTCGAGCGCAGATCCTCGAGATCGCCCAGCGCGCCGGCATCGCCGTGCTCGAGGATGACCCCTACGGACTGCTCGGCTTCGAGGGGGAACCGCCGCGTGCGTTGCGCGCCGACGACGATCAAGGCGTCATCTATCTCGGCTCGTTCTCCAAGACGATCGCCTCGGGCCTGCGCGTCGGGTGGGCGATCGCGCCGCACGGCGTTCGCGAGAAATTGGTCCTAGCCGCTGAAGCAGCCACGTTGTGCCCATCGAACTACGCGCAGTTGACGGTCTCGCAGTACCTAGCGACCCAGCCGTGGCGCGAACAGATCAAGTCCTTCCAGGAGGTGTACCGCGAACGCCGGGACGCCATGCTGGAGTCGCTGCAGGCGATGATGCCGGCGGGCACCACCTGGACCATTCCGGCCGGTGGTTTCTACACCTGGGTCACCTTGCCCGATGGGCTCGATGCCACGGCCATGCTGCCGCGCGCCATCACCGAACTCGTCGCGTACGTGCCGGGCACCGGGTTTTTCGTCGACGGCCAAGGCACCGCGAACATGCGTTTGTCCTACTGCTACCCCGATCCCGACCGGATCCGCGAGGGAGTGCGCCGGTTGTCCACGGTCGTCGAAGCCGAACTCGAGATCGCCCGCACGTTCGGTACCGCTGCGGGTACTCCGGGATCGTTGTCGGCTTCCGGTGAATCCTCTACACCGGCGCCGGATCTGGCATGAGCCACCGGAACGTACTGGTCCTCTCCGGGGGACTCTCGCCCGAACGCGACGTCTCGTTGCGCTCTGGTCGTCGGGTGGCCGATGCGCTGCGCAGCGCTCGCCCGGACTGGGAGGTGCTCGAAGCCGACGTCGATGCCGGGCTCCTTCCGCGCCTGCGCGAGCACCGGCCCGATTGCGTGGTGCCGTTGCTACACGGAGCCGCCGGTGAGGACGGGGCACTGCGCGATGTGCTGGAAACGCTGGATATCGACTTCGTTGGATCCGAGGCAGCGGCTTGCCGTTTGGCGTTCGATAAGCCGGTGGCGTCGTCGTTGGTCTCGGGGACGGGGGTTGCCGTACCGGAGTTCGTGGTGTTGCCGCAGTCCACTTTCCGTGAACTCGGCGCACCGATGGTGATGCAGGCCGTCGCCGAACGCATCGGCTTCCCGCTGGTAGTCAAGCCCACCCGCGGTGGCAGCGCCCTCGGGGTATCGATCGTGCACACGTCCCAGGATCTGCCGCCGGCGATGGTCTCGGCGTTCGCATACGGCGATACCGCGATGATCCAGCGGTTCATCGCCGGCACCGAGGTAGCGGTCAGCGTCATCGATCCTGTCGGCCCTGTTGGCTCCGGCGGCGCAGTCGACGGTCCGCGGGTGCTTCCGGTGGTGGAGATCGAGCCCGAGGGCCCGATATACGACTACCACGCCCGCTACACCGCGGGCACGACCTCGTTCTACTGTCCGGCGCGGCTCGATGCCGATGTCACGGCCGCGGTGAGCGAGGCTGCGGTGACCGTGCATGCGGCCCTGGGCCTGACGGATCTTTCGCGCACCGACCTGATCGTGGACGGCGATGGCACTGTGTGGTTCCTGGAAGTGAACGTCGCTCCGGGAATGACCGAGACCTCGCTGATGCCGCAGGCGATCGTGGCTGCCGGATTATCGGTGGGCGATGTTCTCGCCGCGATGGTGCCCGGCGAGAGCTCACCAGCGGGCTAACCGACTAGACGTCGTCGATCTCGTCGACGATCCGGCGAAGATCCTCGGCGTCGGCGAACTCGATCACCAACGATCCGTGGGATTTCGCCCGCGCGAGTCCGCTCACCGTGGCGCGGGTGTCTAGTCGGTCGCTCACCCGTGCGGTGAGTTCGGCGACGAGGTCGGTTAGTTCATCGCTACGCGGGGTGCGCGAGCGACGCTTGCGTTCCTTGGTGGGCGCACCGCCCTCGTCGAGCATCACGAGTTCCTCTAGGCCCCGCACGCTGATCCCCTCGGCGATAGCGCGCGTGGCCATGGCATCCATCTGCTCGGGGGAGTCCAAGGTGAGCAGGGCGCGGGCGTGGCCGGCGCTGAGCACTCCCGATGCCACCTTCGATTGCACGCTCGTCGGAAGCTTCAGTAGCCGCAGTGTGTTGGACACCTGGGGACGCGATCGACCGATCCGAGCCGCGAGTTGTTCTTGCGTGCAATCGAAATCGGTGAGCATCTGCGCATAGGCAGCTGCCTCCTCGAGTGGATTCAAGTCGGCCCGGTGCAGGTTCTCCAGTAACGCATCGCGCAGCATGTCGGCGTCGTCGGTAGTGCGGATGATCGCCGGGATGGTGCCCAGGCCGGCTTCCTTGGTGGCGCGCAGGCGTCGTTCGCCGGCGATCAACTCATAATCGTCTTCACCGATCGGCCGTACGACGACCGGTTGCAGCAGACCGATCTCCTTGATGGAGAAGGCCAACTCCGCGAGGGCATCCTCATCGAAGACGCTGCGTGGTTGTTGCGGGTTCGGGCGGATCGATTCGGTATCGAGTTCGGCGTAGCGTGCATGGGTGGTCGGCTCGATAACCGTTGCGGTTACTGGCTTTTTCACCGGTTCAGGTCGTGCTTCCTCGGTTGATTCCTCTGACGTGGGGATCAAAGCACCGAGGCCTTTTCCGAGCCCGCGCTTAGCCATGGGTTTCCTCCGCTGTAGGTGTGGGGGATCCGATCGCATCGAGTTGTTCGGCCACTTCGCGATAGGCGATGGCACCGGAGTTGGTGGGGTCGTAACCGATCACCGTGAGTCCGTGCGACGGCGCCTCGGACACGCGGACCGATCGCGGGACAACCGTGTCGAGAACGCGTGCCCCGAAGTGGGTGCGCACTTCGTAGGCCACCTGGGAGGCCAATCGGGTTCGGCCGTCGTACATCGTCAACACGATCGCGCTGACGTGCAGGTCGGGGTTCAAGTGCGCCGCCACCATGTCCACTGTGCGTAGGAGTTGGGACAGGCCTTCTAGGGCGTAGTACTCGCATTGGATCGGCAACAGCACCTCGCGTGCGGCCACCAATCCATTGAGGGTCAGCAAGCCCAGGCTCGGCGGGCAGTCGATCAGTACGTAGTCCAGCGGGGTTCCCTGCTCGCGCTGCTCGCCTAGGTAGGCCTCGATCGCCGACTTCAACCGGTACTCGCGTTGCTCGGCGCCCACCAGTTCGATCTCGGCCCCGGCAAGATCGACGGTCGCCGGGGCCACCAGCAAACCGGTAATATCCGGACATTCCTGGACAATATCCACTAAAGGGGTTTCCTCGGTGAGGGCGTCGTAGATATCCGGAACGCCGGAGGCATGGTCGATGCCCAACGCGGTGGAGGCATTGCCTTGCGGGTCGAGATCCACCATCAGCACCCGGCGGCCTGCAAGAGCGAGGGCTGCCGCAACGTTCACGGCGGTGGTGGTCTTACCCACCCCTCCCTTCTGGTTGGCGATGGTCAGCACCCGGGTCACCGGTGATCCTCCTTCGGCCAACCAAGGCCCGATGGGTGGCCCGGTTCCCTGGCCAACTGCTCGGTCGATGTTTCCCGTGAAACATCCACCGGCCAGCCCAGGCCAGAGGGTTGAAGTTCGCCGGTTGTGGACACGGGCGTCATTGTGCCGCAGCACGTCGGGCGGTGACCACGGTGGTCGCAGGTTCCACCACACCCTCCCCGACCATGAGCACCCGCGCGTCCACCAGACCATGGGCCTCGACCTCGTGGCGGTCCCGGGCTAGTTCCTCATGCGCGGATTCCCCCTTCAATGCCACGAGGTGCCCGCCGATTCGGATCATTGGGGCCGACCAACTCGCCACTACTCCCAGCGGAGCCACCGCGCGGGCCGTCACCACGTCCAGGCCAACACCGGGCCTACCCACCCGATCCCCGGCCTCCTCGGCGCGGGCCCGCACCACCTGAACCCGATCGGTCAGGTCTAATTCGTGCACGCACTCGGTCAGGAAAGTAACGCGGCGCAGCAGCGATTCGATCAGCACCACTGAGATATCGGAGCGAACCAGTGCCCACACCAGACCCGGCAGCCCGGCCCCCGAGCCGATGTCTGCCACCTGAGAGCCCGCCGGAAGCAAGCCGGCGGCCGGATCGGCTACCACCGCGCAGTTGAGGATATGCCGGTCCCAAATCCGCGGCGCCTCCCGTGGCCCGAGTAGCCCCCGCTCGATGCCTGGGCCCACCAGCAGCTCGGCGTACCGGGCGAGGGATCCAGCCGAGGGCTTCAACCACTCCGGTAGGGCCGGCGCTTCGGGCGGTTCCGGCACCGATGTTTCACGGGAAACCATCTAGGAGACGCGGATGACGACCCGACGCTCGGGCTCCTCGCCCTCCGATTCACTGACCAGACCCGCCTCGGCCACCACATCGTGGACGACCTTGCGCTCGAACGGGTTCATCGGGCGCATCGAGACTGGGGCTGCGGTGCGTTGGGCCTCGGCGATCGCCTGCTGCGCCGCTTCGGCCAGCTTGGTGCGTTGCTCGGCACGAAAACCCGCGATGTCGACCATCAACCGGGAACGCTCTCCGGTCTCCCGAGCCACCGCTAGGCGGGTCAATTCCTGCAGCGCGGACAGCACCTGGCCGTCATCACCCACGAGGTGCGAGAGTTCCCCGGGGTTGACCTCGATCACCGAAACCAGGGCGCGTTCGCCTTCCACATCGATGTCGATATCGCCGTCCGCGTCGATGATGTCCAACAGTGCCTCGAGGTAATCGGCGGCGACGTCGCCTTCCTCTTCCAGGGTGGGCCCGGACTTCTCAACGGTTTCGTCGACCGACTGCTCGTCCACAGCGTCCTGCGTCGGGTTCGTTGTCTCGTTCACGTGTGCTCCGTGTCTGTGTGGAGCGGTCCTTCGTGGGAACCGCTACTTCTTCTTGCGCTTGCTGCGCGAAGTCTTCTTGGGTTGAACCCGCTTGTTGTTTTCCGACGCAGCGTCGGGATCCTCGCCTGGTTCTGCGTCTATTGGATTACCGTTTTCGTCCAGCACCGCGGTACCCCCGGACCCAGACGCCGTCCCACCGGCCTTTCGGGCCGCCTTCCGCGCGGCCTTTTCCTTCTTGCGCGCCTCGAGCGCCTCGAAGGCAGGCGTACCCGGCTGCGGATTGTTGCGGATCACGTAGAACTGCTGGCCCATCGACCACAGGTTCGTGGTGAACCAGTAGATGAGGACACCGATCGGGAAGTTGACGCCGCCAACAGCGAAGACCACCGGGAAGACGTACAACAAGATCTTCTGCTGGCGCACCATCGGGTTGTCGGGCGCGGTGTTCTTCACGATCAGTTGGCGTTGGGTCAAGAACGTCGTCGTACTCATCGCCACGATCAAGATGACCGCCAGGATCCGCACGGTAAGCGCGCTGGTACCGGTCTCCGCTTGAACTTGATTCGCTAGCCACAAGGTCGCCCACAGTGGAACATCGAAGATGGTGGCGTCGTGCGCGACGCTGACCAAGTCTCGATACTGCGACCACGCGAAAACGCCGATCGGTTGCTCCTGGGCGATGCCGTACTGCAGCACCCGGAAGAGCCCGAAGAAGATGGGTGCCTGCAACAAGATCGGCAGACAAGAAGCCAGTGGATTCGTCCCAGTGTCCTTGTAGAGCTTCATCATTTCCTGGGACTGCCGCTCGCGGTCACCCGCGTACTTCTTTTGGATCTCCTTCATCTGCGGCTGGATGATCTGTAAGCCCCGCTGGGCCTTGATCTGCTTGACGAACAGCGGGATCAGCAAGATGCGCATCAAGATCACCAGGCCGACGATCGACGCGGCCCAGGTCCACCCGCTGTCTGGGTCCATGAAAAAGCTGAAGAATGTGTAGAACTGGACCAACACCCAGCTAACCGGAACGTCGAGCAACTCCAAGATCGCCATGCGTTACGTCGTTCTCCGTCCGGGCAGCCGCGGCTGCGTCAGTTCCTCCGCATGCCCCACCGAGTCGACATGCTCGAATCGGGCCACCCGATTCGGCTTGCCAGCCCAGCCGGTCATCGCGCTGATGTGGGTGCCACCGACCCGTCCAAACTCGACGGGCGTTCTCGACCGTCAGGATAGATCCGCGGGACCCAGCGTCCAGGCTCGGGGACCGGATCGAGCCCGCCCCCACTCCACGGGTTGCACCGTAGTAGACGCCAGAGGGTCAAGGCTAAGCCCTTGGCGGATCCGTGCGCGCTGATCGCACCGAAGCCGTACGACGAGCAACTCGGGTGGTAACGACAACTTGGCGGCAGTAGCGGGGAGATAGCGCGCTGGTACAACCAGATCAGCGCCAGCAGCACCCATTTCACCAGCAGGCCGATCGAGTGATCCCACACCCACAGCAGCCAGCGCCCGGCCCGCCGCAACGCCGACATCACCCCGCTCACGAGTTGACCTCCGCACTGGAGCGCAAGCCGGCCAGCAATTCACCAAACGCCGATTCCAAATCCCGCGCCACTTCACCGGCAACTTGTCCGGTGCCGCTCTCGCGACCAGCGCCGGGCAGCGCCCGCACCACCCAGGTGGAACCTGGGGGGGCTTGGGCCACTAGCGGGCGAAGTCGATGCCGCAGGAGCCGCGCTACGCGGTGGCGGACGACAGAACCGCCGACTGACTTGCTCACCGTGATCCCCACGCGGGGTTCTCGTTGTCCGTCGTGGCTGGCCAAGCGCCCATAGACGATGACGGTGGATCGACGTGCTTGCCGACCACCACGGATGGTGCGGCGGAAATCATCGGGCCGAGTAAGCCGATTGGCTGGGGGCAGCATGTCCGCCAGCCTGGTCCCGACTTAGGCGGAGAGCCGAGCGCGGCCCTTCGAGCGCCGGCTCGCCAGGATCGAACGTCCGGCGCGGGTACGCATCCGAGCCCGGAAACCGTGCTTGCGGGCACGACGCCGATTATTGGGCTGGAAGGTGCGCTTCATGACGTGCTCCTGGGAAAGACCGACCGCTGATGGGCCTCCTCGACGGGTCGGGCGTCGAGCGAGCGCCTTAGGCTACGGCGCTGGCGGTGAGCCGGTCAAACCGGCCTGTCGAATAGAGGTGGTACATCTCGCAAATCCGGCCCTGGCCTTGTGTATCCACACCCACCCTGGCTATCGTATCGCTTCGGTGTCCACACTTGTGGATAACTATGTGGACAAATTGCTGATGGACGGGGAAGGTGTGGGGCGTGGCTGAGGAAAACGAGTTGGCCCCTTACTGGTCTGCCGCTCTCGCCAGCCTCTCGGACGAGGATTTGCCCACCCAGCAGCGCGCCTTCGTCACCTTGACCGAACCCCTCGGGCTGGTCGGGGACACCGCACTGGTCGCCGCCCCCAACGAGTTCACCAAGGATGTCCTGGAGACCCGCCTTCGCCCCATCGTGGTTCGCGCCTTGACCACGACCATCGGTCGAGATGTGCGCCTCGCGGTCACCGTGGATCCGACCATCACCCAGGCCGTCGATGAAACGACCACCGACGAAATGGCCGATGCCACCTACGCCGACGAACAAGCCGCGGAAGTTGCGAACTCCCGTGGTGCCCTAGTTGACGGCACCGAAACATCCGGCCAGCCCGAGCCGCCGGACGCCGCCCGTCCCGGCACCGGTTCTCCGGATACACGTAGCGGCGACGGTCGACTCAACGACAAGTACGTCTTCGACACTTTCGTCATCGGATCCAGTAACCGATTCGCCCATGCCGCGGCCGTTGCGGTTGCCGAGCAACCGGCCCGTGCCTACAACCCACTATTCATCTACGGCGGCTCCGGCCTCGGCAAGACCCACCTGCTACACGCCATCGGTCACTACACCCGCACCCTGTACAAGGGCACCCATGTGCGCTACGTGAGTTCGGAGGAATTCACCAACGAATTCATCAACTCGATTCGCGACGACAAGGCCTCTGCTTTCCAACGGCGATATCGGGAAACCGACGTGCTCCTCGTGGACGATATTCAGTTTCTGAGCGGCAAAGTCCAGACACAGGAAGAGTTTTTTCACACCTTCAATACCCTGCACAATGCCAATAAGCAGATCGTCATTACCTCGGATTTGCCGCCCAAGCAGTTGCAGGACTTCGAGGACCGGATGCGCTCACGCTTCGAGTGGGGCCTGATCACCGATATCCAGCCACCGGACTTGGAAACCCGCATTGCCATCTTGCGCAAGAAGACCAAGCACGAGCGTCTGGTCGCACCCCCGGAGGTCTTGGAGTACATCGCTTCCAAGATCACCACGAATATTCGTGAACTCGAGGGTGCATTGATCCGCGTGACCGCATTCGCGTCGCTGAACAGGCAACCCGTGGATCTGACCATCACCGAGATCGTCTTGAAGGACCTACTTCCCTCGGAGACCGGCCCGGAGATCACCGCAGCACAGATCATGGCCGCTACGGCCCAGTATTTCGGTGTAACGGTCGATGACTTGTGCGGTGCGAGCCGCTCTCGAGTCCTGGTGACCGCACGCCAGATAGCGATGTACCTGTGCCGAGAGCTCACCGACCTGTCCCTGCCCAAGATCGGTCAAGCCTTCGGGGGCCGCGACCACACGACCGTCATGCACGCCGATCGCAAGATCCGTCAGCTCATGGCCGAACGTCGCTCGTTGTTCAATCAGGTCACCGATCTCACCAGCCGCATCAAGTCCCAACCACGCCCCAACTAGCCCGCCGGAAGTCGGCTGAGTGCGGCTCCAAGGCCATCCCTCACTTCAACAACAAACGTCACATGGTGCTCATCCATGCATATTGTCCCCAAGTTGTCCCCAAATGTGGACGAAACTTGTGTATAAGGGTGGGGATAACTATGAATACTTTGTCCTATTTCCGAGAAAGGTGCGGTCATCCCCACGTGTGGATCGTTTGTGGACAGAACGCCCCTGGTCACCGGTCCCATTACTGCCGATCTGTGTATGAACAAGGCCGGCCTGGGGATCGACGAACTCCTTGGCCGCTGCATCCACACTCCTCCCCAGAACGCACCGGTGGCGCCCACAAGGTCTCCCCACGCGTTCTAGCCCCTCCCACGCACACGAACCCCACTTATCCACACCATCCCCAGGGCCTATGACGATGACTACCTTTCTCTCTATCCTGATCCCCAAACGCCTTGACGCTGACGCCGGTGGATACCTCCCGTACTGTCTGACCCGTCGTAGGCGATGAACAAAACAGTGGGTGCGTCCCACCGAGGAGGACACTGGTGAAGATCCGGGTCGAGCGGGACGCTCTGGCTGATGCGGTTGCTTGGTCAGCACGCACCCTGCCCACGCGACCGAGCCTTCCGGTCTTGGCGGGGGTCGTCTTCACTGCTGCCGGTGATTCCATCACCTTGAGTAGTTTCGATTACGAGGTCTCTACCCGCGTGGAAATAGACGCTGACGTGGAGATCGCGGGCAGCTCATTGGTCTCCGGGCGACTACTTGCCGACATCGCGCGTTCGCTCCCAGCCCAACCAGTGGTCATCGCCGCCGAAGGCAGCCGGGTAACCATCACATGCGGCCGATCCGCTTTCACGCTGCCGACCTTGCCTATCGATGACTATCCAGCTATGCCGTCGATGCCACAAAGCAGTGGCACCCTCGATGGTGCGACCTTCGCTAGCGCCGTCGCCCAGGTAGCTATCGCCGCTGGCCGGGATGACACGCTGCCCACCCTCACCGGCATTCGTATGGAAATCGACGGGGATTCCGTTGTCCTGGCAGCAACAGACCGTTACCGGCTTGCAGTGCGTGAGTTGTCGTGGACACCGGCTTCGTCGTCCACCCAAGCGGAGTTGTTGATTCCAGCGAAGACGCTGGCCGACGCCGCCAAATCGTTCGGTTCCGCGCAAACCGTCACCGTCGCACTCGCACCCGACGGTGAGCGACTCATCGGCTTCGAGGGTGACCGTCGTCGAACCACGTCACGGCTACTCGACGGTGAATTCCCCAAATACCGGTCGCTTCTGCCTAATGAGTCATCCACCCACGCCGTCGTCGACACCGCAGCACTGATCGAGGCCGTCAAGCGAGTAGCACTCGTCGCGGAGCGCAACACACCTGTGAGGTTGACCTTCACCCAAGGTGAAGTGGGGTTGCGGGCCGGTACGGGTGATGATGCACAAGCCGAGGAAGCACTCGAGGCAAATGTGAACGGTGACGACATCGAGATCGCTTTCAATCCCGGATATCTGCTAGACGGACTCACCGCGATCGATGCCAGCTCGGCGCAGTTCGCGTTCACGCAATCGACGAGGCCAGCGGTGCTAACTGGGATCGTTGAAGACCAAGTGCGCAGTGAGTACCGCTACTTGTTGATGCCCGTTCGACTCACTGGCTGACCATGTGGGTACAGGCCCTGAGCCTGACGGACTTTCGTTCCTACGAGCAGCTCGATCTGGAGTTTCGTCCAGGTGTAACGACGTTCGTCGGAATGAACGGACAAGGTAAGACCAATATCGTCGAATCGATTGCCTATCTCGCCACGCTGTCCAGTCATCGAGTATCGGCCGATGCACCGCTGATCAAGTCAGGCAGGACGAGTGCCGTCGTGCGTGCCCGCGTGCGGGAGGAGGATCGCAGCGTCAGCGTCGACGTGCAGATCCTCGACAGAGGCTCCAACAAGGCGCGCATCAATCAATCGCCGGTAACCCGAGCAAGAGACGTTCTGGGGATCGTGCGAGCCGTGGTCTTCGCTCCCGAGGATCTCGCGTTGGTGCGAGGTGACCCAGCCGATAGGCGTCGGTTCCTCGATGAGGTGGGAGTTCAAAGGCACCCGCGCCTATCCGGTGTGCGCGCCGACTTCGACAAGGTGCTACGGCAACGCAACGCGCTCGTGAAATCCGCCATCGGTAAACCACGATCATCGATCGCGTCGACTCTCTCGGTGTGGAACGAACAGCTAAGCAAACTCGGTGCCGATATCGCCGCGGCACGGGCGCAGTTGATCGAGGACCTTCGACCCTTCGTTCATTCGGCGTATACCTCCATAGCCGGAGGGGCGAACGTCGATCTTCGATATCGGCCGTCATCCCCACGCGCGCTACGCGAAGTCGAAACCATCGACGAGACCTTGCGTGATCGCCTCGAACTCGCGCTGGATGCAGACCTTGAAGACCGTGCCGATGACGAAGCCCGCCGGGGGATCACATTGGTGGGTCCGCATCGCGATGAATTGGACCTAACCTTGAATGAGCTCCCGGTGAAGGGGTACGCATCACATGGCGAATCGTGGTCCATGGCGTTAGCCCTGCGCCTGGCTGCAGCCGATGTCCTACGCAGCGACGGAGTTGACCCCATCGTCATCCTCGACGACGTTTTCGCCGAACTAGATGCCAGCCGGCGAACGCATCTTGCTGAACTCGTCGGGCAGGCCACTCAGGTTTTCATCACCGCCGCGGTAGCGCAGGATGTCCCTATGGAACTCACCGGGGCCCGCTTCGATGTGCACTCAGGGCAGGTGCGTCAAGCGTGACGGACGAGGAAGCAACGAACGAGGATTCAACGGCCGAAGCCGAACGGATGGCCGCGCGGGCCCTGCGTCGGGCCAGTGCCAGCGGCGCTCGCGGCAGCCGTGCTGCTCGACAGCGCTCCGGTCAGCAGAAGCGTCGTCGTTCGTCGTCGTCCCGAGACCCCCAGGAAGTCGGCAGCGTTCTTGAGGGTTTCCTAGCCGAACAGGGCTGGGAGGCGACCTCGGCGATCGCGCAGATCACGGCGTCTTGGGCCGAGATCGTCGGTCCGGAGGTGGCCGAGCACGTTGAGGTGGAGTCGGTCGGCGATGGCGAGTTGTCGCTGCGGGCCGATTCCACGGCATGGGCGACCCAGATGCGGTTACTGGCCGATTCGGTCCTAGCGCGGGTGCAGGGAGTGGTGGGTACTGAGTTGGTCACTTCGGTCAGCGTGCGAGGGCCACAGGCACCGTCCTGGCGGGCTGGGCCGCGGGTCGTCAAGGGTAGGGGTCCACGAGACACCTACGGATAGGGCGCTAGGCGCTCAGAAGTTCCGCTGCGGGCGATACGGGGACCACTCGTAGGTGTGTACGTGCCCTAGGGGGTGCGCACCGGCAATCGTGCCTCTCGCGCCGATTCCGGCAGGGTCGATGGTCAAAATCGGGCCCAGACGACGTTAGACTCGTGTCCTGGCCCACCGACCGCGGTTTCCTGCGATCCACCCGGATCACGGCGGGGTGGGACGAAGGAGGCGAACCGCCTGTGACCTACGACGCCAGCGCCATCACCGTCCTCGAGGGACTCGACGCGGTGCGCAAGCGCCCGGGCATGTACATCGGTTCCACCGGCGAGCGTGGCCTGCACCACCTGGTCTACGAGGTGGTGGACAACGCCGTCGACGAAGCCATGGCCGGGTACGCCAGCACCATCTCGGTCACTTTGCTCGCCGACGGCGGCGTACGCGTGGTGGACGATGGCCGCGGCATCCCGGTCGACGAGCACCCGGTGGAAAAGCGCCCGGCGGTCGAGGTCGTCCTCACCGTGCTGCATGCCGGCGGCAAGTTCGGCGGAAGCGGCTACCAGGTCTCCGGTGGCCTGCATGGTGTCGGCGTCTCGGTGGTCA
>Ga0102934_1002163_pt1 | contig 13678 bp, 14 predicted proteins | sample SalPonR2_A_D1_MG_FD_78175 | JGI IMG/M metagenome (GOLD analysis project Ga0102934, IMG submission 78175) | Salt pond soil microbial communities from South San Francisco under conditions of wetland restoration - Salt Pond MetaG R2_A_D1_MG | ecosystem: Environmental > Aquatic > Marine > Intertidal...
AGGAGGGGGAGGAGGGGGAGGAGGGGGAGGAGGATGGAAGGACAGGAAGAGGGTAGAGGGCAGAGAAAATTTGCGTCTTACATATGGACCCTCACGTGAACCATGCACCGGAATGAGGCTATCTACGTTCTTCGTTCAGTCTTTGTTGCCTGGTCTCATATAAGGAGTTGCCATCTCCTCCTCCTTGTTCCTTGCCATCCCTCTTTATACCCGCAGCCATTAACAACGGCCACGGAAGTGATGCGCGAGGCACTGTCATACCCTATGACATGATCAAAGCCTCACACCGGCACGTTTATAAAACACTCCCGCGGGACCATATCTCGATTCTCTCGGCCATCAGTTAATGGTTTGTGCCCCTCAAGGCCCCTTAAGAATCGCTCACATCGGCCGCGTCCCTCCCTCCAAGATCCTAGGGGAAAGCTCTCCCTTTCGAGGTCTCCCGCCTCTCATTATGCCTCCCTTGTCTAGTCGGACCGCGTCCAATGCCCCCTTCGCGCCTCCCCCCTCCCTCCCTCCCTCCCTCTATTGTCCCTTCCCTCCCCCCCTCCATCCCTCATGCCCGGCCGCAAAGATCCGCACCAGCGTACCCGGAGGTAAGCTCTTGACCGGCTCCCCCGTCGGAAACAGGTGACGGTTCCATCTCCGTAGCTCCAGCACGCCCACCTTCAAGCGCCGAGCCAGGTCCGAGACCGACTCCCCAGCCCCCACCTCCCAGTACCGGCTCTGGCACGACGTGCGGGGGGAGGTTGGGAGGGAAAGGGGGGAAGAGGGGCTGTCGCTCCGCAGGTCACCAGAGGCCAGTACGGGTGAGCCCTCCCTCGATTGGACAAGCACGCCAACTTCCCCTTCCGCCCCGTCCGCCTCCTCCTCCTCTTCTTCGCGCCCTTTCTCCTCTGTCCCCGGTCCGTTGCCGCCCAGGAAGGAGGGGTTCCGAATCTTCAAAAGCAATCCGGGCGGGACCGTCCCCTCTGCGCGCTCCCCCGCGCGGAAATAGCCCCGGTTATCCCTGCGAATGACCTCGGGCGTGGTCTGAAACAGCAGCGCGATGCTCTCCAAGCTGTCGCGGGGATGGGTCTCGTAGTAAAAAATGGGGAGCTCCGGGCGGAGAAGGGAGGACGAAGCTGGCGAGGACGGAAATGAGGGAGGGGGGGAAGGCGAGGAGGAGAAAGGGGGAGTGGTTGGCAGGCTGTTGGCCCGTATCAGCCGGAGCTCGACGACAGAAGGAGAGCAGTTTCGGAACTTGGGTCGCCCTGGTAGCGCCGAAGGGTGTGGCGGGACCTGGTGCTCGCCCTCGAAACCAGGTGAGAAAGCCCTTTCCCATGCTTGCGTAGACGGGCATGTCATGGGCCATCCCTGTGTAAGCCCGGCATCCCCCTCTTCATCCACGGGCAGGCGGCGTCGGGCTCCCCGTGCGGGAAGGAAGGAGGCGCCCACGGGTGCCCCGTTGACATGGGTGACGATGTCCCCCTTCCGTATCTGACATACCTCCTGCACGCTCTCGCTGACGATCTCGGAGACGATTAGTTGCTCTCCGGGCCGCCTGCCGGAACCCAGCCTTACGCCGCAGAGATCACCCTCCCTATCCGCAAGGAGTAGGCACCTGATGGTAAGGAGGGACGACAAGAAGGCGGTTTGCACGGTGTCAAGGACTGAAACAATCATTTATCCGCCATCGAGGCGTGAGTTTGCAGGCCTTTTTGGACTACAAAAAAGAAATCAAGCTGCGTTCTGCACCCCACCGGTGGCAATGAAGCGAACAAGTTGCCGATTACAAAACACGAGAGTACCAATGTACCAAGCGCTCCACCCAAGACATATGTATACCATCAACTGAAAAGCCAACGCGGTGGAGCTCACGAGATATTCTCACAAATGCGCCGTATGGACGGATCCCCAGCATAAATGCCGCCTAATCCCTTTCACTCATCGTCGTGTTCGACACCATGTCACCACGAACCTGTACAAGACGGGGAATACCAGGCCATTGGCCGTCCTCGACGAAGTCAAGCTCGACGGAGTGCTAGTAATGGGGTCCTCCTCCCATGAAGACGGCAGCAGAGGTAAAAAAGTACCGTAGCTCCGAACAGATGATAAGGAGGACGCCACTTTTCCAACTGTTCTTAGAACGGACAGAGAAAATCGTGATGAGAAACCTCGGTAGGACGTCCGCACAGCAACGCATTGGCCGATCATAAAGTTAGAAAGAGGAAGATCGTGGGTGAGACGTGCACACCGCAAAAAGAGCCCTCAATGCGCCATGCGAGTGCATGGGATACCATTCCACGATCTTGGAGACCGAGCCCTGCTTTACGGCTCCGTTTACTTCCGCTCCCTTTTTTCCTTTACAGCGCCTCTGAACGAGGGTGGAAAACAATCATTACGTCTTGTAGGAACAAACAGGCGATCAGCAATGGTTTTTCATCCCGTTGTATTGTTTGCATGGGCACTTACAGGGCAAGTTTACGTTTGAGCGTATTTAACCTCCCCGTCTTTGAACTGCTGTTGCTAGTTTATCTATTTGTTTGTACAGTGTGTACACACCCACACCCGAAGTATAGGAAATGATTAGGCAAATTACGCACATGAAATTGTCTGCTTGAATACGTGGGAAAAGAAAAAACCACCCAACCGTCTTCGATAAGCACAAAATAATTAAAACCAAAAAACTAAAAAGAAAATGCGATCGCTCTCTCCTTTCCCCCTTTCATACCCATCGCCTTGCTCGAGGTCATACCAGGTATGTCATGTGGCACATCTCTCCCCTTCTTCTACTCACACGCCTGCTCGGCGCCGCAAAAATTTCTCCGCGGGGTTCCATTGTCTCAGAATTTCAAGGAGCTGCACCCGTTGATCCAAACTGCCTCCGTGCCCGGCTCCCCGCACGTAATGGACCTGGCAGTCGGCCACCTCCTTTTTGAGCCGCTTCGCTTCTTCGAAAGAAGGGAGCAGTCTGTCAACGGTTCCTGCCACCACTAGCACGGGGGTCTTGAGGCGATGGAGCTGAGGCTCAACCATCTCCGAGCCCAACCCCAGCCATTGCAGGAGCCGCCATTCCAAACAAGGAGCAGGCAAGAGATTCAAGCGCTCAATCAGGACGGGCAAAGCCGCGGAGAAGAACTCGATTTGGAAAGGTGAGAGGCCTAAGGCGGCCATACGAGCACGTTGGTCGGGGGGGGAGGCGGGGGGCGAGGGGGCGCGCCCGGAGGGGGTGGGAGCGGCTTCTTGGAGTCGAACGAATGCGTCCTTGATCAAGCCTTTGATTTGGCCTCCGTCGACAAGGAGAAGGCCGATGGGAAGAAGACTGAGGCTGTAGAAGGGCTGAGGGAGCTTGGTGATGAGAGGACCCACCTTGCCCCAAATAGTGCGCGAGAAGGAGGTAGCCGGATTTACCAGGACCACGCCCTGGATGTCTGCAGTGTCCCTGACATCGGGACGTTTTGTACGCTCCAAGACTGTGCCGAGGGCGAGAAGGCCGCCGAAGGACTCTCCCATGACGAAGACGCGTCTGCCCGGGAAAGATCGGATCTCCGTCCGCACCAGATGGATCAGGTCCAAGAAAGAGCTCCTGTCTGTGGTGGGCATGGTCATGCACCGGACTTCAAACGCCTCTGCCAGCGAGGGGTATTGGACAAAGGCGGTGAGGCCGGAACCATCCAGGCCTGGGAGATACAGGAGCAGAGGCTTCGAGGGGGAGGAGGCAGGGGCCAGTGCTTGCACCCCGAAGGTGCGAAACGGACAAAAGAATCCTGTGCGGTCGAAGGTCTCTCGCAGTACAGGAGTGAGCGGGGTGGGGGCTGCAGACTCGGCGTAGGACGTTGGGCACTGGGGTTGGGGGGGCGAGGAGGCTGAGGGGGAGGTAATGTCGACGGAGTTGAGAGATGGGCAGGCTGTTGTACCCGGCCTGTTAAGTCAAGGGAAGTGAATGAGAGAACGACTGTACTTAAGTACCAACCGCGGCATAAACATTTCCGTGCCATAAAGGATCAAAATGGTCCGGACAGACGCCTTTAATAACTTTGGTCACGTTGCCGGCTTTCTTACCTAGGACTTGCAGCCTTGGCAGAATATGATGAGGCTAGATAACGAAAAGAGGCCACGTGGCTTAGGCTTATAAGTGCAACTATGAGCATGGAAAAGAGGTATGCGTGCGACGCACGCATTTTCGAATGGGCAAGGCGATATACTCTCCCGGAGGGTTTGACGCCGTCGAAAAGGTGATGATGATGATGATGCTGCTGCTGAAAGAAAATGCTTTCCTCGTGTCCCGCAAAGCCAAGCCGCCCTGTAGGTCATGACGAACGAGAAAATTGAGCCGCGGGTACCATGTTTTGGAATGTTGTGCATGCAGTCGTGGGAACGTGGTGCCTGCAACGTCGTTGTGTGGAGTACGCCCCTGTGGGCAACGAGGAAGAAGATCGAGATCGAGCTTTTAAAAGAGGGGCTGGCGGACCTAAAGGTGTGCTGATATGGACTTTGTGTACTCTGGCAGGTTCACGATGGATCATTCAAACACGGGAATTATATTAACGAAGTAAGAATCTGTCAGATGGCTCAACTTTAGTGCGGATAAAAAAATAGTCGGTCCCTTTAAAGCACAGGCACACTCCTTTTTTCTTCTTATTTCTCTTGTTTGAACATTCCCATTTCCTGTTCCGTTCATTTGGAGACCTTTCTTTATTGAGATTCCTCCGACCTAGCACCCGTTTTCTTATCCTCCTCAAGGTTTGTGCCCGCGCGTTCTTCTTTTTTCAACCCATTCCCATCGCTCATCGATGGCTTTCTCAGCGGACGACCCTGAATCCTCCCCACAGCCGCAACATTCGCGATTTCCAGACAAAAAGGGCCTGTCTTCCCGTCCGCGATCAAAAATCCTATAGATTCCAATGTAAAGGTGCTGTCAAGCTCTTTTTGAATGTAGGACATTCGGCCTAGGCGTGTCAGGGTCATGTCCTGAAAAGGCAATTGGATCGTCAACCATTTGCCGCCAGGCAAACCTGTGATATAACCTTGATAAAGTTCATCTGGGAAAAAACTTTCCACCTGCATGATGAAAACAGGATCGTAGCGAGGGGGGTAAGTAACGACTCGGCGCAATTAAATCTCGTTCCAACTTGAAGATCAATGCAATGAAAGCTACTAGAGACAACCACCTCCGCGCAACAACTTTCATACGTCTCGCTCCATACAATCTTTCCTTGGCTATTTGAGTGTCTTACCTCAAGATTAGTGATGTAGCTCCGACCGTCCGTCCTCACTGTAAGCTCGAGGCCTTCGTAGCCCTCCACTCGGAAAGACCGGGGCATTTCGACCTTCAGAGCACAGTAACCTGTACGCTTGACGCTGCATACACACGCCGGAAGAGGAAGTGCGGTGTCCAAGAGAAATTTGAAACAAAATAAAATTTCTGGCGTCAATGTAAGATAGGACGTCAAGAGTTCTGTAGCCAAGGATCTGTTTTACCCAAAGGTGCCTTCGAGCTTCCAAAATCTTGACTGATAGTCTTATACATGACTTACGTGGGATCTGCTGCGGGCCGCATATTGGAAAGGTTACCTGAAAAGGTCGCAGATGGGGGTCTAATCTCGCCCGTGTGCCCATCGGTCTCGTTTATAGGATGATTTCCTGTCGTCGAAACTTCGAAAGAGGCTTCTGATTTCCCTCCGATACTGCGGTCTGTGAACACGGACCACTTCAGCTTGCTGATGGAGCTGTCGTTGTCGAGGTTGCCGATCGATAGTATTGGTAGTGGTGCTGGGCATGATTCAAAGGTGTTACACGTCGTCAATGTTAGTTCAAATTTGACGCGTATCCTTTCACACAGCATTTCTTCATGATTCATTGGCGTACCTTTATTGATAGCAACGCCATTTTGCAAGGCAGGAATACGGAAAAGTTCTTTTATGTGCCTCAACATGGCACGACGTGCCCAGCGCCTACCTTTGCGCGCTCAGTGTAGACTTTTATTAGCTCGCTTTCCACACAAGTCAGCCGGTAATACGCTTTTCTCTTGAGTTTAAAAGAGGTCAATAAAGGTAAAAACCAGTCAAAATACGTAGCGGTCACACTCTAGCTTTTCCCCTCCCCCGTTCCCCACGGCGTGACGCTACTGCACTACTACTCGTTTGCTCCCCGAAAGTTGCGTCTTTGAACGCCATGCCAAAGATTTTTGTGCACTGGGTATGGCATATCTCTACAAACTGACATTAACATGCCCTCCACATATCGCAGGCACGATAAATGCTGGCAAAGTGGTAGTCTAGGGGTTGCCGGACACATTCTCTGCCCCAGCTGTTGAATTAACCTCCTCCCCCCCGTTGGCCTCGTTCCCGTCCTGTTTGGATACTGCTCCCTTTCCAATTTCCTTGCCCACCCTGCCTCGGTACCCTTGAGCATCGTCAACTAGTCCCCCGCATCAGCGTTTGCCATGGTAAAGTTGGGAGCCGCAATCGCGGCGATTTTCAAGTTTTTGACGAGTCCCACTTATGCCAAGAACGACTACGAGCTGGCCATCAAGACAAGCAAAGATTTGGAGCACCTCTTGGAGCAAGAATGGGGGGCCGATGGGAAAGGGCTGCACGAAAAGATAACGTGGGTACAGCATTCTGACTCTCCATTGCCGGACGATCTGATGCGACGCATGCGCTTCCTTGCCACCATCCGTAACAAGCTCATCCACGACATAACCTACACGAGAATCGAGGACCGCGCTCGATTTATTGAGACATTTGAACGTTCCAAACGAGAACTTCATGCAATATTGGTACAGCGCGGAAAGAAACCTGGGCCAGACTGTGCGATAATGTAGAAGAAAACAACAAGCTTTGTCCCATTTGTTCCATGCACAAACCCATCGAATATTGCGTTCTCGTATATTTCAGCAATAAACTTGTTTCCTCGTACTCATGATCCTCGACTCGGGATCATCACAAACATTTCCATCCATTTTATGTGCAACTGTCCACACTTGTCGCTTGCTCAGGTCTGTTTCAAGAGGAAAGGGCTGACACGAGCATCGAACTTGTCGGGCACACTGCTGCCTTCCCCCCCCCGCTTGACCATTTGAAAAGACCCTTGCATGCTCCCGTACGGCGTGGGAAGTTTTGCACCGCTCATGTAGGCGACTTTTTGCCCGGGCCTTAGAATCGGTTCGTGGCCCACCACACCTGTGTCCGGGCAGAGAGGGAAAGAGTGGGGAACGTGAGGATTCCAATACCCGGAGGTACTGGCGACGGAGAGCTTTCTGATCAATTTGCGGCAAGAGTTCCAACGGGTATATAGGGAGGGGAACTCGATGCACAAGGGTCTGGGCCCTGCTTCCAACGCCACATTGTACAACTTAAGGCAAGCGATACCTCATCTTGAGTGGGTAAGAGCCTCAACGAAGAACTCCAAGAGTCCAACATCGCCTTACCGCCCCACGACCTGTCCCTTCCTCTCCCACTGAACCTACCAATACTGCCCTTGGGCACCGAGTCCGTCTCTCGCCCCTGTTCGTCCTGAATGATCCAATGACGTCCCATCAATTGGACAGAGGCCCGCCGGTTTCGATTCTCGACCCGGATGGTGTAAAAAAAAAAGTAGGGAGGCGGAGGCTGCACAGCCCCCGACTGTTGCATTTGTTGTTGTTGCTGCTGCTGTTGCTGTTGCTGTTGGTCCAGGGCCGTGGTGGCGGTGGCTATGACGCGGATTCCGTAGGATTCCGTGACGCTAGTGCTTTCGAAAAGCGAGAGTTGCTCGGCCATGGTCCGGGTTAAGGCCATCGTGTCGTCGAGGACCTGGTCCAACGTGGGAGGCGGTATGGGCATGATATTAGCGCCACGCATCCTGCTGCTCCGCCTCCTGCTGTGGCCCGAACTGTGGCTTGGTGATTCTGTCGGTGTGGCGGGGGGGCCCGATGGAAGGGTAACGTGGTGTTTGGGGTTGGGACTCTCTTCTGAGGTTCCCAACGACCGGAAACGACGGAAATTGGCCTTGATGATACGCTCCAAGTCCTGTGCACACGGAAGAAAAAGACGCCAAATAGCGAGGCGTGAGGGAAAGGACAATGTCAAAGAGAGCTCGGTGAGACCGGGGCACATCCGCGCGAGGCGGTGCTGAATGCCAAGGTCTTGACATTGCCCACGAGGTACCCTTACTATCGTTCCCCTTCACGTCAGATCTGCCAAGTAATGAGGATCCATCCATATTTCCGGGCACCGGCCAACATGCGTCCTGTGCAGGCCGCACCCCTTACCTGAGCTTTGAGCTCGCACGTCGTCAATTCATGCCGCAGGTAGGAAGGAAGCAAGTTGTCCAGCACATTCGCGTCATAGTCCGGCGTGATTTCCCATAGATGAGAATAGCGTTCGCGGCTGGGACGCTCCTGAAGAAATACAAAGGGGGCCCGTGAATGCCGGACCCGCCGGGCATCGCGCAGCAACAGGCGGTAGAGGCAAAACACCAGACGGGAATGGTCTTTGGAGATCGTGTGCGCCATCACCTGTGAATCTAAGCATTTCTGTGAGTGAGTATCATGTCCACTAGCAAAGCCACACTTGATTGGAAGACGAGGCTGGTCCAGCCTGAGGTATGTGCAAATTTGGCAAGCAGACGACTGCGAGACGGGCGAAGAACGAAGACAGTGACGTCACATAGGCAGCCAAGCAGACACTAAGGCAACACAAGAAGGAAGCGTCGCGATCAGCCTGCCCCGGTTGATAGCTTGGCAGGTGTGATTTCCGTGATTCGAGAAAGTGGACGACGATTTGTATACCCACAACGGGAAAGTTAATAGAAGCAATTCTTCTCAAGGGGGACGGAGCACTGAACGCAGAGACCTTGCAATTCTGGCATGAATTTTTTACATGTTAAATACACCTGTCCGCTGTCATTGTCGCTTGACAGGATCAAAGATGAGACCAGCAGCTTCATTCCGACTTGTAGATGGCCACTCCATTACTTTCCTTCCTCCCAGGCTGCTTCGCTCCTTTTCCCCCTCCCTACGTCCCGCTGGCAACTTTCGTGATACTACTCACACTCCCGCTCTTAAACGCTCGTAAACTGACTTCGGTAAAGCCCAGCTCCTTTTTAAATCGTCCTTCAAATGTGGATAAATATGACGCAGCAATCTCAAGTAGCTCCACATCTAGCTCGATCATTGCCTTCCCTCGCGCCATGAGTCTGACCCGCACATTGTGGTGAACACCTAGCTTGTTGAACCCGCTTTCTCCCTCTTTATCGTCGAATTTCCCCCCCAGCGTCGCCTTCACTATTCTTTCCGCGGTCTCGACTCTCCGTAAATGAGCTTCCAGGGCTGGAACCCCGAAAGCGAGCCGTGATCGCAAACAGGGGCTTGCAGCATGCCGCCAATTGGGCAGATTCATCGCCTTGGCTAATAATCGAACCTCTCCTTTGGTCAAATGGTCTATCGGGCTTCGCACCTTGAACTTCGTTGCCGCCTTGAGCCCCACCCTGGTGGGGTCCCGACTGTCGTCCGCGTTGGTGCCATTGAACAGCGCGACCACTGACGGTGCGGAAGCGTCAGCACCGTTCAATTTGACATGTTGAAGAGTTTCTGTGCTCCCTTTTTGACTGGAATGCAAAAAGTTGCTTGACAGGGGGCCGTTCATGTGCGTCCCTGCCACTGCAGCCACAGCTTGTAGGGCCGTGTACAAATGATTTTTGCAATGAAAACAGCTCATTCCCCGGTTAGCAACGTACTCCGGCGCAGAACCCTCGTATGTTGGGACCTCCCGCAACGGGATTCCAATGTGGGCCGCAACTTGACGTGCCAGAATAAGTTGATTGTCGGGCAGTGATGCTGACAAGCCGATGCAGGCGACCGAGTTGCTTGGGAAGACCTGCCGCACCAATGCAGCAACTAGGCTGGAATCGACCCCCCCGGAATAAGCAATGAGGTTGGTTCCTGTGGAAGTGCCTTCTAGTCTCACCCTGTCGAGGGCGCACGCAAGCAAAGTGCTTGTTTCCTCCTGGTTGGTGGAGGAGGTTGAAAAGGAACTTGCTCCCACCTTCCGACGACGAGCAGAATGGAATGCTGCAGTTCTCCAAGAATGTTGCATACTCACTGTTTGTGCAGTAGGATTAATTTTTGTGATGTGTTTGTGAAAAAGGAGGGAAGCATTTTGTCCGATGTTGTTGTTCGTCACCGTAACGTTGACGGTGAGCATCGATCCGCATGATCTCGGTCCTAACCACCTGCGGTCGGAAAATAAGCCAGCATTCAAAACACACGCACGCACAGGGTCACTTTACAGAACTTGTTTTGTGGTGGTGCAGCAGCACGCCCTTTCCTTAAGCTTCAAGCACTACTACTTCCAGCCACCGCCTTCATTTCGTTCAGGTAAACCTCCCCTCCCTCTACCGAGGAAAGACAATAGAAATTCAGATGCGCTCGTTGCCGATTACCTCCTTCATGGCCTTTACAATGGTCGCAAATGCATTTACTATGATGGCGTCCCCCCCTCTTGCGGGTTTGGATCATGCGCCAAAGCGTGTCTTGGTCATCGGGGCAACAGGTAGAGTTGGGGGGTCGACGGTTCGGGCCCTTCGTAGGCTTCCCGGAGGCACGAAGAACCTTATCAGCGTCGGTGGTCGAAATGCAGCCAAGTTTAAGAAAGCCAAAGAGCGATGGATGAGCTTAGAGTCGAAGAAAAACGGTGCGGACACGTTCGACGACGTGGAGTTCGTCCCCATGGACCATGAGGATCGGATAGGACTTTTGGCAGCTTTGGCCTCGCACCGGCCTGACTTAATCATACACACCGCTGGACCCTTTCAGCGACGGATGGCTCCTGAAGTTCTCAAAGCGGCTCTTATTTTGAAAGTACCGTACGTGGATGTATGTGACGACATACACCTCGCACAGCTCGCCAAAGGCTACGATGGGGAGGCGCGGAAAGGAAACGTGCCCTGTCTCATTTCCACCGGCGTGTGGCCGGGAATATCTTCTCTTATGGCAGTCGATGTAGCTGAAGCCGTAGGCGGAATCGAGGCCACCGACAAGATCGAATTTGAGTTTTTTACCTCAGGAAGTGGAGGTGCAGGCACGACAATTTTGAGTGCCACGTTTTTAATATTGTCGGAGAAGGTCCTGGCCTACGTCAACGGTCGCCCACACTACTATGACGCAGCTTCAGACTTTCGAAAGGCCGACTTTGGGAAAGGGATTGGGCTGCGACAAGTGTTCCGCATGAATCTGCTCGAGGCTTTCAGTTGCCACCGAGTCTTGGGGGTGCCAAACGTGTCGACTTTCTTCGGAACAGCGCCAAATGGTTGGAACTACCTACTGAAAGGCATGGCCATGCTTCCCGCCAAGATTTTGCAAGACCGAGCGTTGATGCAGGCCTTGGCTGTAGTGTCGGAGCCCTTGGTCCGCCTTGTGGACACGCTGGTAGGAACTGCAAATGCAATGCGCGTAACAGCGACGAGTAAGGGAGGAACGGAGTCCGCAACAGCCCTGTATGCCCACGAGGATTTGGAAACTTGCGTGGGGGAGGGCATCGCCGCTTTTGCGGCGCAAGTGCTTGATGGCAAGGTGGCTCCTGGTGTATGGTACCCGGAGGAGGCATTTGCTTCTTTGGAGGGTAGAAGAGACGTATTTCATTTGGCGACCAAAGGATGTTCAAATTGGGAGCGCCCAGCTGGGATAGATGCAAGGGGACGTCAAAGCGTTGCACAATCGTGCACATGACCAGGCCTGGGATGATGGCGGGACTGATGTATGAAGGTAATGGTTAATGCATGAAATAAATGTGACGCATGTATTTGTAGCTACAGCTCTCAGACGCGTCTCTTTTGTGGTGGAACTAGTAAGAAAATCGTGATCTTTTCAATTTTTCTGTCTTGAGAAGAGCGCTGATTCTTTCTCTTCATTTCACACCGGCCATTCGACATCAGGAACTGAAGATTAAATTTAAATAAACCTCATGATAATATATTTCTAATAATACGAAATGAAATTTATGCTTAGCAGCAGTATCCTGTTCCCAGCCTTCGCAACACGTTGAAAAACTAGGACTGAAATCCGGCAAGGTATGTCGTGGCTTGCGGAATGAACAAGGGATAAAATCTGATGCACTGGTATTGAGGTCTCAATCAAATTGATAAGGTGTAAAAAATATTTGTGTAGGTTTTCCATCAGAGGGATAACCTACGCTATGCATCAAATTGTGTTATCAAAATAATTAGGAATTTCAGTAGAGAAACGACATCGGATTGTGAATCCTAGCTCGCAGCGACTTCAACGCTGGGAAAGAAAAAAAACAGTCCTACACAATACCAGAAATAAATTGTCCACCCAAAGGAAAATGCGCACCGCACACTTGTTTGGTCGGAAGCAGCTACCTTTCCGATGGCTGCCCTGGTGGTGGCTTCGAGTGAATAGCTCGGATCTCCTCGCCTCCGACGAAGGCGCTGGGGGAGAGACTGCTTCGGCGGCTCTCGATAGTCCGGAAAGGACCAGAGCCTGCGTCCCCATTTCGTGTCCATGCACATGCCCACACGGCCCACAAGCTTCCTTTGCTTTTTATTTCTCATGCTCTGTTTTCTCCTTGGAGAGAACCGCGCTTGAGATTTGAGAAACCTTGTCCTCACCTCCCCCTCCACCACACACTCTCCGCTGCAGCCGGAATACTCGTTCTTCTACTTGCCTCCCCCAGCCCTCCTGTGCTGTGCCGCCGCCGCCCTAATTGTGGGTTCCCGTCGGTCTCTTTGCTCGTCGACTTACGCACAGGCATTCGCTTGTCACACTGGTGTTGTTGACGGCGCATCTTGCGGCAGCAGTGGAGGGCGGGTCTGACCAGTCGTGAGTGTGCAGTCTCAGGAGCGGAGTACAGACGTTGCGCCCACCAGGCCTCAGAAAACGACGACATTCGGGGCCTGCTTGGTCATCACCACGAACGTGAAGGGACTGTCATGACAGACAGCAAAAAGGATGCAACCTTGGCAACGCTGGCCATGGCCCCTTCTTCCACCGCCCCGGCGGTCAGCACAGATAGCAGCACCACAAAAAGCAGCAGCAGCGCCGACAACGGCCGCGGCGGCAGTACATTGGCAGTAGCTCTCCGGGAGGTAGTGGAGGATCTATTTTCTCCCTCCAAACTTGCGGTGCACCCGGTTTTGTCGGGCACTTTAAACACGCAGGGTTCCGTACCTCTGCCCGTCTTGGCTCAGTTGGCTGAGATCCAAGCAGCCTGGAGCACGGCCAAGAAGACGAGCGGAGGGAAGAAGGGTGAGGGCGGGAAGGAGGAAGGGCGGGAGTTGAGTGCAGAGGGCGGGCAGGATGTGGTGAGAGTGTTGGTGGAGGCTGTGCAAATGTCGCGTTTGGTGCAGCTCTCAGACGACGGCGGAGGCGCCAGGCCCCGGGTGGCGCGAAGCACCATCATTGCGCGCGAACTCCCTCCCGACGTGACAGAACCGGACGTCCGCGCGCTCTTTCAAAAGTGGGCGGAGGCGGTGCTGGAAGTCCGGTGTGAGCATGGGTTGTGGTACATCAAGTTGGCGGGGGAGGACGATGCCAAGGCGGCTTTCCAGGCGCTGAACGGGACCCCGGTGGAAGGGCAGCCCCTGCGGCTTAGAATACGTCCAGAGGTGGGCCAAGCCGTGTACGGTGGCTTTACTCCCCAGTCGAATACGGGAGCCGGGGCACACATGGGGGGGGCGCCGGGAGGAGGGGGGG
>Ga0102934_1002164_pt1 | contig 13676 bp, 11 predicted proteins | sample SalPonR2_A_D1_MG_FD_78175 | JGI IMG/M metagenome (GOLD analysis project Ga0102934, IMG submission 78175) | Salt pond soil microbial communities from South San Francisco under conditions of wetland restoration - Salt Pond MetaG R2_A_D1_MG | ecosystem: Environmental > Aquatic > Marine > Intertidal...
CCCGGTTTGTAGCTACCCGGGAGGCACCGCTCCATGAAAATCTCAAAAAAGCCCTTGTGGATGCAAACGAACGCGACACCCGCCTGATTATGCGCAGCCTGAAAAACACGGAACGGGTCATGCAAAACCCGGTGGCGGACAAGGTGTTGGAGATCGAGAACCAGCCGGGACAGACCCGGATCGAGGATATCGCCCCGTACGTAGCCGGCGAGAGGGGCCAAAAAATGCTCGAGAGCGGGGACACGGAAAGCGGGATCCTGGCTGCGGGCCAATGCGTGGGCCTGATCCGGGGCATTCCCACCTGTCAGGAACTGCTGGACACCATTATGCAAGAGGCGGAAACGATCGCCAGAAAACGGCTTCCGGACCTGTGCAGCAGATAAGACGGCTGCAGCAAGGCAGACTCCATATCACCACCGGGCAAACATTTGCCCGCCGGATCATGGAACTGGAAGTGTGAACAGGGCGGGACCGGAGCGCAACAACACAAAAGGGGGATAGTCGCCATGATGCAACGCCTTGTGGCTGCCGGATGGTTTTTCTTTGTGGCCTCGAGCTCGGTTCTGTTTTTTCTCCTTGCGCTTGTGCTGCGCATCATTACCCGGCCTTTTGACCGCAGGCTCGTGCTGCTGCAGCAGTTCACCTGTTTCTGGGCCTCTCTCTACACCTGGATCATTCCGGCCTGGCGGATCCATATCACGGGCCGGGAGCATCTTCCCGGCAAAACACCCCACGTGGTGGTCTCCAATCACCAGTCCCTGCTCGATATCCTGGTTTTGTTCAACCTGTTTTTCCATTTCAAATTCGTATCCAAAATCGAAATATTCAAAATCCCGTTGATCGGCTGGAACATGTATTTGAACCAGTATATCCGGCTGCGGCGCGGAGATCGCAAAAGCGTCGCCCAAATGATGGCCGACTGCGAAACCGCCATTTCCCGGGGCAATTCCGTGCTGATCTTCCCCGAGGGCACGCGCTCGCCCGACGGCGAAATCAAGGACTTCAAGCCCGGCGCCTTTATTGTGGCGCACCGGACAAAAAGCCCCATTCTGCCGGTTGCTATCGCCGGAACCAATTCGGCGCTCCCCAAATACAGCCTCAACTTCCACGGCCGGCACGATATCCGGATGCACGTGCTGGAGCCCATTGCCTATGAGCGTTTTGCCCATCTTTCCGTGGAGGATACCGCGGCCCTGGTGCGCCGGATTATCCGGGAGAGCCACGAAGCAATCCGCCAGCAGAGTTCGCAGACCGGCGGTCCGGGAACTCAGCGAATCTCCGCGTGATACTCCTGCAGGGCCTTCGGCAGCGCCGCTCCGGCGCGCCTGGCCTGGATGCCTTTGGCAGCGGCCATGGCCGCTGCAGTGGTGGTGATATAGGGAACCTTGTAGTTGATGGCCGCCTTGCGGATGTAGGAGTCATCATCCTGGCTTTCCCGGCCCGAGGGGGTGTTTAATACGAGCTGAATCTGCCCGTTCTTGATCCCGTCCACAATGTCGGGGCGGCCGTAGCCCAGCTTTTTCACCGGCTCAGAGACAATATCATGCCGGCCAAGGAACTCATGGGTCCCTTTTGTGGCCTGAATCGTAAAGCCCAGGTCGGTAAACAACCGGGCCGGCTCCAGCACGGCGGACTTATCCCCGTCCGCCACGGTGATCAGAACGCTGCCCGAGAGCGGCAGGGGCACCTTCGTGGCTTCCTGGGCCTTGAAGAACGCCAGGCCGAACGAATCCGCCATGCCCAGAACCTCGCCGGTGGATCGCATCTCCGGGCCGAGCAGGGGGTCGACCTCGGGAAACATATTAAAGGGAAACACCGCTTCCTTGACGCCAAAATGGGTGATGGGCCTGCGCTCCAGCCCGAAATCCGGCAGAGCACGGCCCATCATGATCTGGGTGGCAATGCGGGCCATGGATACATTGCATACCTTCGATACCAGGGGAACCGTTCGGGAAGCCCGGGGATTGGCCTCGATAATGTAGACGGTGTCATCGGCGATGGCATACTGAATGTTCATCAGTCCGACCACTCCCAGTTCCATGGCAATCCGCCGGGTATAGTCATTAATGGTTTCCACATGCTTGACCGGAATGCTCACCGGCGGAATCACGCAGGCGGAGTCCCCGGAATGGACGCCGGCAAGCTCTATATGCTCCATTACCGCCGGCACAAAGGCATCCCCGCCGTCGGCAATGGCGTCAGCCTCAGCCTCAATGGCGTCTTCCAGGAACTTATCGATCAAAATCGGCCGTTCCGGCGAGACATCGACGGCAAGCGCCATATAGCGCTTGAGCATCTCCTCGTCATGGACGATCATCATGGCCCGGCCGCCCAGAACATAGGAAGGCCGCACCATCAGCGGATAGCCGATACGCCGGGCCACTCCCAGGGCCTCCTCCTCCGAGCAGGCCATATCCGATTCCGGCTGTGGGATACCCAGCTTGCGCATGAACTGACGGAAGCAATCCCGGTCTTCAGCCTGCTCAATGGTTTCCGGGGACGTGCCCAGGATCCGAACGCCTGCATCTGCCAGCTCGCGGGCAATATTCAAGGGGGTCTGCCCCCCGAACTGCACGATCATCCCCTCGGGTTTTTCCTTTTCGTATATGCTCAGCACATCCTCCACGGTCAGGGGCTCGAAATAGAGCTTATCCGAAGTGTCATAGTCTGTGGAAACGGTCTCCGGGTTGCAGTTGACCATGATGGATTCAAATCCCGCATCCCGGATGGCAAATGCTGCATGCACGCAGCAGTAGTCAAACTCTATGCCCTGGCCGATCCGGTTGGGGCCGCCGCCGAGCACCATGATCTTCCTGCGGCTGCTCACCTCCACACGATCCGGGGCATTGTAGGTGGAATAGTAATAGGCGGCATTTTCCACGCCGCTTACCGGCACCGGCTCCCATGCCTCGACCATGCCGAGCCGGGTACGCTTCTCCCGGATGTCGGCCTCGGGCACCGAAAGCAGCCTGGAAAGATATTTGTCCGCGAAGCCGTCCTTTTTCGCCCGGATCAGCAGCTCATCGGGCGGCAGGCTCCCGGCGCAGGCGAGAATCTGTTCTTCCAGCAGCACCAGCTCCCGCATCTGCTCGATAAACCAGGCCTTGATCCGGGTCTTTTCATGGAGCACCTCCACGGAGGCCCCCTTGCGCAAGGCCTCATACATAATAAACTGGCGTTCGCTGGACGGCGGGTTTACCATCGCCAATAGCTCATCAAGGGATTTCTCATGAAAATCCCTGGCAAACCCCAGGCCGTAGCGGTTGATCTCCAGCGACCGGATGGCCTTCTGCAGCGCTTCCTTGTAGGTTTTGCCGATGCTCATCACCTCGCCCACAGCCCGCATCTGCGTTCCCAGTTTATCCTCGACACCTTCAAACTTCTCAAATGCCCAGCGGGCAAACTTCACCACCACGTAATCGCTCTGGGGGCTGTATTTATCCAGGGTCCCGTCGCGCCAGTAAGGGATTTCATCCAGGGTCAGACCGCCCGCCAAAAGAGAGGACACATGGGCAATCGGGAACCCCGTGGCCTTGGAAGCCAGGGCTGATGAGCGCGAAGTGCGGGGATTGATCTCTATTACCACGACTCTCCCCGTTTCCGGATCATGGGCGAACTGAATATTGGTGCCGCCGATTACCTCAATGGCCTCCACGATGGCGTAGGAATAATCCTGGAGCCGCTGCTGCAGCTCCGGGGATATGGAGAGCATCGGCGCGGTACAGTAGGAATCACCGGTGTGCACGCCCATGGGATCCACATTTTCAATGAAGCAGACGGTAACGATCTGATTCTTTGCATCGCGCACCACTTCCAGCTCCAGTTCCTCCCATCCCAGAACGGACTCCTCCACCAGCACCTGATTGACAAGGCTCGCGGAAAGCCCTCGGGCCGCGACCGTCCGCAGCTCTTCCACGTTGTAGACGTGACCGCCGCCGGTGCCGCCCATGGTGTAGGCCGGCCGGATGACCACCGGGTAACCGACCCGGTCCGCCACTTTTTCGGCATCCGCAACGGTGGTCACCGTCTGGCTTATGGGCATTTCAATACCGATCCGGTCCATGGTTTCCTTAAAGGCGGTCCGGTCCTCGCCCCGCTCAATGGCGCCGATATTGACACCGATGGTCTGCACCCCGAATTTCTCCAGTATACCGGCCTGGTGCAGTTCGGAGGTCAGATTCAGCCCGGACTGGCCTCCCAGATTCGGCAGAAGGGCATCCGGGCGCTCCTTTTCAATAATCCAGGCCATGGTATCCACGTTGAGCGCCTCGATATAGGTCACATCCGCCATACCGGGATCGGTCATGATGGTCGCGGGATTGGAATTGACCAGCACGATTTCGTAGCCCAGGCTGCGCAGGGCCTTGCAGGCCTGGGTGCCGGAGTAGTCGAACTCGCAGGCCTGGCCGATGATGATCGGGCCGGAACCGATGATCATTACCTTCCGGATATTTTCATGCTTGGGCATACATGCTCCTTTTTGTTTCGCTGCAAAACGATGGAAAAAACAGCCTTAGAAGTACCCGCTCCCGTCCCAGCAATGGGTACAGAGACTTTCCTTGGGCAGGCCGATGGCCTCAACCGTATCCTCCAGCAGCTGGAACCTCAGGGAGGTAAGCACCAGTTGCTCCCGGATCCTCTCCACCATGGCCCGGTTCCTGTCGGAGCCGGATATCGCGTATTCGGCCACGGCATCCATGTTGCCCCCTTCGAGCTCGTAAATCACCTTTCGGCCGAGCAGATCCAGCGAGGAGCGGGAAGGGGAAAAATTCAGAAACTCGCAGGGGTAAATCAGCGTGGGGCAAGCGGCCCGCATGTGCACCTCCCTGGCCCCGTAATCAAACAAAAGCTGCGCGTTGTCCTTTAACTGGGTGCCGCGGACAATCGAGTCATCGCAGAACACCACCCGCTTGTCCGCGATCATCTGCGGGATGGGGATCAATTTCATCTTCGCCACCAAATCCCGCATACTCGCATCCTGGGGCATAAAGCTCCGGGGCCAGGTGGGCGTATACTTGACAAAGGGGCGTTTGTAGGGGATCTGCTTGCGATTGGAATAGCCGATGGCATGGCCGATTCCCGAGTCCGGGATGCCGGCTACATAATCCACCGCGGTCTCATCGCGGTCCGCCAGGGCCCACCCGCACCTGTAGCGGACCTCCTCCACATTGATTCCCTCGTAGCTGGAGGCGGGGTAGCCGTAATAAACCCAGAGAAAGGAGCAGACCTGGAGTTTGTCGCCCGGGGCCTTGCGCTGCTCATAGCCCTCTTCCGTAAAAAAGACGATCTCGCCCGGCCCCAGGAACTTCTCCGTCTCATAGCCCAGATTGAAAAACGCGCAGGTCTCCGAGGTGGCGGCGTAGGTGCCTTCTCTTCGCCCGATCACGACGGGCGTCCGGCCAAGCCGGTCCCGGGCCGCATAGACACCCTGCTCGGTCAGCAGCAGAAGCGAGCAGGACCCCCGAATCATCTCCTGGGCATGGGCGATCCCCTCCTCATAACTGCTTTTCTGATTGATCAGCATGGCCACAAGCTCGGTGGGATTGACCGCTCCCTCCGAGGCCTCGGAGAAATGCATGCCCCGGCTGAAGGCCTGACGGGCAAGTTCATGGAGATTGTTGACCTTGCCCACCATGACGAGCCCGAAAGTCCCCAGGTGAGAGCCGATAATCAGAGGCTGGGCATCTGTGTCACTGATCACCCCGATGCCCTTTCTCCCGCTCAAATTCGGCAGCTCAGGCTCCAGCTTGGTACGAAAATAGGTATTTTCAATATTTTTAATTGTTTTTTTCATTCCGCGGCGGTTCTGGAAGGCCAGGCCGCCCCGTTTTGTCCCGAGATGCGAATGATAGTCCGTTCCGTAAAACACATCAGTTACACAATCCTGCCTGGATACGCACCCGAAAAAACCGCCCATACAAAAACCTCTCCGATTCGCTGCCACGCTGCCGGCAAGCCGCAGCAACCGCCTCCGTCGACTACAAATGAATACGATACTTTTTCAAAAAACCGATCGGATTATAGGAGAGCTTGGCTTTTCGCAAACCCTCATCCCCGGCATCCTGTTCCCGGTTAACCTGCCGCACCTGCTGCTCCGGCTGCTGCTGCAGAAACAGCTGGTTAATCGCCTGGTAAGCCCCTTTATATTCCGGACATCCCTTCTCGAAATGAATCAGCAGGGTATCGGCCGTCAGCATCTCCCCGATGGTATAGGCGACAATCAGATCCTCCACGAAAATACAGCCGCCCATCAGTTTCTCAAGCGCCCCCCAGTTTCGAAGGGTTTTCATGATCGCCTGGTTTTCCGCGCTAAGCTGGCTGGAAGAATCGCAGAGCCGCCAGGTGCACCAGTCATCCTGCAGGGCCATGGCCCGATCCGCCATCTCCGCGTTCATCTCCACGTAGGCATAGCTGTTTTTCCTTTTAAACTGGTTCACCAGGTTTTTTTTCTTGTGAAACCGATTGCCGGGAAGATCCCGAAGCTCGCGGGCATCATAGAGATAATCGAACTGATCCGGCTCCGGTTCCGCCTCCATGCGGCTTCCAAAGACCTGCTCCCAGATATCGCAGAGTTCCTGCGGAACACGGGTAAAGTGCCTGCATTCGGCCGGGAGAGCCGCCCGCACGGCCTTCCAGTCCTGCCCGGCCCAGTTGCCCACCGGTGCCCATAATAGCGTTTCCGGCTCCTGCTGCCGGATCCATACAAGCTCCCCGGTCCATGCCCACTGCAGCCCGTAGACCTCCGACCAGCTCCAGAGATTGGCAAAACTGTAGTCCGAGCAGACCTGGGGGCAGCTCTGCAGACGGGCCTGGTACTCCGCCTGGCGGTCCAGTTCGATAGCCTGAAAGGAAAGCCTCATACCTCCTCGCGAAAAGACTGTGCCAGGGTGCTTCCGCGTTCGTACGCGGTCTCCATGGCCTCGGGCCGGTGCAGCACATCGCCGGCAAAATCCACGCCCCGCACCAGAAGTGAATCCCAGAGTTCCATATCCAGCACATCAAAAAAATATTTCATCGTCAGCAGAGTCCCGTCGAAAAGCTTTTTGCCCCTTGTCGCGCCTGCGGCAATTACAAGGCCCCGCCGCACCGGCGTCCATTGATTATACGGCGTCCCCTCAATCCAGTATTTTTTGACCCACAAGGACTGGCATCGGTCCATGAACAGCTTCAAATGGGCGCTTACGGTATAGAAAAAAATCGGCGTCGCCACGATCAGCCCCCTGCAGGCCAGGATCCGATCCCGAATTTCCTGAAAATCATCTTTAATAACACACTCGCCCGCTTCTTTGCATCCATAAATTTCCAGGCAGGGCGAAATGCGGAAATCCCGCAAAATGATTTCATCCACTTCTGCTCCGGCATCCCGGGCACCTTCCACCGCGCGCTTGACAAGAGCGGCTGTGTTGCCCTGCCGCCGAGGGCTGCCATAGACCGCTGCAATATCCCCCATATCTCCCCTCTCCCCTGATCTGTTCCCGCATCCGGGCCCCGCCCTCCCTGCGCCGGGGCTCTGTCACCGCCTTTTCCCTCCTGCTACTGCTTGACAATCAAGCCCACCGGGCAATGATCCGAGCCGGTAATGTCGTCTGCAATAAAGGCCTCCCGGATACGGCCGTTTGTTATCATGTCTCTTGTGACGAAAAAGTAATCAATACGCCAGCCCGCGTTCCGCTCCCGCGCCCTGGAACGGTAACTCCACCAGGAATACTGCACCCGCTCCGGATACAAAAAGCGGAAGGTATCGACGTAGCCCTCCGCCTCTATGGCGTCCAGCCAGTCCCGTTCCACCCGCAGAAATCCTGAGGTTTTGGCGTTTGCCCGGGGATTTTTCAAATCAATCTCATGGTGGGCTGTATTGTAATCCCCTGTTATGACCAGGCTCCTGCCGGCCCTCTTGAACTCGGCCGCATAGGCAAAAAAATCCCGGTAAAATTCCAGCTTATAGGAGAGCCGCTCCTCGCTCATCTGGCCATTGGGGAAATAGATATTAAAAAGAAGGAAGGAGCCAAGGTCAATCCCCAGAATCCGGCCCTCCGCATCGTAGTCGGGGATGCCGATGCCGTAATGGACAGCCTCCGGAACAGGTTTGGACCAGGCCGCCACCCCGGAATAGCCTTTTTTGACCGTACAATGCGACCAGTAGGAACGGTAGCCCGGGATCTCCTTTACAGCCGGATCCAACTGATGCTCCTGGAGCTTGGTCTCCTGAACACAAAAAACATCAGCATCCATGGCTGCAAACACCTCCATGAAATTTTTTTTCAAAGCCGCCCGCAGTCCGTTTACATTCCAGGAGACGAGCTTGAGGCTATCCTTGTTCTGCTGTTCCATCCGCTGCCTCCTGCTTCAGGCCCGGCGCCGGCAGCCGGTTGCCCGCGCAATCATGCTGCCCAGTTCCCGGTGGAGCTTGTCATAGGAATAATAGCCGGCCGCCACCTCATAATTGTGATTGACCACGCGTTCCCTGAGGTCCGGATCATCCAGGATCCGGCGGGTGTCGTGCACCGCCTGCTCCGTTACAAAACCGTCGAGTTCAATCACGGAAAATCCCTTGGGCCGGATATCCACGGCGTAAATGGAGTAGGCGTTAACGACGATGGGTTTTTTAAAATACACGGCTTCCAGAAACGCATTGCCAAAGCCCTCGTATGTGGAGGGGTAGGTCACCAGATCAGCATGCGGATAAATGTCGTAGAGGGGGTAGATTTTGCGGCCGTCCGCTGTCCATCCCCTCTGATCATGAATCACATCGGAGACAAAAATGGTGTCCACCCCCATCATCCGGGAGTACTCCCGGATGCGCTGCTCGTATTGATATCCCTCGTCGCCCGAGGCATGCGATATCACCAGCTTTGCCGGCATGCCCAAGCGGTGCACCAGTTCAATGGCATGTTCGATGCCCTTACGCTTCACCACCCGCGTCGGCTGCAGTACAAACAACTCGTCCCCGCCTATCCCCAAAGCCCCGCGTACGTCGGCAGCGTATGCCGAAGGAGGGGGAGGAGGCTCGGCAAAGTTCATGACATTGGGAACAATACGCGAGGAAATACCGGTGCGCAGGCTTAGCTGATCGGCAGCCGCGGAGCTGATGACCGCATGCTCAATACGGGGAAGATGCGGCGGGAAGGCCATTTTCAAATAATCGTAGACGGCATTGGTCAAAAACCGTTGCCGCTCCCAGTAAAAATCATGATGATGGGCTATGGCGGGGATGGGAATCTCGCACAAAAGCTCGGTTATAGCCAGTCCCAGCGGGATGTTCAGGGGAATGGCCAGAGCGTTTTCCACCACCAGAAGATCCAGCTGAAAACGGGAGACAAAATCATAGAGGCCGTCCTTGATCCTGTTCTTGATCGACTGGATCTTCTCGGTTACAAAGCGGCCCCGTTCGTAGACACCGAAGACACTCTCATGGATTTCCGCAATCTCCGGGTGCCGGAAGTCGGCTTCCGGGCACACATAAATGCGATCCGCCGGTCGATCCAGCTGGCCGGCAAAATAATAACAACCGAAGCCCTTGTCTTCACAAGCCTCCGCCCATTTCACGGTCTCCAGAGACACCCCGTCTGTACCCGTAAACCGCGTAGAGATGAAGCCCGCATTGTGTGACTGCCCACAATAACTGCAATATGCCATCGTTTCAGAAGGATCGAATTGTAAAATAATACCAATAAAAAGGAAAGGTTATAATTGTATTCTGCCCTATATCAGGACAACAGACAAAACGCAACGGCAAAATGGCATAAAGAACAGGGCAAGGGCCGCCGACAAGAATTGTGCCTTGACAGTGTGTCCGTTTTCATTCTAAAGGCTGTTTATTCGGATGGTCTGTGCAACTTTACCAAAACCGGGAAAGACAGGCATATGCTGGATGTTCGCGTTAACCTGATCAAAAACCGGCTCTACCTCACCCTGGGCTGGACCCAGCGGGACAAACTCAACAAGGCCTTCCCGGCCATTGCAAAAGCCGCAGACAAACTCAGTCCGGGCTTTTCCTGCATCACCCGGGTCATTGACGCCCGGGGGATACAGAGCTCGGATATCAGGGAGATCCAGAAGGTACAGCAGTATCTGATTGACTGCGGAATGCGCCGGGTCGTACGCGTCGGCGAAGAAACCGGCAAAAGACTCCTCCGGTTAGCCGGCATGCAGTACGAATCCATCTGCACAGAAGCAGCCTCACCTGAAGAAGCGGAGACCCTGCTGGATGCAGGGCTCCCGGCCCGGCCCTATGGTTTTCTGGGCAGCAAGGCAGGCGAGAACCCGGTTTCCCTGACCGGCTGAAGCTTTTTATTGACTCCCGGCGGCGGCGATATTATAAAGAAGTATGCAATGGGCGGATCCTTTGCCAACCCTCCAGCATCCGGCAGATGGAAGTTATGAAGGAAGAACCCCAAATCGAAAAATTCCTACCGGATATCAAGAGCGTCAAAATCTTCCACTGGCTCGACGAAATCGAACTCCGAAAACTTCTGGCCGTCTCCCGCCTCCTCTACTTTGAAAAGGATGAAACCATTATCAACCAGGGGGATGTGGGCAAAAATCTCTATGTCATCATCCGGGGCGCGGTCGAGGTTTCCATTACCAACAAGCAGCAGCAGAAAGTGGTGATATGCACCATCGATCCCGGTGAAATCTTCGGCGAAGCGGCCATTTTTCTGGCCTCCAGAAGAACCGCGACCATCGTCTGCTTAAATGATACCACAGCCATGGAAATCAGCAGACCGGATTTGATCCATTTCTTCAAAACCTACCCCACAGCCGGCAACAAGCTGTTGATGCTCATCGTGTTAAGCCTTCTGGAGAAACTGCGGCATGCAAACGAGGACCTGATGCTGGAGAAACAGACACAGGTGAATTTTGGCGAAGCCAGTGAACTCATCCGGGAATTTATCCGGGAAAGCGGGAGCCCGCCGGACGCGTCCCAATAGTTATGGAACCGGTTTACCTACAGACCGCCAGAAGCGGAAAACTGGCCGAAAAAGCCCGCAAAAGCCGCGAAATCCTGAAAAACTGCGCACTCTGTCCGCGAATGTGCGGTGTGGATCGCACTGCCGGGGATACAGGTGTTTGCCGGACCGCGGATACCGCCTGGATTTCCTCTTTTAATGCGCACTTCGGCGAAGAGGCCCCCTTGGTTGGCCGCAATGGATCCGGCACGATTTTCTTCACCTTCTGCAACCTGATGTGCTGCTTCTGCCAAAACTTCGATGTCAGCCATGAAGGGCACGGCAGCCCCGCGGAACCGGAGGAACTGGCATCGATCATGCTGGCAATCCAGAACGAGGGCTGCCACAACATCAACCTGGTAACGCCGACCCATATCGTGCCCCAGCTTCTTTCCGCGCTGGAGATAGCTGTCGATGCGGGGCTCAGACTCCCTATTGTATACAACTCCAGCGGCTATGACAAAGTGGAGACCCTGGTGCTGCTCGAAGGGGTCGTCGATATTTATATGCCGGACTTCAAGTTCTGGGATCCGGTTGTTGCAGAGGCGGCCTGCAGCGCTCCCGACTATCCGGAAGCAGCCAGAGCCGCCATATCGGAAATGCACCGCCAGGTCGGCGATCTTTTTATCGACACGGACGGGATCGCCCGCTCCGGCCTTCTGGTGCGCCACTTGGTACTGCCGGAGAACCTGGCAGGAACCCGGGAAATCATGCGGTTTCTCCAGGAATCCATCTCCGCCGGCACCTATGTAAACATTATGCCCCAATACCGGCCCTGCGGCAATTATCACCAAGTAGCGGGGCTCAACCGGCGGATTACCACAGCCGAATTTCAGCAAGCCCTGCAGGCGGCAAGGGAGGAAGGAATCACCCGGCTTGACCGAAGGTAAAAAATCGTCCACCAGCTGGCCCCGCCCGCCCGGCATCGATACCCAGGCCTTCGGATTTCGCCTGGCCACCACCTCCTTTATTTATCCGGACCGCTATATCCCCAATGTCCGCATGCTGGCCCCCCATTTCGACGAAATCGAACTGTTGTTGTTCGAGTCCGGTCCCGACAGCCTGCCAGGCAAGGCTGAAATCGACGAACTGGCGTCGCTTGCGGCATCCTTTGGCACCTCCTACAACATTCACCTGCCGCTGGATGTCTCGCTTACGGCACATGATCCCGGGATGCGCGATACAGCCGTGGAGATCATCGCCGGCATATTGGACCTGGCAGCCCCGCTTGCACCGAGCACCTGGACCCTGCATCTGCCGGAAGAAGATGCGTTCAAAAACTTCGATTTCTGGCATGAGCGGGCTGCAGAAAGTATCAGCAGGCTCTGCCGCTACATCCAGGGGTCCCGCCTCTCTGTTGAAACCCTTTCCTACCCCCTGCAATGGATCGATGATCTCATTGCCCGCTTCAACCTCTCCATCTGCCTGGATATCGGCCACATGGCCGTTCACGGTCTTGACTGGAGCACCTTCTACCAACATTATCGCTCCAGGATTCCCATCATCCATCTCTATGGATTCGAAAAGTCCCATGAGCATCTGAGTCTGGATCGAATGGCCCCGAGGCTGCAAGACCGCGTGGGCAGACTCCTGTCGGGGTTTTCGGGCACCCTGTGCCTGGAGGTGTTTTCCTACGAGGACCTGGCCGCCTCCCTGCAGATCCTGCCGGAAATGATACAACCGGATAACACTTGACCTTCCCTGCATGCTGTCGTAGAGTAGCCGCAAATTTGCGAAAAGGTTGATCAGTGAACGGAAAACGGTGCAAATCCGTTGCGATCCCATCGCTGTAACCCGGAAGCGCGGACTGGTGTCTCTTAAGAGGCGGCCACTGCGGGCAGCCTGCCGGCGGGAAGGCCTGATCCGCTGCATTGCCGGCAGCCAGAAGACGAACTGACGACCTTGTTGTGCAGAACGTGATGGTAAAGGGTTCTGGCGGAGGCTTGTTGCTCCTGCCGGAACCCTTTTTTATTGGAATGACTCCGCCAGGCAGCCCGGACAGCCCTCGCAATACAGAAAAGACCGGCAATGCCGCTGCTGGCTGTGTGGCTTGCCAGGCTGCCAGGGAGCAAAAACGCAAGGAGTGCGCCATGGCCACATTGTACGAAACAATCGCCGGTATCCGCCCGATTGAAAAAAAGGCCTATGAAGATGCATGGGCGCGATTGGCGGCGCAAGCCCGGCCCGCAGGCAGTCTGGGAATGCTCGAGGAAGCCGCAGCACGGCTTTCAGGCATCAAAAAAACACTGGATGTGCAACTTCCCCATAAACACATCCTGACATGCGCGGGAGACCACGGAATCGTGGAGGAAGGGGTCAGTCTGTTTCCCCAGGAGGTAACCGCCCAAATGGTCTATAATTTCATCGGCGGCGGTGCCGCCATTAACGTGCTGGCCAGGCATGCCGGGGCCCGGGTCCTTGTGGCCGATTTCGGGGTCAACCACGATTTTCCCGCTGAACTGCCCATTTTTCATAAAAAAATTCGCAAAGGCACGCACAATTTCGCCAGAGAAGCGGCTATGAGCAGAGATGAAGCAGTTGCTGCAATGGAGGCCGGTATTGCCCTCGTGGAGGAAATCGCAGGGGGCTCCCGGGCGGACATGATCGCAACAGGGGATATGGGAATCGGCAACACATCGCCCTCCACCGCGATCATCGCCGCCTTCTCGAAAATCCCCGTTAACGAATTGACCGGCCGCGGCACCGGGCTCGATGATCCGGGCCTGC
>Ga0102934_1002166_pt1 | contig 13669 bp, 9 predicted proteins | sample SalPonR2_A_D1_MG_FD_78175 | JGI IMG/M metagenome (GOLD analysis project Ga0102934, IMG submission 78175) | Salt pond soil microbial communities from South San Francisco under conditions of wetland restoration - Salt Pond MetaG R2_A_D1_MG | ecosystem: Environmental > Aquatic > Marine > Intertidal...
AAAGAGGTAAAATTATGGCAAAACAACTAATATATAATGAAGAAGCAAGAAAAAGCTTATTAAACGGTGTAAATGCAGTTGCTAACGCAGTCCGGGTGACTATAGGCCCCAAAGGACGCAATGTACTTCTTGAAAAAAGTTATGGTTCACCTACTGTCACTAATGACGGTGTAACTATTGCCAAAGAGATAGAACTGGAAAACCCCTATGAAAACATGGGTGCCCAGCTTTTAAAAGAAGTTGCCTCCAAGGCCAATGATGTTGCCGGCGACGGTACTACCACAGCGACTATTCTGGCCCAGTCCATGATCAAAGAAGGCCTTAAGAATCTTGCAGCCGGGGCCAACCCCATGATTCTAAAAGAAGGTATATACGAAGCCCAGAACAAGATTGTAAAATACATCAAATCAATTTCCAAAGAGATCTCGGATAAAGGCAGCATTACGCAGGTGGCAGCTATTTCATCAAATAACGATAATGAGATCGGAAATCTTATCGCTGATGCTATGGAAAAAGTAGGCAAAGAAGGTGTTATCACAGTTGAAGAAGCCAAAAGCCTGGAAACTCATCTCGATGTAGTGGAAGGGATGCAGTTTGACAGAGGTTATTTATCACCCTATTTCATTACTAACCAAAAAAACATGACTGCTGAATTCTCTGATGCCTATGTTCTCATATTTGACAAAAAAATATCCAATATGAAAGACATGGTACCTTTACTGGAAAAAATATCCCAAAGCGGCAAACCATTGGTTATTATTGCTGAGGATGTAGAGGGTGAAGCCCTGGCCACTTTGGTTGTTAATAAAATGCGTGGCGCGCTGAAAGTATGTGCAGTTAAAGCACCCGGTTTCGGAGATAGGCGCAAAGCAATGCTGGAAGATATTGCCGTATTAACCAACGGCCAGGTTATATCCGAAGATCTCGGCATGAAACTGGAAAGCGCTGAGGTAAGCCATCTCGGTATTGCCAAAAAAATAATCATTGACAAGGAAAATACAACCATTGTCGAAGGCGCTGGTAAAGAAAAAGACATGCAGGCCCGCATAAACACGATTAAAAATGAAATCGAAGAAACTACTTCTGATTATGACAAAGAAAAACTGCAGGAACGTCTTGCCAAACTGGCTGGCGGTGTTGCGGTTATTTATGTCGGCGCTGCTACGGAAACAGAAATGAAAGAAAAGAAAGCCCGCGTGGAAGACGCGCTTTCATCTACCAGAGCAGCAATAGAAGAAGGTATTGTTCCCGGCGGCGGCGTTACCCTTGTAAAAGCTCAGCCGGAACTGAATAAAATCAAACTTGAAGGCGATGCTCAGGTAGGTGTCGAACTTGTAAAAAAAGCACTGGAATGGCCCATGCGTTTTATTGCGGAAAATGCCGGCTATGACAGCGGTGTTATTGTAGACAAAGCTAAACACTCGGAACAGGGGCTTAACGCCAGAACCGGCCAATGGGTTGATATGGTACAGGAAGGTATCATTGATCCGGCCAAAGTAACCCGTTCTGCTATTCAGAATGCAGTTTCCATTGCGTCTATACTACTTACTACAGAAACACTGGTTACTGACATCCCCAAAGATGATTCCAACAGCGGCGGCGCACCTGCTATGCCCCCCGGCGGCGGCATGGGCGGCATGGGCGGCGGTATGCCCGGCATGATGTAATAACACATCACCCCATATAACCTCTAAGAGACGGTATCTGCCGTCTCTTAGAAATCCGTTTTTCCAACCGATCAATTCCTGCAATTTATATAAATATAAATTTTAATATGCAGTCAGTTAAAAAAAATTATTTCAGTTCAGTTTAAATCTATAATTGCAAAATATTCAAACATAAGAGACATTTCATCAATACTTGTGTCATCATATATCCCATAACTGTCCAACTGTGCCTTTGAAACTAATATATTAATATATTTTTTTAACTGTTCCATCAACAGTAAGATAAAATGAATAATGAATTTCATCATTTGCCCGATTTCTAACTTTAAAATCAAAGTCAGTATACGGGTTATACCAATCGCCACCGGAAAGAAGCTTTCCATCAGTCGATACAATCGGGATGATTTCGCCATCTGATTCCCAGTACACAATAAAATTTTGATATGAAATATTTAGAGAAGTTGCATTAGTAAAACCTGTTCCTGCTGATCCAGTTAACTCCAAATACCCAAGATCCGTGGAATCGGTTGGCTCTTTACAAGAGTATATGGCTACCAACAACAACAAGCTTAACAATAATTTCTTCATAGTTTTATCTCCTTTATAAGTTAATTTATTTACCAGTATTTTTGTTTAAAATAACAATACGCATAGGTTCTTCTATAATGCTATTTTTATAATACCGGGGATTCGCGTGCTTGTCTTATCTTACAGCCACTGTAGCCTGCTGCTGTATAGGGCCGCCAGTCAACTTCGTTAGCAGATGCATGGTTACAGGTTATTTGAAGTCAACTCCGGCCAGCTGGCCGGAGTTGACTAAAACTATTATATATCCTAAAATTAATAATCATTAACACTTACTAAAAGGCGGAGTTGCAAATGAAATCATTTCTATATAAATATAAAGAAAGAATAGCATGGCTTGTCCTGTTAACAGTACTGCTTGTATTACCCTTTACCCTCTCCCTGCCGCAACACTCTGCCGGTGCTGACAGCAATAAAAACAACGAAAAATATCTTGACCATTTTCTGGATGTATTCTCCAAAGTAAGACACATGTATGTAGATGAAGACCAAACCCGTGTTGACACCATGATTTACGGTGCTATAAAAGGTATGTTAAAATCCCTTGATGATCCCCACACTACCTTTCTGGATACCAAACAGTTTAAAAACCTTAAAACAGATACGAAAGGCTCTTTTGGCGGACTGGGGATTTATATACGTATCAGAGATGAAAAGCTGATTATTATCAACCCTATGGAGGGTACACCGGCTTGGGAAGTAGGCCTGAAGCCGGGTGATCATATAGCCGAAATCGAGGGAGAATCCACAGAGGGGATCACCATAGAAGAAGCGGTTTCCAAACTAAGGGGCAAAAAAGGCAGTAAAGTCAATATTACAGTTATAAGAGAAACCGAGCCGGAACCCCTCTCTTTTACTATTACCCGTGACATTATTCAAATAAAAAGTGTTGAACATGAAATGATAACCAATACTGATTTCGGCTACGTTAAAATAAGAAATTTTTCCCAAACCACACCGGCCGATATGGAAAAAGTTTTAAATGATATTGAACAAAAAGACTGCAAAGGTCTTATTATAGACCTGCGTTACAATCCGGGCGGACTTTTAAATGCTGTTATTGATGTGGTTGATCTTTTTCTGGACCAGGGGGTCATAGTATATACCAAAGACAGAAGCGGCACGGTTAATCACCGTTTTTCCGCTCATAACGGTACAGCCTTTTCGCGTTATATACCCGTTATTATCCTGATAAATAAATTTTCCGCCAGTGCCAGTGAGATATTTGCAGGGGCTATGCAGGATCACAAGCGCGCTTTACTGCTCGGAGAGCAGACTTTTGGAAAATTTTCCGTACAAAATGTTTTTGATATTGACAGAGCTGATAAAACAGCTTTTAAAATGACTATAGCTTATTATTATATCCCCAGCGGCCGTTCCCTGCATGAAGAAGGACTGCCGCCCGACGTTAAGGTGGAAACCGACACCTATACTAAAAACGAAATGAAGATGCTGAAAAAATTAAAAAGTCTGGACCTTATAAAAAAATATGTAGAGCAACACCCTGATGCTGCCAATGATCAGAAACATTTGCCCCAGTTTATGCAGAAACTGGCCAGCCTGGATATTCATCTTAATAAAAAGATTATCGCCATGCATATTGACAACCATCGTAACCGCAATAATCCGCCTGAACTGTATGATATTAAATATGACAATCAGTTAAAAGAAGCAATACGCATATTAAAATCAAATAAAATTTTTAATATAAAATAACTTGTCAAACCTGTACCGCTTATTAAATAAAGCTGTTAATAAAAAAATAATTTATTTATCCTTTTTTTTACTGCTGACAGCCCTGTTTTTACTTTTATACAATCCCGCTTACATGAAAACTATAAAAAAAAACAGCAAACACAAGCTGAATTTATATATAGACAATTCCCAAAGTATGCTTCAAAGCCGGGCCCAAATCATGCAAGAGCTTGAGCCTTTTTATGATAATGATACTTTGGCAACCTCATTTTGTTTTTTTTCTGATAATGTAACCTATGCTGATGATAAAAATATATTAAATAAAATTCCCTTTTACGGGAGCGGCAGTTATTTTTTTAATATAAAAAAAGCTTTAAAAACAGCTGCCTTGGATCATAAACAGATTATTATCAGTGATTATAATTTTCAGGATGAGAGCAGCAGTTTATCCTCCCGAAACATTTATCATTATGCTGTAAATAATTACACGCAAGATATTGCTGTAAAAATCAATCTGCCAAACCACCGGGGATTTATTAAAAAAAACATGCCTGCAGTAATTCCGGTTAAAATTTATAAAAATTATTCCCGGAGCGTTACCTTTACCCTCAGTTTAAAAATAAACAAATTTAAAAACAGCCGCCTTGAATTTTTTAAAACCAATATATTTTTAAAAAAAAATCAGCTTACGGTGAAATTTAATTTTACCCCTCCGGAAAAAACTCTTTATACTGCAACTGCCCGCGTAAGCAGTATAAAGGGCCCTAACGGTTTAAAATTAAATGACCGTGATTGGTTAATTTTACAGGCCCGGCAGAAGGATTATAATTACTATATTCTCTCCTTTTCACCTGATTATGAAATTAAATCACTTAAACTTTTTTTTGATAAATACCGCCAGTTTTCCTACAGAGCCCGGTCCTTTTTCTTTTCCCCTGAACATCAAAAAGAAAAAAAAAATAAAATTAAAAATATTGTATTAAAAGATAATGAGATAATTATACTTTTTGCTCCTCCGGCCCGGGTGTTTAATTATTTCCGCAACCTTGACAAAAAGATAATCTACTTTCCCTTAAATAAAATTTCCAGAGCACAAAAAATATTTCATAACCGGTTACAAATTAAACATAATCCGCAGCAGACAGCAGCTGATTTTAATTATGATTATGATATATTTAAACTTGATAATGATCATATACATAATAAAAAAATATGGCAGGCTGTGCCGCCGTTTAACCTTAGCATACAAGTTCCGACCAACACGCATAGAGATCTGTTTCATATTGACAAGCAGCATTCAGCTCTCTGCAGCAGTGAAAACTTACTATTTCTGGGCCTTTACCCCCTTACCGGCATAAAAAAGGCTTCTTCTGTAAAAGCAGGACAAAATTATTATGAAAGTTTTCTCTATAACCTGTTAACCTCTTTCTCTTCCAAATCCTTTACGGAAAATATATTTAAAAACCAGCGGCATAACTTCACCCGTTATCAGCAGGTTGCTTTAAAAAAAAATATTATAATAAAAAACAAAGTATTTAAAAATCAGCTTCCGCACAGTATTACCAAAGATCCGGGGATCCATTATTATCAAACAGAATCCGGTAATAATACCGGAGCATTCAGTATACGTCTGCCGCTTGCCGAATATTTTTTCCAAAGACCGCCGCCTGCTTATACAAAAAAATTATCCCGGCTGCATAGTTTGTATACAAACCTTGTCCAGTCACCTTTAACTGTAACAACAATTAAAAAAAAACATTATATTTTTAAAACTGTTGTTTTCTTTATCAGCTGTTTTCTTCTTTTTATAGTTTTTGCAGCTTTAAAAAAAATATATATCAGAAAAAATAATGAACTTGGTTAAATTTTTATTTTTTTTTGCAGCTGTTATCAGTTTCACTCTGCAGGCACAGGAAAATTTTACCTTTGCTGTATTAAAATACCAGGGTGGCGGTGACTGGTATGAAGGCAAGGTGGGAGTAAAAAATCTTATGCGCTTTTTAAAAACCAATACTGATATCAACGCTAACCTGCTGCCCGAAGTTATAGAGCCTTCGGATTCCACCCTGCAGTTATATCCTTTTATATATATGACCGGCCACGGCAATATAGCCTTTTCACCAACTGAAGTAAATTATCTTCGTACCTATTTAACCACAGGGGGATTTCTTTACGCTAATGACGATTACGGTATGGATAAATCTTTCCGCCGGGAAATAAAAAAAATTTTTCCTGAAAAGAAACTGGTAAAATTACCCAAATCACACCCGCTGTTTTCTATTTATTACCATTTTCCTGACGGCACCCCTAAAATCCATAAACATGACGGGGGACCTGGTATTACCTATGCACTGTATTATAACGGCAGAATAGTAATATTATACACTTATAATACGGATATAGGAGACGGTTGGGCGCCCTATCAGGTACATAAAGACCGCCGGGCCCTGCGCCTTAAAGCTCTTAAATTCGGTCTTAATATTATTATTTATGCTATGACCCAGTAACTCTATATGAAAAAAGCAACCATCAATAAAACACTTGATAAACTTTATGCCCGCACTGATTTCGCCAAAAGACGGCAGGCGGTTTATTCCAGTAAAAATTACAGCCAGGCCGGTATAAAAAAACTGTGCCGCAAACTGGGCAACCCGCAGGATCATTTTAAAACCGTCCATATTGCCGGCACCAAAGGTAAAGGCTCTACAGCCTCCTTTCTCGCTGACATTCTTCACCAAAACCATATAAATACCGGGCTCTATCTTTCGCCGCATATCATTGATGAACGTGACCGTTTTTTTATTAATAATAAAAAAATATCCTGGACTGTTTTTACCAAAGCCTGCCGTACAATTGAAAAAGCGGCAAAAGATATCAACCTGACCGTTTTTGATGTTTTTACGGCTATGGCTTTCTGGATTTTTAAACAGAAAAATATTACCATAGCTGTTATAGAAACCGGCCTGGGCGGAAGACTGGATTCAACCAATATTATCAAACCGGTTTTAAGTATAATTACACCTGTTAATTATGACCACACAGACAAACTGGGAAATACTTTAAAAGCAATTGCTTCGGAAAAAGCCGGAATTATAAAAAAAAATATTCCCTGCATAAGCCCGGATCAGGCGCGGCCGGTCAATGCTGTTATTAAAAAAACATGCCGCCGCCGGAATAGTAAATATATTCCTCTCCAAAGCTTCCGGATACCTGAAACACTTTTTTTACCTCCTTTTCAAAAGCAGAATTTACAACTGGCCCTGACCGCTGCTTCCCGGCTTAAACTGGATACTGGTTATAAATTAATAAAAAAATTGTCTTTACCTTTCGGCCGCTATACCAAAAAAAAAAATATTATTTTTGACGGAGCCCATAATCCCTTTGCTATGCAAAACTTGGTTCATTCGGTTAAAAAAGATAAAACTAACCGTAAATTTTTCCGGAAAAATATTATTTTTTATCTTTATCCGGATAAAAAAAGTATTGCGTTTCTTAAGGAGATACCAGCTGCCTGGAAAAAATATTATTATCTCCTGGGACTTGATTATATTGGTAATGCTGCCGAAACCGCAGCCTATAATAAAATCAATAAACGCTTCCATACCCAGCTGCTGACAGATTTCCACGATATAAAAAAAATCTTTAATAAAAAAGAACTTTTTATATTTACCGGTTCCTTCAGCCTTATCGGTAAGCTGTATAAAAAAGTATTAAGATTATTATAGAATCTTTACTACGAACAGAGTCTGGTCGTCATGCTGAGGAGCACCGGCCACAAATTTATCAATATCAGTATGTATATTTTCTGTTATTTTTTTAGCGGAAAAATCTTTATTTTTTTTAATCTGTTCTTTCAGCCGCTCAGCGGAATATTGATTACGGTCAGCGTTCATTGCTTCCGTAACACCGTCCGTATATAAAACCAGAATGTCATTTTGCTCAACAGCTATACTCTTGGCCTGATACTGACTCTCTTTAACTATGCCAAGAGGCATACCGTCAGCATCAAGCTCCTCAAAAGAATCAGCAGCAGCATGATAGAAAAACAAAGGCCCATGGGCTGCATTGGCGTATTTTATCTGCATTTTTTCAGCATCAAAAGTGTAGTAAAAACAGGTGGCATATCTTTCCTGGGAAACTTCACCGGCAGTTGAACTGTTTAAACTTTCCAGTATTTTATCCGGTTCTACCCCCGGTGCAGCAGTAGCTCTGAAGGTAGAGCGCAGTATAACCATTACCAGGGAAGCAGGTACTCCTTTACCGGCAACATCCGACATAATAATACCGTAATGTTTATCATCAAAGCGGTAATAATCATAATAATCACCGCCCACTCCCTTGGCTGCCAGAGAATAACCGTAAAAATCAAGTCTGGGGCCTGTATTAAACTCAGCAGGCAGTAATCCCTGCTGTATATCGCCGGCCAAAGCAACATCCTTTTCCTCCATTTTTTTACTGAGATGTTCCTGGGTAAGCGCAAACTGCGTGCAGGCTATACCGACCTGATCTCCAAGCAAAGCTACCATAGAAAGATCAGCGTCGTTAAAATTGCCTGTAACCGTATTTTTGTTGATAGCGGAAATAATACCGATAACTTCATCTTTGACGATAATCGGAATGGTGATAACGGATTTAATGTCTACTACACCCGGTAAATTTTGTTTGATCTCAGGATCAGGATATTTTAAAAGATTTTTTTTATAGAGCGGTCTCTGTGTCCTGGCTACCTGACCGGCATAGGTTTCACCGGCTTTAAACGTGTCAGAAAAAAGTTTATTAACTACCCTCTCCCTTTTCTCCAGAATATAGTTCTGGACCGGATGCAGGGGAACATAATCTCCGGATACGGCGATAGCATTAAATTCACCGGTATCATTGTTTTTAAGCCAGATAATCGAACCGATAGCTCTGACAGTAGACTTGACTGTATCGCTTACAGGCTGCAAAATATGCTGTAATTGTTCGGTCTGTACTGCCTGCTGGTTTATGGAATGGTTTAACTTGGTATAAATACTTTTCTCCCGTTTAAGGTCATTGATCTGACTTTCATAAGTTATATTTTCAACATGCAAAACATTAGTAACCAGCCGTAAAAGAAAAAAATAGGCAACATCCAGAATAATAAGCGCTATCAGCTGCATGCCGTTGACCATTCTGACATGCTCCCGCGTCAGTACACCCTGGTCCGGGTTATAGGAAATATAGAAGCCGGTGCCGACAGCCATAAATATAAAGCTTAAAACAGCACTGTAACGAAATACGATTAAAAATTCCTTATCCTCGACCTCCAGCGGATCAACCAGAATACACTGTAAAGCAGTTGCAGCAAAAATAATAATAGTTATCAGTTTAAAAAAGATCAGTGCCGTAGCTGCCCCGGCTGTGACCCAGGCCAGGATACCGGGAACAAGCAAAACACCTCCTACTATAAAAATATACTGAAACTTACGAAATGGGTGAAAAATACGTAAAACAGCGTAGCTGCTGCCGACAGCAGCGCAGTATTTTAAAAACACAAAAATAACAGCATAATACTGCAAATAGGCAATCTGTTTACGTCCCAGGCTGTTTAAATAGAAAAAAAGATTGGGTACCTCGGTTATAAATATGATCATTACAGCCCAAAAAACCAAACGAACATTTTTTTTACGGGAATAACCGTAAACAAAACCGGAATGCAAACCTATAGCCAGCACTATAACACCGGCCAAAACCCAGAAAAAATGACTTAGAGGTAACTCTGTAATTTCAATTAAATTCATAGTTTATATTATACCGTGATACCTGTATTTATAAAAGGTTTCATATTATTTGACATCATTTTTGTTAATTATTTACCTGTAAAATACTAAAGCCATTTATCCTGACTGTAAAAATACTCCACGTCAAATAAAAATTTCATTACATTATTAGGATTGGTCCTGTTAGCCAGCATCAGGCGGGCATAAGGATCATATTTTTTTACCGCTACCAGTGCTTTTTTATATTCCGTGTCTACAGCATCCCCGATAAGTATCAAGCGGACATCACCGGTCTGGTAAGCCTCCAGTAAATCACGGGGCTGATCAACGATAAGAATATCTTTTTCCGGAATAAGGTTGGACAGCAGTTTAATCAAAGGATTGGAGCTGATCTCTTTTATAAGATTATATGTCATATCAGCATTCAAACGAAAGCGGCGTATAAAATCATCACCGCTGGGTTTAAGATTAACCAGTAAAATTATTTTATACTCATTATAACGAACAGGAAAATACTGTTCACCGGACAGCCTGGTGATTTTTTCAGCATAAATGTCATTATTTAATTCCTCTTCAAACTTAAGTATAATATTGCCGGACTCATCATATAACTCCCCGCAAAAAATGATCTTGCGCTGATGCGCGCTGTTCTGGTTGGCAAAAGATATAAATTTTATTTCCCGGGCAAGATCATCACGCGAAATATTTTTTACAGGCAGTTTATAAGTAAGCGGGTCTTTCCGGTTTAGTTGCTGGTAAAAATCATGATTATAAGCTAAATCAACAGCATCTGTTCCGGCAGCGGCAGCTTTTTCCATATCTTTATTTTTCAGTTTACTGCCGGCAGCAAACAATATTTGTCCATTCGTATCTTTAATAGCGTTTAATAAAGGCGGCAGTTCTGTTTCAGCGGCAATTTGTTTTAATAATGATAAAGCAATTTTCATTTATTACTCAACCTTGTCAGACCCGGCATATTGAAAAAAAGATTTATATTTTTCCGTATATTCTCTAAGTTCGTATTCTATAATATCGCTTAGCTGAACAAAATCATTTTCCTTTAAAGCAGACTCCACTGTTTTTAATACTGCTACCAGTTTGCTGTTAAAGTCTTTAAAAGATCCGTTTCCTTCCTGCAAGGTAAAAGGATCACTGCCTTTTATTTTAATTATTTTATCCGCCAGGTGAGAAAATATAATAAAAAGCTCCATAATGTCCCTGATCAAGCCCAAAGCTTCAGCGTCTTTTCCGCTTTGCATCTTCTCCGCAGCTCTCACCAGTATATCCTCAGTCATATCCAGCAGTTTATAGCTGTCCTCGGCAACTTCCGGAATATTATTAAGTGATAAAGACTGTAAATTCTTCTCCAGAATTTTGATATTTATTTTTATACAGAAAAAATGCATCTTTTCCATAAGAACTTTGATTAATTTCTGCATTACATCGGAACAGTTTTTTTCGTTTCTGTTTTTAAGACGGAAAAGTTCGACTTCCATCTCATGCATATCTTTTAAAATAAAAGCACCTTCTGCCTGCAGTTTTAAAACTGTTAAAACCGATGAAAAAGTTTTTTTACACCACTGCAAACCATTAACCGCCATCCCGTATTTTTCCGGTGTCAGTTCATTAGCAAAAACTTTTTTCATATTGGTAAAATAATTGTTCAATTCGAGCATTACAGCTACAGCATAGGAAGGAACGGATAAAACTTTAAATTTGATTATGTTGACCGTTTCCGGTTTGATTTTTTTTAAATCTTCGGCTTCTATGCTGTAATAATCCTTACCGTTAATATTAAATTCTGCTATAATGTTATTGTCCTTTCCTACCCATTTTTCAATACTGTTTACTATATCCAGAACATTTTTTTCATCTGTAAATGAAAAATTAATTTTCTGATTATTAATATACATTTCCATTTTACTTAACTCCCTGTGTCTGTTCAAAATATTCCATCATACGTTTCATTTCCCGTTTGGCAGCTCTGGCGCTGATTAAATCTTTCTCCAGTTTATTTAAAAAAGAATCAATTTTTTTTTCTTCTTTGGCAATCCTGCGGTCAACCTCTTTTATTTTACGGTTGTTAGCCTGTTTTTGCAGAGCTAAAACACCGCCGCGGCTGGTATAACTTTTAATAATTTTTTTAAGTTCATAAGCACAGCCGCTATCCGGAAGATTATCACCATCATTGTCATAACTGAAAAGTTCCTGAACCAGCTGCGGCATTTTCTGCATAGCATCTTTAAAAACCGGTTCCTTAAGTTGCTTCTTCCACTGGTTCAGATCATCATACCCGCCCACAGAGAATACAGACTCAATGCCTATCTGAACCAGCATAGAGAGGGTCTCCCGGTCTGAAGTTGGAAAAGAACTGGACATTATTTTAATCATCTTCTCCCGTAAGGCTTTGATCGCAAATTCATTGCGGAATATAGTAAACTTTTTTTTCTCTTTTTCATCCACCTTATCAGCCTGGCTTTTGCTGCGCGCCAGGACTATATTAAGCAATTCCATAATAAGATTATACTGGCCTATATAGTTAACAATACTGTTTTGTACAGCCTCCATATCACGCTCTACCTCAAATTCCACCTTGTCCGGTGAAGGCCGTTTGAGATTAAGAGTAACGCCGTCAAGCAGATCATCTACCGTATTTTTTTTTCGTCTTACTCTGACTCCTTTATAATCAAAAAGAGCATCCAGTGCCGGAGTTAATTCATGTTTAGCCTGTACGGATTTCTGCTCAGCCTGATCTTTTTTAATAAGTTGCGGATATTTTATACGGTAAACAACGCCGGTATTATTATTGATAAATTTCAGTTTATCTATGGTAAGCACCCTCTCATTTGCTCCGGGCCGCAGATCTTTAAGGCCTATATTAAAATTTTTTTTACCGGAATTGGTAAGTGTAAAATCACTGCCGATACCGATCTTTTTGGTAACCAGACGGCCATTTTTTACGAAATATATTTTTAAAAAGGTATCATCAGACTCTTTCACTGACGGCTCTTTCTCCTCCTCTCCTTCAGCTTTACCTGCCGGACCTGCACCGGGAAATGATTCCAAAGCCTTATCTTTAAAAATAAGTCCGGGCTCTTCCGCCATTATACTGTCCTGGGGACTTATCAACTTATCTTCATTTACAGTTAAGGGAGGTTGTTTCTGCTCCGGGTCAATATCTGTTAGCGGGCTCCAGGAGATCTCCCCGCTTATAAAACTCTTTTTATCAAGTTCTATACCGCTGCCTGTATCCGGCTCATAGGAAGCACCGCTGTTCAATATAAAATAATCCTTACGGGCCTCTATATTTTTGTCCTTGTCTGCCTTTGCGGGGGACACAATATACTCGGGAGCCGGCGGCGGGGGTTTACCAAATAGATCCAGGAATTTTAAAATACCGTCACTGTCCTCCAGCAAACGAAGCTTGTTATCAGAGCCGGTTTGCTGCGCCTCAAGAATAAGCACCAGCTGGGATTTACTTTTTTTTACTACAGCAGCCCGGATAATATCCTGCAGATTTTCCCGGTTAAAAAGCTCTGCCAGGGCGTAAATATTACCTCCCCGAAAATCAAAGGACAGCTCCCGCTCTCCCACTCCTATTTTAAAACTGCCCGCCGGAATTTTCTCCTGTCGGCCTGTTGTCCGGGAGGCAATTTTATGTTTCGCAGCAATCTGAATTATTTTAAGGGCGTATTCACCCAGCGCGGCATTTTGCCGGGCACTGCCGGCAAGGTATCTTTCCGCAGCACTACTGAATTTTTTAAGTTTAAAAACCGAATCGTAACCGTATAATTTTTGCGCATACTTTTCTAACTGGCTCAGCTCATCTTTAAGCTCATCCAGAACACGGTTTTTCAGTTTAATTTCATCTTTTTCTTCTTCCCGCTCCTCAACTACCTCATATCTTACATCTTTGACCTTTTCCAGAATCTGATCGATATTATTAAGATTTTGTATCACCATAACTTACACCGGCCATAT
>Ga0102934_1002167_pt1 | contig 13664 bp, 15 predicted proteins | sample SalPonR2_A_D1_MG_FD_78175 | JGI IMG/M metagenome (GOLD analysis project Ga0102934, IMG submission 78175) | Salt pond soil microbial communities from South San Francisco under conditions of wetland restoration - Salt Pond MetaG R2_A_D1_MG | ecosystem: Environmental > Aquatic > Marine > Intertidal...
ACCGATCTCGCGCGCTCCTACGAGGATGCGGGCGTCGCCGCGATCATCTACACCGATATCGAGCGTGACGGCGCGATGCAGGGGCCCAATGTCGCGGCCACGGCGGCGCTCGCCCGCGCCGTCTCCATCCCGGTCATCGCCTCGGGCGGGGTGTCGTCGCTCGACGACCTGATCGCGCTCAGGGACTGCGGCGCGCCGCTCGACGGCGCGATCTCGGGCCGGGCGCTCTATGACGGGGCGCTCGACCTTCGCGACGCGCTCGCCGCGCTCAAATCCTGAGCGCGGCGAGCGGGCGCGTCACTGCCCCGCCGCCTTGGCCGTCAGCTTGCCCAGCGCGCCGGTCATCATCTTGACGTACTCCGCGTCATCGTTGATCGCGAGGTTGTCGAACATCTCCTTGGGGTCTTCATAGGCCAGCCACACCTGCCCCGCCCCGTCGCGATAGACCAGCACCTTCATCGGCAGGAACAGCCCCGCCACCGGGTCATCCTGCATCGCCTGCGTGCCGATCTTGGGGTTGCCGAAGATCAGCACCTGCGTCGGCACCAGCTCCATGTCGACCGACGCCGCGCCCGCCGCGTGATCGACGCGCGCGAACACGTTGGCCCCCGCGCCCGTCACCGCCGCCTCGAGCCGGTCCATGGTGGTGGCCACATCCGAGAACGACTTGACCTTGACGATATCGTCATTGCTGGCCAGCGCGGGCAGCCCCGCCATCACAATCGCCGCCGTCGCCAGAAAACGCTTCATGTTCAATTCCCTCCGTTGCACTACAAAAACAGCCGCATCCTCTGGCATCTTGACCGGAATGCCCATAAACAACGCCGTGAAATTCCTGTAACAGCGACAATATGCTCAAGACCCGGATCATCCCCTGCCTCGACGTCGCCGATGGCCGCGTGGTCAAGGGCGTGAATTTCGTCGACCTGCGCGACGCGGGCGACCCGGTGGATGCCGCGCGCGCCTATGACGCGGCGGGCGCGGACGAGTTGTGCTTCCTCGACATACACGCCACGCACGAGAACCGCAGCACCATGTTCGACGTGGTGCGCCGCACGGCAGAACAATGCTTCATCCCGCTCACCGTCGGCGGCGGGGTGCGCAGCCCCGAGGATGTGCGCGCCCTGCTGCTGGCGGGTGCCGACAAGGTCAGCTTCAATTCCGCCGCCGTGGCCGACCCGGATGTAGTCGCCCGCGCCGCCGACCGCTTTGGCAGCCAGTGCATTGTCGTGGCCATCGACGCCAAGACCGTCCGCACCCCCGCGCCCCTGCGGGGCGACCCCGGCAAGTGGGAGATTTTCACCCATGGCGGGCGCAAGCCCACCGGCATCGACGCGGTGGAGTTCGCGCGCACGGTCGCGGCAAAGGGCGCGGGCGAGATCCTGCTCACCTCGATGGATCGCGACGGGACGAAGGCGGGCTTCAACATCCCCCTCACCCGCGCCATCGCCGACGCAGTGGACATCCCCGTGATTGCCTCCGGCGGTGTCGGCACGCTCGACCACCTTGTCGAGGGCGTGACCGAGGGCCACGCCTCCGCCGTGCTCGCCGCGTCGATCTTTCATTTCGGCACCTATTCCATCGCCGAGGCCAAGGCCCACATGGCCGCCGCCGGCATCCCCGTGAGGATCGCGGCATGACCCTCGACGATCTCGCCCGCATCATCGCCGCCCGCGCCGGTGCCGATCCCGACAGCAGTTGGACCGCGAAACTGCTCGCCAAGGGTCCGGAAAAATGCGCCGGGAAGTTCGGGGAAGAGGCCGTGGAGGCGATCATCGAGGCGGTGAAGGGCGACCGCGAGCGCCTCACGTCAGAGGCGGCGGACGTGCTGTTTCACCTGCTCGTCATGCTGCAATCGCGCGGCGTGGCGCTAGATGACGTCATGGCCGAGCTCGCCCGCCGCCAGGGCACCTCCGGCCTCGCCGAAAAAGCCGCCCGTTCGAAAGACTAGGACATGATCCGCCATATCGTCTTCTTCTCCGCCGCCGATCCGGAGGATGTCGAGCGCATCCGCGAGGGGCTCATGATGCTGGCGGATATCCCGCATTCGAGCCATTTCGAGGTGGGCCGCAACCTGCAAAGCGATACCATCTCCGCCGACCGCGTCGATCTCGTGGTCTATGCCGAGTTCACCGACGAGGAGGCGCTCGCCGCCTACAAGGCGCATCCGATCTATGCCGCGTGCATCGCGCTTGTCCGGCCCATGCGCGAATTGCGCATCGCCGCCGATTTCAAGGCGGGATGACCGCGCGCATCCGGACTCTTGAAAAGAGTCCGGACCGGAAAATTTTTCAATTTTCCGCAGCAACCCTGCTCCACAGCGCCGTCTCCGCCGCCGCCGCCACGCGCAAGAGCCGCTCCTCCCCGAACGGCGTGCCGCACAGCATCAGGCCACAGCTTGGCACCCCCGTGGGCAGCGTCACCGCGCACAGCCCCATGAGGTTGCCCACCCGCGTGTTGCGCAGCGTCAGCAGGTTCTCGGTCACGTAGTAATCGGCGTCGCGCATCAGCCGGTCGTGATCGGGGGGCGTGTTGGGGGCGGCGGGCATCAGCACCGCGTCATAGCCCGCCACCCGCGCATGCCATGCCGCGCGCAATCCCTCCAGCTTGCGCCACCCGGCCACGTAATCGGCGGCCGAGAACGCGGCCCCGCCGCGAAACCGCTCGCGGATCGGGGCGAACATCTTTTCCGGCGCGGCCTCGATCTCGTCGCGCCACAGGCCATAGGCCTCGCCCGTGAACAGCACCGGCGACAGCGCCATCGCGGCGTCCACCTCGGGCACCGCGATCTCCTGAATAACCGCGCCCGCGTCGCGCAGCCGGACCAGGGCTTCGGCATGGGCGGCCTCGGGCCCCTCGCGCAGATCGTCCATCACCACGGTCTGCAGCGCCGCGAACCGCATCCCCTCCAGCGACGCACCGCGCAGATCCGCAGCCTTGCCACCTTCCAGCGCCGCCAGCGCCAGCGCGGCATCCTCGACATTGCGCGCCAGCGGCCCCACCGTGTCGAAGCGCGCGCAGAGCGGCACCACCCCCTCGCACGAGACCCGCCCCGCCGTGGTCTTGAGCCCCACCAGATCGTTCCACGCGGAGGGAATGCGCACCGACCCGCCCGTGTCCGATCCCATGCCGCAGGCCGCGAGGCCGAAGGCCACGCTCGCCGCCGCGCCCGAGGACGACCCGCCGGGCACGGCATCCGGGTTGTTCACGCAAGGCGGCGTCGCGGTGACCGGGTTGAGCCCCAGCCCGGAAAACGCCAGTTCGCTCATATGCGTCTTGCCCAGGCACACCAGCCCCGCCGCCGTTGCGTTGCGCAGCACCTCTGCGTCGCGCCCCGGCACCCGGCCCTTCAGCAGCGCCGATCCCGCCTCGGTCGCCACGCCCGCACTGTCAAAGAGGTCCTTCCAGCTCACCGGCACGCCGTCCAATGGCCCGCGCCGCTGTCCGACGCGCGCCCGCGCGGCCGCGGCCGCCGCCTCTGCGCGCGCGCGGCTTTCGGTCACGGCGCTGTAGATGCGGTCGCGCACGGGATGGGCCGCGATCGCCGCGAGACAGGTGTCGGTCAGCGCTTCGGGGTCGATTTCTCCGCGCCCGATCCCGCGCCCCAGATCGCCCGCGCTCATCGTCAGCCGGTCCTGCATCACTCGCTCCTTCATCCGTTCAAAAACCATTGCTAGCGGCAGCGCCGCGCATGGACAATCCCGTGCACCCGGACATATTGAGGGGCATGGACCATGACAGCGATCTCCTCATCATCGGCGGCGGGCTGAACGGCCCGACGCTCGCGCTTGCCGCAGCACGGGCGGGGCTTTCCAGCACGGTGATCGACGCGCTGCCCGAACCCGCGCGCAAGAACGCCGCCTTCGACGGGCGCGCCTACGCGCTGGCGCTCGCTTCGGTGCGGCTCCTGCGCAATCTCGGGCTGTGGGCGCAGGTGGCGGAAAACGCCCAGCCGATGCTGGAGATCAAGGTCTCGGACGGGCGCGCGGGCGAGGGGCCGTCACCCTTCTTCCTGCATTTCGACCATGCCGAGATCGAGGAAGGGCCGATGGGCCACATGCTCGAGGATCGCTTCCTGCGCCGCGCGCTCATGGAGGCGATGACCGACGCGCCCCGCATCGCGCAGGTCTCGGGCGATACCGTCACGGCGCAGCAGGCGGACGCTACCGGGGTGACCGTCACCCTCGCCTCGGGCAAGGTGCTGCGCGGGCGGCTCCTGATCGGGGCGGACGGGCGCGCCTCCGGCACGGCGCGGCGCGCGGGCATCAGGCGCACCGGCTGGGGCTACGGCCAGACCGCCCTCGTCGCCGCCATCGAACACGCGCTTCCCCATCACGGCATCGCGCACCAGTTCTTCATGCCCCCGGGGCCCCTCGCCATCCTGCCGCTGCCGGGCAATGTCAGCTCGATCGTCTGGTCCGAGACCGACGAGACCGCCGCCCGCTTCGCCGCCCTCTCCGACGCGGATTTCATGGAGGTGCTGCGCCCCCGCTTCGGCGATTTCCTGGGCGGCATAAAGCTGCGCGGCAAGCGCTACACCTACCCGCTCTCGCTCACCGTGGCCAACAGCTTCACCGCCCCCCGCCTCGCCCTCGTGGGCGACGCCGCGCATGGCGTGCACCCGATCGCCGGCCAGGGACTCAACGCCGGGCTGCGCGACGTGGCGGCGCTGGCCCAAGTGCTGACGCAGGCTTCCCGGCGCGGCGAGGATATCGCCGCCGCCGACGTGCTCGCCCGCTACCAGCAATGGCGGCGCTTCGACACCGCGACGCTCGCCATGGCCACCGACCTCACCAATCGCCTGTTCTCCAACGACAACCCGCTTTTGCGCGCGGCCCGCGATCTCGGCATGGGCGCGCTGTCACACATGCCCGCCCTGCGCCGCGGCTTCATCCGCGAGGCGGCGGGGCTCACCGGCGACCTGCCCGCGCTTATGAAGGGCTGAGGCAGCAGCCGTAGCGCCAGCCGCCCGGGACGGGCTACCGGCCCGCACTCCCATATGCGGGCGTCGTGAATGGCCTCGGGCGCACCTTCAGGTGAGCCGCTCATCGAGGGGAAGCGGCGCGCCAGGGCGCGCCTTTATTCCGCGCATTGGCACCAAGTGGCGAGGGTCCGCACCGGGCCACAACCGCCCCGTCCGCGCTCAGGGGCAATGGTTGATCCCGCGCAGCCGCCAGCCCGCAGACTGCCAGTGCAATTCCGTCACCGACAGATTGTCGATCCGGTGGCCGAATGCCTTGTGGGCGGAGACGCCGAGCGCCGCCTGCACCTGCGTGAGGATCGTCCCCATATGCGCCACGGCTATGATGTCGTGCCCGGGATGGGCCGCGCGCAGCCGCGCGACCGCCCGGCCCACGCGGGCGGATGTCTCTTGCCAGCTTTCGCCGCCGGGTGGGCGCACATCGCCGGGCGCGTCCCAGAAGGCGCGCAGGCGGTCCTGATCGGCGATGCGGTCGAACGCCTGCAATTCCCAGTCACCGAAATGGATTTCGCGCAGGTCCGGATCATCGCCGAGCCGCGCGCGCGGCCCGGCGATGGCATCGGCGGTGGCGCGCGCGCGGACGAGGTCCGACGAGATCACCAGCGCATCCCTCGGCAGATGCGCCGCCAGCCGCGTGATCCGCGCGGTATCGCTCAGGTCGGCGGGCAGATCGGACCAGCCGACCATGCCCGTCGCGTGCGTGGGTCCATGCCGGACCCAGAAGAGGCGGCTCATGGCAGCCGCCCCTTGAGCACCTGCGGCAGCCCCGCGATGACGTTGATCACCAGATCGGCCCTCGCCGCCAGCCGCTGGTTGAGCGCGCCCTGCGCCGCCTGAAAGCGCCGCGCCAGCGCGTTGTCGGGCACTACCGACAACCCAACCTCGTTGGAGACCACTACCACCGGCGCGGCGCATTCCGCCAGCGCGTCGAAGAGCGTCGCCTCGGCCTGCTTCAGGTCGCTGCCCGACAGCAGGTGATTGGACAACCACATGGTCGCGCAGTCGAGCAGCGCCACTTCGTCCGCCGCCGCGTGTCGCAGCGCCGGGCCGGGATCGCACGGCACCTCGAGCGTGCGCCATTCGGGGCCGCGCCGCGCGCGGTGGCGGTCGAGCCGCGCGCGCATTTCTCCATCATGCGCCCCGGCTGTCGCGAGGTAGAGCCGCGCATCGCCCGCAGCGGCGACAAGCCCCTCCGCGAAAACGGATTTTCCCGAAGATGCGCCACCGAGGACAAGGCTGAGCCGGGGTAACATGAGCCTCAAACCCTCCATATTGTGATCCGGTGACCTCTTGACTGCGTAACACCGGGTGCATTGCTCGGAAAGAGCGTACCCGCACCAGATGCATGACAGGGGGATCACATGCCGCTCGATGCACCGCAGACAAGTAACATGTCCCGCACCGCGATGAAGGCGGAGATGCTGGACGCCGAAACCGAACTCGCGCTGGCCTATGCCTGGCGGGACCATCGCGACGAGGAGGCGCTGCACCGGCTGATCACCGCCTATATGCGGCTGGCCATTTCGATGGCGTCGAAATTCCGCCGCTACGGCGCACCGATGAACGATCTCATCCAAGAGGCGGGCCTCGGCCTGATGAAGGCCGCCGACAAGTTCGACCCCGACCGGGGCGTGCGGTTCTCCACCTATGCCGTGTGGTGGATCAAGGCGTCGATCCAGGATTACGTGATGCGCAACTGGTCGATGGTACGCACCGGCTCGACCTCGAGCCAGAAATCGCTGTTCTTCAACATGCGCCGCGTGCAGGCACGGATCGAGCGCGAGGCGATGGCCAATGGCGAGGAGCTCGACGGCTATCAGCTGCGCGAGATGATCGCCCAGGAAGTGGGCGTGCCGCTGCGCGATGTCGAGATGATGGAGGGGCGGCTGTCGGGCGGGGATTTCTCGCTCAACGCCACCCAGTCCAACGAAGACGAGGGTCGCGAGTGGATCGACACCATCGAAGACGAGGGCGCGCGCGGCGATGTCGATGTCGAGCGCGATCTGGACATGGGCGCGCTGCGCGGGTGGCTTTCGGAGGCGATGACCAGCCTGACCGAGCGCGAAAGCTTCATCGTGCGCGAGCGCAAGCTGCGTGAGGCACCGCGGACGCTGGAAAGCTTGGGCGAGGAGTTGAACCTCAGCAAGGAGCGGGTGCGCCAGATCGAGGCGGCAGCGTTCCAAAAGATGCGCCGCTATCTTGAAAGACACGCGGGCGAGGTGCAGAACCTGCTGGTATGAGCCTGCGTCTTGTCCTTGTCTTTGCTCTGAGCCTCGCCGCCTTGCCGGCGGTGTCCCAAGATGTCGTGATCCTAGGCGAAGTGCATGACAATCCCGCCCACCACGCGGAGCAGGCGCGCCGCGTGGTCGCCCTCAACCCGCAGGCGCTGGTATTCGAGATGCTGACACCCGATCAGGCGGCGCGCGTGACGAGTGGCCTGATTGCCGATCCGGAAGCGATGGCAGAGGCGCTCGACTGGGCCGAGAGCGGCTGGCCGGATTTCGCCATGTATCACCCGATCATTGCCGCGGCACCCGATGCCGCGATCTACGGCGCGCAGGTGCCGCGCGACGCGGCGCGGGACGTGTTCGGGACCGGAGCGGCGTCGGCATTCGGGCCCGACGCCGCCGCCTATGGCCTGAACGAGCCGCTGCCCGAGGCCGAGCAGGAGATGCGCGAGGCGATGCAGATGTCGGCTCATTGCGACGCGCTGCCCGAGAAGATGTTGCCCGGCATGGTGGCGGTGCAGCGGCTGCGCGATGCGGTGCTGGCGCGCGCCGTGGTGCAGGCGATGGACGCGACCGGCGGGCCGGTCGCCGTCATCACCGGCAACGGCCACGCAAGGCGCGATTGGGGCGTGCCGGCCTATCTGGTGCGCGTGGCCCCCGATCTCGACGTCCATGTGCTGGGGCAGACCGAGGACGGCGCTCCGCTCGCGGGCGGCTTCGACGAGGTTGTGTCCGCCCCGGCTGTCGAGCGGCCCGATCCCTGCGCCGCCTTTGCAGACTGAGCCATCAGCCCGGATCGAGGCCGCGGCGGACCAGCTTGTGCCAGCGCCGCTGCCGGTGGGCGTAGAACCCCCGCGCCCAGATCACCACGAGCGGGGTCAGCCATCCGGCCTCGATCCGCAGGCTGTCGGTATAGCGCGTGGCACCGGAACCGTCGGGCATGAGCGTGATCCGGTGGTCCCACACGCGCACCAATGTCCCGCGGCCATTGTCGCGGATGACCCGCGCGGGCCCCGGATCATCCGGCCGGGACATGCCGATGACCTGCCGTCCGATCGGGATTATCCCAAACGCGGTGAGCGCGACCTCGAAATCGCCGCCTTCCTCAGGCCAGCGTTCGGGCAAGACCGGCGGATCGACAGGACGGAAACTCACCCATCCCCGCGACACATAGGCCAGGGTGGCGGGGCGCTGCAAAGCCTCCCAGACGGCGTCGATCGGCGCGGCGAGCGTGGTCGAGATTTCGAACTGCGCCATTGGCGTTCCATTGTGTCACACCTGCCACCGCTCTATAACCTTCGAACATGGCGGGAACAACTTGCATGCAGGATTCGAAACGCATCCTTCTGATCATCGGCGGCGGGATCGCCGCCTACAAGGCGCTGGATCTCATCCGCCGCCTGCGCGAGCGCGGGGCAGAGGTGGTGCCGGTGCTGACGCGGGCGGGCGCGGAATTCGTCACGCCGCTCTCGGTCTCGGCGCTGGCGGGGCGGAAGGTATTCTCCGATCTCTTCGACCTGACCGACGAGGCCGAAATGGGGCATATCGAGCTCAGCCGCTCGGCCGATCTGATCGTGGTGGCCCCCGCCACCGCCGACCTGATGGCCAAGATGGCCCATGGCCATGCCGGTGATCTCGCCTCGACGCTTCTGCTGGCGACCGACACGCCGGTGCTGCTGGCACCCGCGATGAACGTGCGGATGTGGCAGCACGCGGCCACACAGCGCAACATCGCGACGCTGAAGGGCGACGGGATCGGGTTTGTCGGCCCCGACGAGGGCGACATGGCCTGCGGCGAGCACGGGCCGGGGCGAATGGCCGAGGTGCCGGGGATCGTGGAGGCGGTTGCGGCGGCGCTGGGCGACGGGCCGCTCTCGGGCCGTCGCGTGGTGGTGACATCGGGGCCGACGCACGAGCCCATCGACCCGGTGCGCTACATCGCCAACCGCTCGTCGGGTGCGCAGGGAACGGCGATCGCGGGTGCGCTGGCGGCGCTCGGGGCGGAAGTGGTGTTCGTCACCGGCCCCGCCACCGTGCCGCCGCCCGAGGGGGTGGAGGTGGTGCGCGTCGAGACCGCGCAGGAAATGCTGGTGGCCGCGCAGGGCGCGTTGCCAGCCGATGCCGCCGTTTTCGCCGCCGCCGTGGCCGATTGGCGCGTGGCGGGGCCGAGCGACCGCAAACTCAAGAAGGGTACGGACGGTGCCCCGGCGCTGGAGTTTGCCGAGAACCCCGACATCCTCGCCACCGTGAGCGCGATGGACGAGGGGCGACCGCGCCTCGTCGTGGGCTTTGCCGCCGAGACCTGTGACGTGATCGCCCACGCCACGGCCAAGCGCGCGCGCAAACGCTGCGACTGGATCCTCGCCAACGACGTGAGCGCCGGGACGGGCATCATGGGCGGGACCGAGAATGCCGTGACGCTCATCACCGGAGACGGCGCGGAAGGCTGGCCGCGCATGGGCAAGACCGAGGTGGCGCGCAAACTGGCCGAGCGGATCGCACGGGCACTGGCCTGAGGATTTTGGGTATTTCAGCCAAGAAGAAACCGGGGGGCGGATGCTGAGCATCGAGATCGCATGGGATGAGGGTGCGGATCGCGCGCTCGGCCTGCCTGCTTACGCCACGGCGGGGGCCGCGGGAGCCGACCTGCGCGCGAATTTCCCGGACCGGGGCGCGGTGACGCTCGCCCCCGGCGCGCGGGTGCTGGTGCCCACCGGGCTGCGCATCGCCGTGCCCGAGGGCTACGAGGTGCAGCTGCGCCCGCGTTCGGGGCTGGCGCTCCGGCACGGGATCACCCTGCCCAACAGCCCCGGCACCATCGACAGCGATTATCGCGGGCCGTTGGGCGTGATCGTGATGAATGCCGGGACCGAGCCGTTCGAGATCGTGCATGGTGCGCGCATCGCGCAGATGGTGGTGGCCCCGGTGGTGCGGGCGCGGCTCAAAGTGGTGGAGGCCCTGGACGAGACTGCGCGCGGCACGGGCGGCTTCGGCTCGACGGGGGCGGGCTGATGCTGTTGGTGCTGGTCATGGCGGCCGCGCTGTGGGGCATCGGCGCGGCGATGGGCACGCCCCGCCGGCTGCGCTGGGGGATGATCGCGGGGCTCTGGGCAGCGGTGACGCTGGCGCACCTGGTGCTGCCGACCGGTCACCCGATCCGCGCGGCGACGGGCGAGGAGGCGGCGCTGTGGCTGATGCTGGGGGGCGCGGCGGCGCTGGTGCTGGTATATCGCGCGGGGCTGGGCCGCCTGCGCGCACGGGCCGGGGCGCGCGAGGCCGAGGCGGCGCAGGCCGCAGAGGCACAGGCACCGAAGCCGCTCTTCAGCCAGTCCGAGCTCGACCGCTATGCCCGCCACATCGTGTTGCGCGAGTTGGGCGGGCCGGGGCAGAAGGCATTGAAGCAGGCGCGCGTTCTGGTGATCGGCGCGGGGGGTCTTGGCTCGCCCGCGCTGCTCTATCTCGCCGCCGCCGGGGTCGGCACCATCGGCGTGATCGACGACGACGAGGTGGATAATTCCAACCTGCAAAGGCAGGTTATCCACCGCGATGCCGATATCGGTTTACCAAAAGTGCAATCGGCCATGCAGGCGATGCAGGCGCAGAACCCCAATGTCGTGGTACGCCCCTACCAGAGGCGGCTCACGCGCGAGATCGCGGCCGAACTCTTTGCCGAGTATGACCTGATCCTCGATGGTACCGACAATTTCGAGACCCGATACCTCGCCAATGCCACCGCAGCTTTGCACGGCAACCCTTTGATTTCCGGGGCTTTGTCTCAATGGGAGGGGCAGGTGAGCGTGTTTGACCCCGCGCACGGTGCGCCGTGCTATGAATGCGTCTTTCCCGAGGCACCCGCGCCTGGCCTCGCGCCGTCCTGTGCCGAGGCGGGGGTGCTGGGGCCGTTGCCCGGCGTAGTGGGGGCGATGATGGCTGCCGAGGCCGTCAAGATCGTCACCGGGGCGGGCACGCCGCTCAGGGGCGAGATGCTGATCTACGACGCGCTCTACGGCGAGAGCCGCAAGATCGCGCTCACCCGCCGCGCCGATTGCCCGGTCTGCGGCGAGAAGGGAGACCGAGATGACCAACCCGCTGCTGGCTGAATGGAACAGGCCCTTCGGCCTCGCGCCCTTTGACGAGATTGGCGACGCCGATTTCGCGCCCGCCTTCGACGCCGCGCTCGGCCTTGCGCGCGAGGAAGTGGCGGCGATTGCTGACAATCCCGAACCGCCCGGCTTTGCCAACACGGTCGAAGCGCTGGAGCTTTCCGGACGCGCGCTTGACCGGGTGCTGTCGGTGTTCTTCACCGTCGCCGGGGCGGACAGCAATCCGGCGCGGCAGGAATTGCAGCGCGAATTCGCGCCGCGTCTCGCGGCGTGGTCGTCGGAGCTTTATGGCAACAAGGCGCTATATGCCCGGATCGAGACGTTGTGGCAGGCGCGAGACATGCTCGCCCTCACCCCCGAGGAGGCGCGGCTGTTGCTGCTGACGCGGCGGGCCTTTGTGCGGGCGGGCGCGGCGCTCAATGGCGAAGCGGAGGCGCGGATGCGCGCGATCATGGCTCGGCTCGCCGACCTGAGCACCGCCTTCACGCAGAACCTGCTCGCCGACGAGGCGGGCTGGCGGATGGAGCTGGGCGAGGGCGATCTCGACGGGCTGCCGGATTTCGTGGTGGCCAATGCGCGCGCGGCGGGGCACGAGGCGGGGCTTGACGGCCCGGTCATCACGCTGTCGCGCTCGCTCATCGTGCCGTTCCTGCAGTTTTCCAGCCGCCGCGACCTGCGCCGTCGCGCGTATCAGGCCTGGGCCGCGCGCGGTGCGGGCGGCGGCGAGACGGACAACCGTGCGATCGCTGCCGAGACGCTCGCGCTTCGCGAGGAGCGCGCGGCGCTGCTGGGCTACGACAGCTTTGCCGCCTACAAGCTCGAGACGCAGATGGCCGGGACGCCGGACGCGGTGCGCGATCTGTTGATGGAGGTCTGGGAGCCTGCCCGCGCGCAGGCGGCGCGCGATGCGGAGGTGCTCACCGCGATGATGCGCGAGGACGGGATCAATGGCGATCTGGAGCCGTGGGACTGGCGCTACTACGCCGAGAAACGGCGGCAGGCGGAGCACGAACTGGATGAGGCGGCGGTCAAGCCGTACCTGTCGCTCGATGCGATGATCGCGGCGGCGTTCGACTGTGCGCACCGGCTTTTCGGCCTCGAATTCCGCCCGCTCGACGTGGCGCTCTATCACCCCGATTGCCGGGCGTGGGAGGTAACGCGCGAAGGGCGTCACGTGGCGGTTTTCATCGGTGACTATTTCGCCCGCGCCTCGAAGCGGTCGGGCGCGTGGTGCTCGGCCATGCGCGGGCAGGCGAAACGCCCGCTTGTGCAGGGCCCGGTGGTCATCAACGTGTGCAATTTCGCCAAGGGCGACCCGGCGCTGCTGAGCTATGACGACGCGCGGACCCTCTTTCACGAGTTCGGTCACGCGCTGCACCAGATGCTGTCGGATGTCACCTACGAGAGCCTGTCGGGTACCAACGTGGCGCGCGATTTCGTAGAACTGCCCAGCCAGCTTTTCGAGCATTGGCTGGAGGTGCCCGAGGTGCTCGACACCCACGCCCGCCATGTCGGGACTGGCGCGCCGATGCCGCGCGACCTGCGCGACAAGGTGCTGGCGGCGGCCAATTTCGACATGGGCTTTCAGACGGTGGAATACGTGGCCTCGGCGATGGTGGACCTTGCCTTTCACGAGGGCACGCCGCCCGGTGACGTGATGGCGCGGCAGGCGGAGGTACTGGCGGAAATCGGCATGCCGCACGCCATCGCCATGCGCCACGCGAGCCCGCATTTCGCACATGTGTTTTCCGGCGACGGCTATTCCAGCGGGTACTATAGCTACATGTGGTCCGAGGTGATGGATGCCGATGCCTTTGCCGCCTTCGAAGAGGCGGGCGGGGCGTTTGACGCAGAACAGGCGCGGGCGCTCGAGCGACATATCCTGTCGCGCGGCGGGACCGAGGAGGCGGGCACGCTCTACGAGGCGTTTCGAGGGCGGATGCCCGGCGTGGCGGCACTGCTCAGGGGGCGCGGCCTCGCAGCGTGAAAAATCGCGTGAAGCGAATCACTCTCTGTTGACGGATTCGCGCAGCTTACCCTATATCTTGGGTCGAGAGGGCGCGACGCGATCCATTAGAATACGGCGGCAGGTGTGGGCGAGGGGCCGATTCAACGGCCCCCGTTCATTTTGGGGTGCCGTCATGCGCGCGCATCCTTGGGTGACCCCATCACGACGTAGGAGGTGATCGCGTTGACCTGCGGCAGGGTGCCGAGCACCTCGGTGTGAAAGCGCTTGTAGGCGGGCAGGTCGGCCACCTCGACGCGCAGCAGGTATTCCACCGCGCCGGTGGTGTTGTGGCATTCCACCACCTCGGGCGCGCGGTCCATCGCCCGCTCGAAGGCCTCCTGGCT
>Ga0102934_1002169_pt1 | contig 13651 bp, 13 predicted proteins | sample SalPonR2_A_D1_MG_FD_78175 | JGI IMG/M metagenome (GOLD analysis project Ga0102934, IMG submission 78175) | Salt pond soil microbial communities from South San Francisco under conditions of wetland restoration - Salt Pond MetaG R2_A_D1_MG | ecosystem: Environmental > Aquatic > Marine > Intertidal...
AAGGCGTCAATACGGATCAGCGACCGGCTGCGGATCGCCGTCACCGCACCAATATAAGTAGAAAAGAAGATGACCTTACGCACCACTTCATCTGACCAGAAGATATTGATATCCCCCCCGCTCTTACGCAGGATGACATTGGCCATGGCCGCCAACAGGGCTGCACTGACCGCAATAAACAAGGACCATTCTTCAACAAACAAAGAGATCCGATCGATTTTTTTAAAGATTTTTTTCAGCATCGTCCGTGTCTGGCTCCATCTCAGTCTCGCGTTATTGCCCCGGTGTGAAAATATCGGAATTCTGCGTTGGTGTAGATGCAGGGTTTCAGCGCCCTGGTCGGGGATACTCCGCCCCTTGTTTCAATCTTTAAGCGCCGGAGCAATAACAACCCCTCCTTACCACTCACCAACAAAAAAACGGGGCCGGAGAGGGATCCTCTCCGGCCCCGTCATGGCGAGCCGATTATACAGAGATTATCTCTAACTGCCAAGCTTTGCCCGTACCAACTCAAGGTAGTCGACCCCGATACGCTCACTCCAGCGCTCTAAAATCGGCTCGGACAGGTTTTTCAACTGATTCAGATCAGCTTCTGATAATTGGTGAATCTTTACCCCGGCCGCCTGAGCAGCCGCAAGTTGTTCCTCATGTTGACGGCGCGTTGCTTCACGCGATTTTGCGCTTTCCTCCGTGACCACTTCAAGGAAAATAGTACGCAGATCCTCCGGCAAGCGGTCGAGCCAGCGCTTATTAACCAGGTGAACGAACAGCCCCTGAGCGTAGTTCAGCTCGGTGAAATGCTTGGCGACGGTAAACTTTTTGGTAATATTGCAGACGATGGCAGTGTGATCCAGACCGGTAATCACCCCGGTCTGCAGGGCCTGAGGCACATCAGGCCAGGGCATGACCGTGAATTTCAGCCCCCATGCGCGATAAGCATCGGTATTGACCGGTGCTTCAGCGATACGGAAATTGACATTTTTGGCGGCCTCAAGGCTGTCGACCGGCACCGTGGTGGCCCAGCCATAAGGACCATAGTTGGTAATATCGGCAACATAAATGCCACCGGCCAGAGCGCTGTCGGCAAAGGGTTGCCAGATTTCCGGGTCCGACCTGAAGGTATCGAGCTTGTCAAAGGTGTCAACAACATAGGGCAGATTGACAATCCCCAGGGTGTCGGCCACATTGGCCGCTGCAACCGATGAACTGAGCATGCCATGGACAGCGCCAAGGCGCAGCTTGCTGATCACATCACGTTCTCCCCCCAACTGTGCCAGGGGCCGATAGTCGACATAGATCTGACCATTGGTGCGCTCCCATACCGCATCGCGGATGTGATAGCCGGCAGCAACCCCTTCGATGACCGGATGCGAGATATTCGACAGAATGTAGGTGTACGTTGCTCCGCTGGGATCAAACTTGGGCTGCCAACTTGCCAGCGGATCATCATTGGTGAGGCCCTGAGTCACCAGACCAAACAGCATAAGAGCAGTCAAAAAGATCATCTTTTTCACAGTCAAACCTCCCGAATAAAGAAATAAATATGATCAAACAGGGTTTGATCTACATAAACAAAAGTTAAATACTAGTAAATTCAATAACTTGGCAGTTGTCTATATACATCTGAACCACTCTCTGGTCAAGAACAATCACCTTTCTTTCTGATGTGTTCTTCAGTTTGATCTTCTATAACAAAATCATAGCTATCATTTTTACCGATACATTACATTCACAGAATAGATATTATCTGTTTGACTTCATATCGATATTCGGACTATTCATCGGCTCAATGGCACAAAAAATACCGTGTTATTTCTTTTGGTTTGTTAGTAAGGCTTTATGCAGGCAAGTTTTTCATTCAGAAACGAACCTGAGCCTGAGAGAAGGAGGGCATTGCACATTTATAAGTCGCCAGGATCAGCCACGATGCTGCTTACCTCAATACCGGCCCGATGTCTTTACCACCTCTTCAGACTGATCACAGCAGGAGTTTTTCTCTGGTCGGGCCTGACCAAAGCCATGCATCCTGCTGATTTTGCAACCATTATCGGTGCATATGGGCTGGTCCCAGACATTTTGACGGGCATGGCCGCCATTATCCTGATTGCAGCGGAGATCGTCTTCGCCATCGGCCTGTTATTTGAAAAAACCGGTGCATTAACGGCAATTACGCTCATGACGCTGTTATTCATCGCCGTTCTTGGCTATGGAATTGTTCTTGGTTTGGATATTGATTGCGGTTGTTTTGGCCCGGAAGATCCTGAAGCGGATGCCTTCCATAATTTACGCGTTGCTCTTTATCGCGATCTTCTATTGTTGCTGACCATCGGGTATCTCTACCTGTGGCGCTTTTCTAACCAGATGTCGCCTCAGCCCTGGTGGCCGCGACGACAAGCTCACAAGGAGGAAAAAAATGTTTGTTAAACGCTTTGCTATCCTGTTGTCCCTGATTTTCACAGCTCTTGTGTTTTGTGCCCCGGCTTACAGTTTTTTTGAAAATAAATTTGAAAAAGAAGTGAAAATTGAAAAACAGGCAGTTAAACTGACTCGGGAAGTTCAACATGGGGGTTACGACGTTGTCAGTACTGCCGAGTTGAAACAGTGGCAGGATGAGGGTCGAAATATGCTCATCATCGATACCATGCCCTTTGAAGACAGCTACAAAAAGGCTCATGTTCCCGGCGCGGTCCAATTCCTGTTTCCCATTCCCGACATGAACGAATGGGACAACAACGAAACCGCCGGCAAAACTCAGGAAGAATTTGAAGCCCTCCTGGGCTCGGACAAGGATCGACTGATCGTCATTTATTGCGGCTTTGTCGCCTGCACCCGTAGCCACAACGGAGCGATCTGGGCCAAAAAACTCGGGTTCAACAATATTTTTCGCTATCCGGGGGGCGTGTTTGCCTGGAAAGGTGCCGGTTATCCGGTTGGCAAGATGGAATAAGCGTTGCTCATGACATGAGCAACGCTCTGATAGATCAAGGGCCCCTTCGGACAGTTTGTTCCGAAGGGGCCCTTTTCAGTTGTCATTTCCGGGAATTAGTGCTTCAGACGCTGCTGTACCTGTTTCAGCAAATCAGCACCGATCCGATCCTCCCACTGTTTGATCACCGGCTCAACCTGGCGTTTCATTGCCGCCAGATCCTGCTCCGGCAAGCGATAGAAAGACACCCCCGCGGCTCGGGCCTTGGCCATTTCGCGCTGATCCTGCTCCTGACCGGCGAGCCGTGCCTTGTGGCTTTCCTCAGCGATAATGCGCAGCAGAGTTTCGCGCAAGTCCTCCGGTAAACGCTGCAGCCAGCGCTCGTTGATCAAATGGATGTAGAGACCCTGGGCATAGTCAATCTGGGTGTAGTGTTTGGCGGTATTAAAAAAGTTAGCGGTACCGGTTACCGTCGGGGTATGGTCAAGACCGGTGATAACCCCGGTCTGTAAAGCCTGGGGCACATCGGGCCAGGGCATCACCGTGAACTGTAATCCCCAGGCACGGTACATATCAATGTTGACCGGCGCCTGGGCAATTCGAAAAATCACGCCCTTGGCGTCCTCCAGACTGGTCACCGGGGTGCGGGTCGCCCAGCCGTAACCACCATAGGCGGTAAAGTCGGCAACGCGGATGCCGGAGCGCAACGCCTCGGCGCCATACTCTTCGAACAGTTCGGCATCATTACGAAACTGCTGCAGTTGATCAAAGCTGCCGACAAGGAATGGCAGATTCACCAGTCCCAGCCGTGGTGACACGTTGGGCGCCGCTACCGAAGAGCTCATCATGCCATGGATGGCACCCATTCTCAGCTTACCGATCACGTCCATTTCGCCACCAAGCTGGGACATGGGACGATAATCAACAAACAGGCGGCCGTTCGTCTCTTCCCACACCCGGTCACGGATGCGGAAACCAACCCGGACCCCTTCTATCGCCGGATGGCCGACACAGGAGAGCAGATAGGTGTGCTTTGCTGTGCCCGGGTCAAATTTTGGCTGCCATTCGGCCATAGGATCGTTGGCCAGAACCGAACCGGGTAGTAACAACAAGGCCGCAAACAGAATTGCCGTCAATTTTCGTTTCATCGTCTCTCTCCTTGGAAGATTTCAGCACATCATTAATGGCGCAGTAGAACATAATCTCGCCTAGGAAACAATAAGTTAGATCGCTATACCGGAGTCTGAAACATTCTTTTTTGGCGATTTGAGCCCGGCCACTGAAACAGTTGTGGACAACCTGCAGAAGGAAAAACAGCTGCATCCGCAACAGTCTCTGTGTTAATGGTAGCGTGACTTATATTCTCCAGGAGACAAGCCCCTTATGCCGCAAACCGCTACACCCACAAAGCCGGAACTCCTTGCACCGGCCGGTAGCCTCGAGGCCTTTTTTGCTGCTGTTGATGCCGGGGCCGATGCCGTTTATACCGGACTGAAGGACTTTTCCGCCCGGGCCAAGGCCAAGAATTTCAGCCTTGCCGACATTGAGCGCATGACCAGCTACCTGCATGCCGATGGTAAACGCCTCTACGTGACCCTCAATACCCTGATCCGCGAAAATGAATTGTCCCACCTGATCGACACCCTGTCAGCGCTGGAATCCTTTGCGGTCGATGCGGTCATTATTCAGGATCTCGCCATCTGGAAACTGGTCAGAGAACACTTTCCCGGTCTGGAAGTCCACGCTTCAACGCAAATGACGATCCACAATGTCGCCGGTGTTAAAATGCTGGAGCGCCTCGGTTTCACCCGGGGGGTGCTGGCGCGGGAACTGACTCTGGAAGAAATTTCTCATATCCGCAGTCAGACCCGCCTTGAACTGGAACACTTCATCCATGGCGCCCTGTGTTTTTCCTTCAGCGGCCAGTGCTATTTTTCATCTTTTTTGGGTGGTAAAAGCGGTAATCGCGGGCGCTGCGCCCAACCCTGTCGACGCAATTACCGTCACCATCAGCAACAAGGGTTTTTCTTCTCCCCCAACGACCTGTCGGCTATTGACCTGCTGCCGCAACTTACCAATGCGGGAATCTGCAGTTTCAAGATTGAAGGACGGATGAAAAGCGCCGAATACGTTCACAAGGTGGTCAGCGCCTATCGGCGGGCGATGGATACCTCTGATGCTCAGCGCAAACAGGTTCTTGCTGCTGCCAAGCAACAGCTCAAGGACAGCTTTGGCCGCCAACCGACCCGCGGTTTTCTCTCCGGCAGTCAACCGGATGACATGGCCATCCCCTCACAAAAAGGGGCAACCGGGCGGTTTATCGGCAAGGTGCGCCAGGTTCAGGGCAGTCGCTTAGGTTTTATTTCCTCACTGCCACTGCATTTAGGCGACCGTCTGCGGATTCAGCCGGCCAACGACAAAAGCGGTAGCGCTTTTACCTTGCGTCAACTGTTCAGCGGGACGCAGCAGGTGAAAAAGTCTCCCGCCGGCAAACAGGTAACCGTCATCTCCCCCTTTGACCAGCGTTTCTCCCCGGGCGACAGTGTCTTCATGGTGGCCAGTGCCGACGCCTTCACCTTAAGTGATAGTGCCGCCCGCCGCAAACTCGAGCACCGCCGCCCAAGCGGGGAGATCGTCGACCTCGCCATCCATGTGAGCAACAACGACATTGCCCTCGCTGCCACCGTTAACGGTCAGCATCTGGATTTTACCTATCCTATCACCAGCTTTGAAGCCACCAGCCAACCCCTTGATATGGCCGTACTTGAACAGGTTTTTGCTGCCGTTGCCGATGAACCCTTTGTGCTTGGGTCGTTGAGCTGTGGTGATCTACCGAGGATCGTCATCCCCCCTAAACAGCTCAAACAGATCCGCCGCACCTTTTATCGCGAACTGCGTCTGGCGCGCCAGCAACACATTCAGCAGCGCCGTCGCAATCAACGCGAGGCCGCCGGCGCCTCACTGCTAGCAGCCGGCAGCAATAGCCGCCAGACAACAGAATTCCGGGTATTGCTCGGCGATACCCGCGAGCAGCATCTGCTCAATAACGAGCGAATCAATGCCCTGCTGCTCCCCATTAACCGCCACAGCCTGCAGCAAGCCGACAAACTGGGGCGCCGTGCCGAGAGCATCATCTGGGATCTCCCCTTCGTTCTTTTTGACCAGGACTGGCAGGAACATCAAGGGGCCATCCGCAGCCTGGTGCAAGCTGGTTTTCGCCGGTTTCGTCTGAGCAATCTTGGCCACTTCCCTCTGTTTGACGGGCTCACTGACCTCAAACTCTACAGCAGCTATCGCCTGTTTGCCCTTAACAGTCAAGCGGTCGCAGCGTTAAGCGCGCTGAACATCGCCGATGTTGAACTCTATATAGAGGACGACCGCCACAACTTAGCGGCCATTCTCTCCCGTCAGCTGCCGGTTCCCACCAGCTTGATGGTTTACGGGCGAGTTCCGCTGCTGACTTCGCGTATCCGCATCCGCCAGTTGCGCAGCGACGGTCCAATTCTCTCAGATCGCAACGACGCCTACCGGGTACAGCAGCGCCAGGGGCTGACCTGGCTGTTCAGCGAAACCCCCTTCTCTTTTATCGCCAACATCGAGGAGCTCAGGCACCTTGGCTGTTCCGGATTTGTCGTCGATCTGTCACACTGTGGTGCCGGCAGCGCCACCGGCAAACAGGTGCTGGAAGCCTTAAGCCGGGGCACCGATCCGGCACAGTGCAGCAAATTCAACTTCGAGGCCGGGCTCGAGTGACCACGTCAAGGCCCACGGATCCGACAGAACGTCATTGCCCTGACGGCCAAACCCGACTATAGTACCAGCCGATAAAGTTTCACGATGGAGGAGATGATGCTGCAGCGCCGCTCGATGATTCACGTTTCTTTGGCCGTAGTTGCCCTGATTATTATTATTTATCCTTATTTCAGCAACAAACCGGATCCGGAAAAGGTCGAGCAGGCCTCTGCCGCGGCGACGGTCTTCCTTGATCTGCTCGATAAGGGCAATTTTGAAGAAGCCTGGCGCCAGAGTGCCACTTTCATGCGCAACGAGACCCCGTTGGACACCTGGCTGACACAGCTTAATCAGGTTCGTAGCCAGGTTGGAGATTTACGCGAGCGCAGTCAATCTGACGTCAAATATACCAAAGAGCAAATTGAAGGGATTCCTGAAGGGGAATATATCTCTTTTTTCTATACCAGCCGCTTTGAGAATCACAACTCAGCCCGCGAACGCGTCACCCTTTACCATGAAGCCGCCACGTCCTGGCGGGTTGCAGGCTATTTCATTGAGTGACCCCCTGAAGGTTGCCCACCAATGAAGCAAAGAGAACCATGACCGCTGTCGATCCTTCAGCTGCGTTCCCCACACCACCATCCCACGCAACCTGTCCGGTTGGTGTACTCTGGTGCCCGTTTCCAAACGCGTTGACGGCTCTGCAGCAGGAACTTGATCACCTCATTCAGCAGGTACGGACCGACGCCCTGACCGGGGTTGCCAATTATCGGTCCTTTATCGAGACCCTGGAACTGGAAATCGAACGTTCAAGCCGCAATGGGCGCCCCACCAGTCTACTTATGATCGATATCGATCACTTTAAAAAGGTCAATGATATCCACGGTCATGAAACTGGCAATCAGGCATTGGTTCATGTCGCCAGGGTGATCAGCGCACAGGTACGCAAGCTCGATATTGTCTGCCGTTATGGCGGCGAAGAGTTCGCTGTCGTGTTACCTGAAACCGATCTCCATGCCGCTATTCCCGTGGCCGAGCGCATTCGGCTGGCCCTTGCCGGAACCCCTCTGCAACAAGAGGGCTTAGATCTTGAGTTAACTGCCAGCCTTGGACTGGCAACCTACCGACCCTACTCGTTAAGCTCCGCTGCAGAACTGATCTCTCAGGCAGATCACTACCTCTATGAAGCCAAACAAGGTGGTAGAAATCGACTCTGCCATACCGCCGTGCCCCAACCCGAAAGCATCAGCAATGAGGAAAAGAAAAGCCTTCTTAAATTGTTCGGGCGCGACGCAAACGCAAAGGATTGAGTATGAAAATTGTTGTGCTTGATGGCCATACCCTGAATAGTGGCGATCTCGACTGGGCCCCTCTCAAGGCCCTGGGAACCTGCATTATCCATCCACGCACCAACGCCGACCAGATTATTGAACGCGCACTGGATGCCGAAATCGTTCTTACCAACAAAGTACCAATCAGCGCTGAGACCATCGCCGCCCTTCCCAATCTGCGCTACATCGGCGTGTTAGCTACCGGCGTCAACCTGATCGACCTTGACGCTGCCAAAGAACGGGGAATTGTGGTCACCAACGCTCCCGGCTACAGTACCGACTCGGTCGCCCAGATGGTCTTTGCGCTATTGCTCGAAATGGCCCAACAGGTTGGTCATCATGCCCGAATGGTGGCAGAGGGAGCCTGGGTCAGTTGCAAGGATTTCAGCTTCCGCGATCACCCACTGTGCGAACTGGCCGGCAAAACCATGGGGGTTGTCGGCTATGGCGAAATCGGCCGAAGAGTGGCGACCATTGCTCGCGCTTTTGGCATGCAGGTGCTGGCACAAACCGCTCACCCGGAAAAATATCAAAAAGAGCAGGGGGTCACCTTTGTTGATGTTGACCAGCTGTTTACCGACAGTGATGTCATCAGCCTGAATTGCCCGCTGACCCCGGAAACCGATCAACTGGTCAATACCGCGCATCTGGCGCGGGTCAAGCAGGGGGCTCTGCTGATCAACACCGGCCGTGGCCAGCTGGTCAATGAAGTAGCTGTCGCGCAAGCCCTCGAAGACGGCTATCTTGGGGGTTACGCTACCGATGTGCTGTCCACCGAACCGCCGCGTTCAGACAATCCGCTACTGAGTGCCCCCCATTGTATTATCACCCCTCATATTGCCTGGGCTACCACAGAAGCGCGCATCCGCCTGCTGGCTATGGTGGTCGATAACATCGCCGCCTTTTTGCAGGGAGAGCCCCGCAACCGGGTCGCCTGATGGGCGCCGGCAGGCTCGATCAGCAGATTTTATCTGCACGCCAGCAGTTGGATGACACCATTACCGAGATCCGGCACTCCTGCCGGGAACAGGGCAGGAATCTCTATTGCCGATCGGGGTGTGGCAACTGCTGCACCCTGGCGGTTAATTGCAGCTACCCGGAAGCCATGATCCTGGCGGCCAATCTGTCAGGAGAACAGCGCGCTCGGATTAACGAACGGTTACCGGTATTGATGCAGCTGTGTACAACAGCCGCTCATCTCAAGGAATTCCTCCACTCCTATCGTCGGCAGGGGGGCGGTTGCCCCCTGCTCGATGAGCAACAGTGTTGTTCCTGTTACAGCGAACGCCCCTTATCGTGCCGGGCGCTGCTGTCAACCCGCCCGGAAGCCTGGTGCGGCGTGGACTTTTCGACCCTCCACCCCCACGAAAAGCAAGCCTTTTTAAGCAGCCTCGATAAAAATCTTGTCGCTTATCCCAGTCATTATCTGGCGCGTCCACTAGAGTTGGCAGCAACCTTGGAAAAATCCCTGGATGATAAATTCGCCAACGAATATGGTGTGAAAATCAGCGGTAATCTGATCTGGTTACTCGGACTGGAACTGAATTCTCAGGTTGGTGAACGTTTGGCGCTGCAGGAAGAGGGAATGATTGACTGGTTGCTGGCGCAGCAGGAGCGCTATCCGTATCTGTTGCAGGTGACGGCGGAAAAACTACCATGAGCACTGATTCCATTGTCCACTGGAGTGAAAACGACGAGGCCCATACCACCGCTTGGCGCTCGGAGAGTGGCGCCACTCCCCCTCGCCGGATCCTGATCGGCAGGGACGACATGAAGGCCGATGTCGCCTACCGCCGCGCCTGCGAGGGGACAGCGATTCTGTGGCGGGGGGATTTCCAGAATGCCCGCCAGATGCTGTCGGCGATGGCCCGGCGGATGAAGGGCAAGCCCCGAAAACAGACGGTCTCCTCGACAGATTCTCCAGCTCAGGCGTTCCATCTTCACCGCATGGCGCAGTCGCAGCGTGCCCGGACCCTGGGGATGCTGCTAATTCCCTTCGAGGCGGATCACAGCATCCCACTGCGCCGGGCCCCCGACGTTCGGCAGCCCTGCCTGGAGGCCTTCGGCCCGGCCGCCGGCCCGTACCTTGCTTCTCTGCGCGATCTGCTGGGAGCGATCGGTGCCCACGAATGGCGCAAGAAGGGGGTGGAGATCCCCGCCCTCGGCGCTCGTATTCACCCGCACTACGGCGTTTTTTCTCCAATTCGCGGCGAGTACGTTGAGCTTTTGGCCCAGGCACCGCTGCCGTCCCTGGAGCTGGCCTTCGACATCGGCACGGGAACCGGGGTTCTGGCGGCAGTCCTCGCCCGCCGTGGGCTAAAACGGATTGTCGCTACCGATCAGGATCCCAGGGCACTGACCTGCGCCCGCGAGAACATTGCGCGGTTGGAACTCGCCGATCAGGTGGACGTTATCCAGGCGGATCTCTTCCCGGCAGGGCGGGCTCCGCTGGTGGTCTGCAATCCGCCCTGGATTCCTGCTCGGCCATGCTCCTCCCTGGAGGGGGCGGTGTACGATCCCGACAGCCGCATGCTGCGCGGCTTTCTCCAGGGACTTGGTGCCCACCTGGAGCCATGCGGTGAGGGCTGGCTCATTCTTTCCGATCTAGCTGAACACCTGGGTCTGAGGTCGCGAGCCGAGCTACTCGCGGCATTTGAAGAAGGAGGGCTGAAGGTTGTAGACCGGATCGACGCGCGCCCGGTCCATCGCAAAGCCATCGACCGTAACGACCCCCTCCATATGGCACGCTCGGCGGAAGTGACATCGCTGTGGCGGCTGCACATGAAGTGAGACATATGGGGACATAATAAAAAGCTCCGGGATATTCAATTCTCAACGGCCGCGTCATTTCTTACCAAATATGCTCTGTCCCCTTTATGGTGATAACTCTGTCATTGTTGAGACCTGACCCTATTTGTTCCTGCCCCTGTGAATTACTCCTGGGAGAACGAGCGAGTTAGTTTGTCTCGCGCATTTCTCATCCCGGAAAAAATAGGTCCAGCTACAGCATCTGGAAATGTTTCAGGCAATTGATTGCTGACCTGATCGATCACCCGGTCCAATTGATCAAGAACCTCAGCGATGATCTCCTCTATTTCGTCTACGGGGAAGTGGCACTTCTTTGCGGTTGAGAGCCAGTGGCGATGGAGCATAGCATTCCAATCATAATAGCGGTTTTTGCCAGTAAGAGCCATTGCCATCTTCAACCTGCTTTGTTCAAGCTGTTTCTTTGTAATAAGAGGATATCCAGAAATAACATCATAAAGTGGTGTAAGCTGAAAACCGCCTCCCGACAGCAAAAAAATACTAAAATTCTTTGCGTGACCATCAATAGCGGCCAGAAGCCAAAAAACCAGGTTCGCTGTCATAAACAGTCGCCGGTCAGCGAGGCTGTCTGATGCTCCCAGGAGTAACTCCATAATCTGTTCAATGCCAGGTCCTCCATCGGATTCATATTTCAGTGCCGGTGGCGTGTTGAGTGCTTGGCACATGTCCTCCTGAGGCAGACGTATCAACCAGGATTCGTCAATTGACCAGCGCCGATCAAACCGTTCGACCACCAGAGTCTTTGTGCCGTTGAATGACATCATTTCCGTGTTGGCTACGGGTATGTTGTAAGCTTTCAGGATGAGATGACAGAGCCATTCATTTTCTACGCTGTCGCTGAGGTCGACCCCGCTGTGCCCGATGCGGCCTATCGGGAGCTTGAAGATATGGCTTGTCGGGGTTGCTCCAAGGGGAAGGCGCCATTCCCCCTGGTGTTTCAAAAAGGCCGTTTTTTCCTGCGCGCCTGCCAATGAGATCCTGAAATCCTTATCCTCTCTCATACCCAAAGGCATAGTTCTGTAGTGCCTGAGTGTTTCGGCTATTGCGGCATTGGTCAGTGGTTCGGATTCAATCTTTTGCACATCAATCTGGATATCTTCAGGAGAAAGCTGTAGTGCACCGACGCAGTCGCGGCCCACGTGCCACAAAAGATCAAACCCTCTGTTTGACTTGGCACCAAACCTTTTTTGGATGCGATTTCTGATGGGCTGACTGTCAGGTAGAAGGTTGTCAAAATAGTTCTCTACGCTATCACCCGAATAAACTTGATCTGTCAGAGGCATTGACAGCGACAGTGCCCTTCCTGATTTACTGTTGAGCCACGCGGCGTCATAGTGGAGTTCAAGTCTGCCGCTTGAGGTACTTGAAAGAATACCAACCTTCTCGCCGTTCATGAACACGAACAGTTCAGATCCTTTACGTTTTCGACCCATTTACCAGGTGTCTCCTTCATTCATGTCGGTTGCTTTTTCTCTGGGTCTCACAATCATTTCCATATCCAGGGCCGCCAGTAGACGATAGAGGGTGTCTATGCGGGCATGGGACTCTCCTCGCTCAATCTTGGACATGGTCGGCTGGTCAATGCCTACTGACTTGCCCGCTTCCGTTTGGCTAAGGCCTTTCTTTTTTCGTGCAGACCGCAACATAAGTCCAAGGCTTTTTGGTGATGTTGTTTTTGTTCTCATGGCAATCTCCTTGGAAACTTAACCTTATAGCTATTAAGCTATAAAAACAAAATATAGTCAATAGGCTATAAAGTAAAAATATAGCTTTGATGCTATAATGTCGACATGGGAGTGGGGCTTTCGGGGAGGAGGAAGTAAATTAAAATTGGTATTTTCGAGTTGTCCTGATCAGTTATCAACAACTTCAAAGTCCAGTAGGTGAGCCGACCAGGTTGACGTCACCCAGACAGATCTCTTCCCGGCAGGGAGGGGTGGCCCATTTTTTCCGATCTAGCCGAAGCGCCCGGGCCATCGCCAGGGAAATATGGGAAATATGGGGACATAATGCTGATTATGGGGCTTAATCAGTATTATGTCCCCATATTTCTCAGGTACCCCTTGTAAGAGCTGCGAAACCTTTTTTTGCCGGCACACAGGAATTCTGCAAAATCCCATTCAATTTCCTCTAGACAACTACTGAAACACCCATTAATGACATAGGTTTGCGCAGCAGCAACGGTGCCGTCAGCGAGTTCAACCTGCGCCCCTGCGCGCAGGTACATTTCACCTTCAAACCGATCCAGCAGGGCCCAGGCTGTCTCCGGGATGTCCTGGTAAATGACCCCTGAAACAGCGCCCGCCGCATCCGGCAGGAGGGCGGGATAGTCCTCGCCTGTGACCCGTAGACGCCGGTAACCGTGAAGGGTTGCAGGAGTAACGGGCCGATAAAGTCCCGATACTTCTGCCATAATGTCCGGGCACATGAGCGTGCCGTATGCAAAGAGGTTCATTGTTTGTTCCTGTACCAGAGGAGAAAATGGCATCCGATGAATGACCCGGCTATATGCTGATTTTGGCTGCGATAAGTCTTTTAACACTGAGTTTTTTATGATGAGCAGCATCATAAAGCTAAGATTCGTTGAATAATGTGCCTTGCTACCTGTCAGCTGTCAATACACGCAACAGGCACACACCGACCAGCATAATTGACACACTGCTGATACAGGCCCGAACTATCAGGTTCTCACAAAAACATCACTCCTTCCTGGTCATTTCCTAATAATTCTAAGCAAAAATGTTCCAAAAATTAGACCAGGAAACTGGTTATAAACAAAGGAGAGCGATTCATGAATCTGAAGGAAGTCAAAGAATTTGCAGAGCAAAAAGGCGTG
>Ga0102934_1002172_pt1 | contig 13650 bp, 13 predicted proteins | sample SalPonR2_A_D1_MG_FD_78175 | JGI IMG/M metagenome (GOLD analysis project Ga0102934, IMG submission 78175) | Salt pond soil microbial communities from South San Francisco under conditions of wetland restoration - Salt Pond MetaG R2_A_D1_MG | ecosystem: Environmental > Aquatic > Marine > Intertidal...
ATAATTAATATTTAAAGAATATTAAAACACATTTGATTGACAAGAAAATAACAGTCGAAAAGTCTAAATTATTAACAATTAATGAACGATAGAAAACACATCGATATCTGGAATCGCTGTCTGAAAATAATAAAAGACAATGTACCTTCAATATCGTATAGAACATGGTTTGAACCAATCGTTCCAATTAAGGTAGAAGAAAATGTATTAACTATTCAAGTACCCAGTCCATTTTTTTATGAATACCTTGAAGAACAGTATATTGATATACTGAGAAAAACCCTGAGAAAAGAGCTTGGAGAAAAGGCCAAACTGGAATATAGTGTTGTCATGGAGAACAATACATCAGCCAGAAAAAAGCCGGTAACTGTCAGGTTTCCAACAAATAACAAAACCGAACTGAAAAACAAACCCGTTTCGGTACCCCTGAAAACGGAGGAAAACTCAATTAAAAACCCCTTTGTGATCCCTGGAATAAAAAAACTCCACGTAGATCCGAGGCTTAATCCGGATAACTCTTTTTCTAATTTTATTGAAGGGGAATGCAACCGGCTGGCCAGATCTGCAGGAGAGGCTGTTGCCGACAAACCAGGTGGAACCGCCTTTAATCCCTTGTTTATTTATGGGGAATCCGGATTGGGAAAAACCCACCTTTCTCATGCCATTGGAATTAAAGTAAAGGAAAGATTTCCGGAAAAAACTGTTCTTTATGTCAATTCTAATAAATTTCAAACGCAATTTGTTGAATCTGTCCGAAACAATAATACAAATGACTTTCTGCATTTCTACCAAATGATTGATGTGCTTATTATAGATGACATCCATGAATTGGCGGGAAAAGAAAAAACTCAGGATATCTTCTTCCACATATTCAACCATTTACACCAGACGGGTAAACAACTTATCCTCACTTCCGATAAACCTCCCATTGAGATACAGGGCATAGAACAAAGACTGCTGTCCAGGTTTAAATGGGGATTATCTGCGGATTTACAATCCCCGGACTTTGAAACAAGGATAAAAATACTGAAACACAAGACCTATCAGGATGGAATTGACATTAAAGAAGATATAGTTGAGTATATTGCTTCAAATATTACAATTAACATCAGGGAACTGGAAGGAGCTTTGATCTCTTTACTGGCTCAGTCAACTCTTAATAAAAAAGAAATTACACTGGATCTTACTAAAAATGTAATTGATAAACTGGTTAAGAATTCAAAAAAAGAAATTTCTGTCGATTATATCCAGAAAATTGTTTGTGACTATTTCAATATTTCTCCCGATCAATTACATTCTAAAACAAGGAAAAGAGAAATTGTACAAGCAAGACAAATTGCTATGTTCTTCTCAAAATCCCTTACAAAGTCTTCTTTAGCCTCAATTGGATCACAAATAGGAGGAAAAGATCATGCCACTGTCTTACATGCCTGCAAAACAGTAAATAATCTGATTGACACCGACAAACGTTTTAAACAAACCATAAAGAATATTGAAAAAAAACTCAAAATATAATGATTTAGTTTTTCATGCTGCAAAACAGGTTCTACTGCAAAAGAACCTGTTTTTTTTTATAAACTTTGATCTTACTTTTGCTGATCAAAAATAGACCACTATGGTATTTCTAATTCTCAGCATAATCTCCTCTTCCTCCCTCTTTGTCATATTTAAAATCCTTGAAAAATACAAGATAAAAACATTTGATGCCATTCTCATCAACTATATCATTGCATCCATCCTGGGATTTTCAATCAGCCGGTATGACTCATCTATTTTCCCCCTGTATGAAAATCAATGGTTCCCCTATGCTGTAATCATCGGAGTTCTTTTTATTATCAGTTTTATCCTCATTGGAAAATCTTCACAGAAAGTAGGAATTGCTATTACCACGGTTGCAAGTAAAATGTCGGTAATCATACCTATGTCCTTCTCTATTTTATATGACCCTTTCGATGTATTAACGAATCTAAAAGCAGTTGGAATCATCCTGGCCCTGATTGCAGTATTTCTGACAATCTACAGAAAAAGGAATATCGACTTCGATATCAGAAATTTAATCTTCCCGGTTACCATATTTTTCGGGATGGGGGTAATCGATTCAATTATTAAACTGGCGCAGTATAAATACATCGACAATGGGAGCTCTACACTCTTCTCGGCAGTCCTCTTTTCTATTGCTGCCATCGTGGGTTTGTCAGTCAACCTGATCAGGAAAAATAACTTTAAATCATTAATTATTCCCAAAACTATTTTATGGGGAGCTTTACTCGGTATCGGCAATTATGGTTCGATCTATTTTCTGATCCTTGCCCTGAATCAAAAAACAGAAGGTGGAATACCCATTGACGGGTCTGTGGTTTTTGGAATCAATAACATCGGAATTGTTGGATTGTCAGTTTTGGTTGGTTTGCTGGCATTTAAGGAAAAATTAACTTTTGTCAACTGGATTGGAGTCGTACTCTCTTTTATTGCAATTTATATCTTATCAAGCGCTATATAAACATCAGGATATGAAAGAAGATGAATTTTATACGGTAAGCGGAACATCCAAAGGAGAATATAAAGAAAGAGGCAGTAAATTTATTGCCTGGGCAATGCCTGTTAAAACGGAAGATGAGATCAAAGAAAAACTTCAGGAAATTAAAAATCAATACCACGATGCCCGTCACCACTGTTACGCTTACCAGATAGGGACCCGTCATCCCAAATATCGTGTGAACGATGACGGTGAGCCTTCTTCTACAGCAGGAAAACCTATATTCGGACAAATTCAGTCATATAACGTAACAAACATCATTGTGATAGTTATCCGGTATTTCGGAGGCACTAAACTGGGAACCAGTGGATTAATAAGAGCCTATAAGACTGCAGCGGAAGAGGCATTAAAAAATGCCCGAATAATAAAGAAAACAATTAACCGAACTTATCAAATAGAATTCGAATACCCGTCTATGAATGACGTGATGAAATTGTTGCATGAATTAAATATTGAACCGTTTAATAAAAGTTTCAAAGAAAATTGTGTGTTCAAATTCCATGTAAGAATATCAATGGCTGAAAATATACTCATTCGATTTAAGTCAATAAAGAACTTAAAAATATATGATATCACGAATTAAGAAAATCTTAATAAATTGTTATTAAAATTTCTGTGTAATATTGGATTAATTAATTATCTGTAACTATTTTTATAGACAAAAACTAAAAAAGTTATAAATGAAAAACAAAAGTCTGATTTCAATTAACGACTACTGCAAGGAAGACATAACCAAAGTGTTGGATTTGGCAGAAGAATTTGAAAAAAATCCCAACCAAAGTTTATTGGAAAATAAAGTAATAGGCACCCTTTTCTTCGAACCCTCAACCCGCACCCGGTTAAGTTTTGAAAGTGCCGTAAATCGTTTAAATGGCAGAGTGATAGGCTTTGCCAGCAAAGACAGCTCAAGTGTCCAAAAAGGAGAATCTCTTAAAGACACCATAAAAACTGTAAATAATTATTGCGATTTAATTATAATGAGACATCCCCTGGATGGAAGCGCCCGCTTTGCCAGTGAGGTTGCTGATGTACCTGTTATTAATGCCGGCGATGGATCAAACCAGCATCCAACCCAAACTCTTTTAGACTTGTATTCCATCAGAAAAACACAGGGCTCCCTGGAGAATCTTAATGTATTTCTGATAGGTGATCTTAAATATGGAAGAACGGTCCACTCTCTTTTGATGGCCATGTCGAACTTTAATACAACTTTTAATTTTATATCGCCCGAAGAACTTAAATTACCTGAAGAATATAAAATGTATCTCAAGGATAAAAATCTGGGGTATAAAGAACATATCGACATTACCGACAATATCAATCAGGCAGATATTATCTATATGACTCGCATACAGCGTGAACGTTTTTCCGATCCAATGGAATACGAAAAAACAAAAAACGCCTATGTGCTCAGAAATAATATGCTGGAAGGAACAAAAGAAAATATGAAAATTCTTCACCCACTGCCACGTGTGAATGAAATTCACGAAGATGTTGACGAAAATGTAAAATCATACTATTTCACACAGGCTCTCAATGGAGTATATACACGAATGGCTATTATTACTTCTATTTTAGGAATTAAATAAATTATTTAAGATATGTCAGATCAAAAAAAGAAATTACTCGTTAGTGCTATTGAAAATGGTACGGTAATTGACCATATACCTGCAAACCACTTATTCAAGGTTATATCTATTCTCGGACTGGATAGTATTAAAAATCAGATTACATTCGGTACAAACCTTGAAAGTAAAAAACTGGGACATAAAGCCATTATTAAATTGTCAGAAGTTTATTTCAAAGATAAAGACATCAATAAAATAGCTTTAATTGCTCCACATGCCAAACTGAATATCATTCACGACTTTAAAGTAACAGACAAAAAAGATGTTCAGGTCCCCAATGAAATCAAAGGAATTGCCAAGTGTGGAAATCCCAAGTGTATTACAAATAATGATAATGTAAATACCTATTTTTACGTGAGACCAAAAGACAGTGAAAAAGTGGCATTGAAATGTCACTACTGCGAAAAAATAACAGATCCCGAAGACATGGAAGTTTTTTAATTGTGCGCTTGTCTTAAGATGCTTTCATTAAAAGCTGAATATCATTCTGAGTATTTTTAACCCAAAAATAGATTCTGCCCTTGCTTTTTTGAATCACCTTATCCGGTCTATTGACCGCACCAGTGCTTCATCTTTTCCTATGGCCCGAATGGCCAGGTAAGTAATCACTGCCGATACAAAGGGAAATGCAGCATATATTTTATAATGTATAGTCTCTGAGGTAATCTCCTCTGTGAATTTCCCGTTGGCAAAACTGGTGATATAAAAAAATAAAAGTCCGGCATAACCTAACATCAAAATTATGTTGATGAAGTTTAGCCTCATTTGTATAATCCGCTTTTTATAAAGGAAGATTGAAACAAAACTGAGGGCAACAATCACTACAAGAAGAATAATCAGCGGAATGGTTTGAATAAAAACAGTCTCTGAATAAGATTTATAAAAGCCATCGAACATAACTGTATAAAGATCACTCTCTGTTGACACTATAGCTAAAGGCAAAAAGAAAAGTGACCCCATCAGAAGAAATGCAATAAATAAATATAACGACTGAATCCTTTGAATCATATCTTTGTTTTTGACAAAAATAAATATTTTAAGCCTGGAAAGAAATCTTTATCTTCGAAATTTGTCGTTAAAAATAAAACTATCCAGAGAATTTCTCGTTCTTTGCTTATTCTCTCTCTCTTCCAAAGTGGCAGAAAAATTACCCGGTTTACCCCTGTATCCCAAAGCAATCATAGCTACTGGCTTATAATTATCTGATATACTCATAAGTCCCCTGGCTTTTGATTTGGAATATCCACCCATTTGATGAGCATATAAATCCATTTCTGTTGCCTGTAGTAACAAATTAGCTACTGCCATCCCTGTATCATGCAGGGCATAAGGATTTTCTTTCTGAGTGGTGGGTGAGATAAGACTGGCAACACTCAGGATTAAAACCGGTGCATTTTTAGCCCATTTTTTATTGACATCTAACAAACAATTAAAAAGTTCTTGATAAACCTGATCCTTCCCTTTCATTCCGTATATAAAATTCCAGGGTTGGTCATTAAAACTCGAAGGAGCCCAACGGGCGGCTTCAAAAAGTCTTATCAAATCTTCTTCTCTGACTTCATTATCTGAAAACAAAACAGGACTGTATCGCTTTGTGATCAATGGATGTACATTTCTATGCATGATTTTATTTTTTATTTACTTTATTGATATCTTTTAGAAACTGTTTTGATTTTATTTAAAAATTTTTCTTTACCAAATTTTGAAGATTTTATTTTACTAGCCCCGTCCTTTAGGGCGGGGTTTCAAATGCCTATCCCGACTACGATTTCTATAAATTTTGTATTTTAATTTACAAAATTTATAGAAATCGGATGGGTATCAGGTTTAACCTAAACTATTTTATTAAAGTAAGAAAAATCAAAACAGTTTCTTCGAATTATAATACAAAACAAAACTAATAAAGTTTACACCTGCCTCCCACTTATTCAAACAATATGTTATAAAAAAGATTTCCGTTTGATAAAAATAATCGCTTTTATCTTGAAAATCAAAAAAGATTTGATTAAGATTGTGCCACGAAAAATCTAAATTATTAATTATTTAAATATAAGGTCTATGGCTAAAATGACATCAAAAGATTACATGAAAAGAGAAGAGCAATTTGGTGCTCATAACTATCATCCGTTACCAGTAGTTTTAGACAAAGGTAAAGGAGTATTTGTATGGGATGTGGAAGGAAGAAAATATTACGATTTCTTATCAGCTTATTCAGCAGTAAATCAGGGACACTCCCATCCGAAAATTATTAAAGCCCTTACTCAGCAAGCGAAGAAACTGACACTTACTTCAAGAGCATTTTTCAACAGCGTTTTAGGAGAATATGAAGAATATGTAACCAAATATTTTGGATACGAGAAGGTTCTTCCTATGAATACCGGCGCTGAAGCTGTTGAAACAGCTATCAAACTCTGCAGGAAATGGGCCTATAATAAAAAAGGAGTTCCCGATAACCAAGCCAAAATTATTGTGTGTGAAAATAATTTCCACGGAAGAACTGTTACCATCGTATCCATGTCATCGGACCCCGATGCAAAAAAAGATTATGGACCTTATACACCGGGCTTTGTAACAGTACCATACAATGACCTTGATGCACTGGAAAAGGAATTGCAGGACCCCAATGTAGCAGGATTTTTAGTAGAACCCATTCAGGGTGAGGCTGGCGTTAACGTGCCTGACGAAGGATACATTAAAAAGGCTTATGAGTTATGTAAAAAGAATAATGTGCTTTTCATGGCTGATGAAGTACAGACAGGTATTGCAAGGACTGGTAAGCTGCTGGCTTGTGAACACGAAGGAGTCCGTCCGGATGTACTCATCCTGGGTAAAGCGATCTCCGGAGGAGTTTACCCGATATCAGCCGTACTGGCTGATGATGACGTGATGCTTACCATTAAACCTGGTGAGCACGGTTCTACTTTTGGAGGCAACCCGGTTGCTGCAAAAGTAGCTATTGCTGCATTAGATGTAATTAAAGAAGAAAAACTTGCAGAAAATGCAGAAAGACTTGGGAAAATTTTCCGGGATGAGTTTAAAAACATTCAGTCAGAAATGATTTCTGCTGTGCGTGGCAAAGGATTGCTAAATGCAGTTGTTATTACACCCAAAGACGGAAAAACAGCCTGGGATGTTTGTGTAGGAATGAAAGAACATGGAGTACTTGCCAAGCCTACTCATGGCGATATTATACGATTTGCACCGCCATTGGTAATCAATGAAAAACAACTGCGCGATGCAATGGAGAAAATAAAAGAAACATTTAAAGAATTTGAATAATTTTTCCCGATTAAACGTTAAATGTGGAAAGCTGTCTAAACAAAAATTAGACAGCTTTTTTTAATACTAATAATCAAACTTTATACTAATGAAACGAATAACCAAACTAACCCTGATCCTTGGGGTATTGATATCAATGATTTTGCTGCAAAACTGCCAGAAGAGAAAAAAAGATGAGAACAATTTTGAGGTGAGTTACATCAACGAAAACATTAAACCCGGCAATAACTTTTACAAATTTGCCAATGATGGATGGATGAAAGACCACCCCCTGCCCGAAGATGAAAGCCGTTTCGGATCCTTTGATCTGCTCGCAAAAGAAACTAAAAAGAAGGTAAGAGGTATTCTGGAAGAATACGGGCAGGGCGATTATTCCAAAGGAAGCATAGAACAAAAGATTGGCAACTTTTATAAACTAGGAATGGATGTTGAAAAAATTGAAAAGCAAGGGATTAATCCTTTAAAAGAAGAAATTAAAAGAATCAAATCCATTCAAAATAACAAAGACATTCAAAAACAAATTACTCATTTTCACCTACATGGCATTGGCTCTTCTTTCCGCATTGGTGCAAGCGCTGACGCAAAAAACAGTGAAATGGTTATTGCCCAGCTAACTCAAGGTGGTATGGGAATGTCAGACAGAGACTACTACCTAGACAATGATAAAAGGTCTAAAGAAATCAGACATGCTTATAAAAACTATATCGAAAAAATATTCGGGCTGTCAGATTATGAAGAAAAGGAGGCCAAAGAAAAAATGAATACCATTATAAAGATGGAAACACAACTGGCCAAAGCTTCAATGACAAGATTAGAGAGAAGAGATCCTCATAAAACCTATAATAAAGTAAACCTCGGGGGACTTGCTGATATCTGCCCGAATGTTAACTGGAAAAAGTATTTTGAAGAACTTGAAATTGAAGTTCCCTCAGAAATTAACATTCAGCAACCTGGTTTTTTTAAACAATTAAATATCATGTTGGCTGAAGAGAGTATTGAAAACTGGAAAACCTATTTCGAGTGGAATTTGCTAAACCGAAGTGCTCAATACTTAAGTCAGAATTTTGTAGATGCACATTTTGAATTTTATGGCAAAAATTTACAGGGCAAACAAGAAATGCAGCCCAGATGGAGGAGAGTATTGAATACAACGAATCGTGCAATGGGGCAGGCTATTGGGAAAAAATTTGTCGAAAAACACTTTCCTCCGGAAGCAAAGAAACGCATGGTAAACCTGGTCGAAAATTTAAGAGAAGCGCTCGGTCAAAGAATAGAACAACTGGAATGGATGAGTGATGAAACCAAAGAGAAAGCGCTTGAAAAATTATCCGTAATGAATGTTAAGATTGGTTACCCGGATAAATGGCGCGATTATTCTGAAATTGAAATGAATGCCAATTCGTATGTTGAAAACTTATTTGCAAGCAACAAATTTAATAAGGCATACCAGTTGAATAAGATTGGCAAACCCGTTGATAAAGATGAATGGTTCTTTCCCCCTCAAACTGTAAATGCTTATTATTCTCCTTCAATGAATGAAATATGCTTCCCGGCCGGGATCCTTCAGCCGCCCTTTTTCTATCTGGATGGTGACAAAGCAGTGAACTACGGTGCAATTGGTGCAGTCATTGGCCATGAAATGACACATGGTTTTGATGACAAAGGAAGATTGTATGACAAAGAGGGGAACCTCAAAAGCTGGTGGACTAAAGAAGATGAAGAAAACTTTAATAAGAGAGCCAAAATTCTTGTAGAACAATACAATAATAAAATTGTACTTGATACAGTATATGCAAATGGTGAATTAAGTCTGGGTGAGAATATTGCAGACCTGGGCGGTGTGAGTATCGCGCATACAGCTTTCAAAAATGCAACAGAAGGAGAAGAACTCCCGGAAAAAATAGATGAATATACTCCTGAACAAAGATTTTTCCTTGCCTGGGCAAGAGTTTGGGCTCAAAATATCAGGGATAAAGAGATTTTAAGAAGAACAAAGGAAGATGTTCACAGTCTTGGAGTACACAGGGTAAATGGCCCACTGGTAAATATTGATGCATTTTATAAAGCTTTTAATGTAGAAAAAGAAGACAAACTCTATATACCGGATGATGAAAGAGCCAAAATCTGGTAATAAAATTTTAAAAAAGCAAACTAATAATTAAACGTTATCCAAATGAAACGAATCATCAGAACAGATAAGGCTCCGGCAGCAATAGGGCCCTACAGTCAGGCTGTAGAAATTAACAACACTTTGTATATTTCCGGACAATTACCAATTAATGCAGAAACCCAGGAAATGCCGGATAAAATTTCTGACCAGGCTGAAGTGGTTATGAAGAATATTGGAATCATTCTGGAAGAGGCTGGTTATAACTATCAGCAGGTGATTAAATCCACAATTTTTCTTGCTGATATAAATGATTTCCAGGAAATGAACGAAATCTACGGGAAATACTACAAAGAAAACCCACCCGCACGTTCAGCTTTTCAGGTAGCCAATTTACCCAAAGGGGCAAAGATTGAAATTGAAACAATAGCTGCCAAATAGAGAAAAAATACTTTTTTAACAGAAAAGAGCCTGAATCATCTCAGAAAGAATTTTCAAAAGTGTTCTGAGATGATTCAGGCTTTTTTTATTAAATGGGTTTGTACTCCCCTTTGCTTACTCCACATACCGGACAGGTCCAATCATCAGGGATGTGTTCGAATTCAGTTCCCGGTTCAACTCCTGCTTTAGGGTCTCCTTCCTTTGGATCATAAACATGACCACATACTGTACATTTATACTTCTTCATTGTAATATAAGATTAAAAGTTCAACAAAACTAATTTTTTTCATGATTATTGCTTTAGGTTTTAATAAATAGGCTTATAAAAATAAGAAAAAGATATGAAAAATTTTATGGCGCTGAAATTTTGTCCCTGCTGATATTTTTTATACTTTGCTAAACAGACGAATATCGCACCATGGAAAAATTTGATTTCACCCAAATACTGTATAAAAAGGATAATAAGGAACTGATTGATCTGAAGGAGTTCTCTCTTCAACCCCTTTTTCATTTTCAACATAAAAAAATGAAGAATTATGCTGTTTTTTCTTCCCGTATAAAAAATATTCTTGAGCATCTGAGGAGAATGAAAGCTTCCTTCACTATTCCTTTACTCATAACAGGTGATACCGGGGTTGGAAAAGAGATGATTGCTGAATTTATGCATTATGAAGTAGATCAATCAGAAGGCCCTTATATAGCAATTAATTGTTCCAACATTAATAAGGAACTCTTTGAAACGGAATTATTCGGATATGTAAAAGGGGCTTTTACAGGTGCTCATCCCGAGGGATGGGAAGGATACATTAAACAGGCCCAAAAAGGGACGCTTTTTATGGATGAAATCTCAGATATAAACAAAGAGATTCAGTCAAAACTTTTAAGAGTTCTTGAAACAGGAGAATATTACAAAATTGGAGGTCAGACGAAACTTAAAATTAATTCCCGGCTTATTTTTGCTACAAATATAAATTTGGAGAAAATGGTTGAAAACGGTGACTTTAGAGAAGATTTATTTTACAGACTCAATATTGTAAAAGCAGATATCCCTCCTCTTGCGAAAAGAAAAGAAGAGATTATTCCTTTGGTCTTGTTTTTTATCAGCCAACTCAACAATAAATTCAATAAATCAATTCGCTATATAGAAACCATAGTACTTAAACTCCTTTATTCCTATAATTGGCCTGGAAATATCAGAGAATTAAAAAATTTCCTCACACAGATAATGATCTTTGCTGACGGCGATTGTATAAAATACGAACATCTTCAAAAGAAAGATGAACTAGACAGGAGCTACACCCAAATGCAAAAGTTACCTGAAAACAAGATAGGTGAAGAAGAAATGATCAACAGGCTCTTAGAAAATCCTCTTGACCTGGAAGCTTTCACAATGAAAATCGTTAAAAAAACCCTTGAAAAATTCAACGGAAATAAAAGCAAAGCTTCAAAATACCTTGGGTTAAAAAGAGAACAACTTTATAATCGTTATAATACTGAAAAATAATCATCTAAGATACATAGACTACATCGAATAATACAACCCGGCATCCGGTCCCAATGGCAGTCCTATGAGTATCCAGGCAACCAGCATGATAATCCATATCAGCATAAAGACAACAGTATAAGGCAACATATTTGATATGATGGTTCCTATACCAGCCTTGCTGTCATACTTCTGGATAAATGCAATTATGAGAGCAAAAAAGCTCATCATAGGAGATATAATATTGGTTGTACTATCACCAATTCTGTAAACCACCTGCGAAAGCTCCGGCGAATAACCAAGAAACATAAACATAGGTATGAATATGGGTGCCAGTATGGCCCATTTGGCAGATGCACTTCCCATCATTAAATTGATAAAACCGGCAAAAAGAACAAATAAAATCATCAGCGGAATAATACCCAGATTAGAAGCCATAATGCCTTTAGCCCCAGTAATAGCAATGATCATTCCTAAATTACTCCATTTAAAATAAGCCACGAACTGAGCCGCGAAAAAGACCAGTACAATGTACATAGCAAGGGTTTTCATGCTCTCTCCCATTCCCTTCATGACATCAGCATCACTTTTAAATTCTTTTGTTACGATGCCATAAACAAGCCCCGTCAGTCCAAAAAGAACAAAAATAACTGTTATAACTCCTTTAATCACAGGAGAGCTTAAAAACGATCCATCCTCACTTCTTAAAATTCCATTTTCAGGTAAAACACCCCAGAGAATACCGCCAATAATGAGAAGAAAAGTGATAAATGCATATAAAATCCCTTTCTTTTCTTTCCTGGAAAGGCGTTCCAGCTTATCCTGCTCAGTATCAGATTCATATTTACCCAATCTGGGAACCACAATTTTCTCAGTAACCCATGTTCCTGCAAAAGCAATTACAAATGTAGAAGCGACCATAAAATAATAATTGGCAGTGGGATTTACTATATAACCTGGTTCTACAATTCTGGCTGCTTCTTGTGATAATCCTGCAAGCAACGGATCAATTGTTCCGAGAATCAGATTGGCACTGTAGCCTCCCGAAACTCCGGCAAATGCAGCTGCCATACCTGCAATCGGATGCCTGCCAACCGAATGAAAAATTACACCAGCCAGGGGAACAAGTAAAACATAACCAACATTACTTGCTATATTGGACAAGATCCCGGCCAAAACAATAATAAAAGTCAAAGTTTTTCGTGGTGAAGACAAAACCAGCATGCGTATAACAGCTCCTATCAATCCACTCCTTTCCGCTATTCCAATACCCAGCATAGCAACCAGCACAATTCCCAGAGGAGCAAAATCGGTAAAATTCTCCACCAGGTTTAATATAATCTTGTGAACTCCCTCTTTAGAAAGCAAATTAATAGGTTCTATAACCTCTTCTGTTCCGGGATGCACAGCTTGCCAGTTTAATAAATCACCCACAGAAGATAAAAGCAGGGTCAGTATAGCAAAAATAGCAAATAATGTGGCAGGGTGTGGTAAAGCATTCCCTACTCTCTCAACTCCATTTAAAAACCGGGTAAAAAGTTTCTGTAAAATTTGTTTTAGCATTGCTAGTTTTTTTTAGGTTGTAAAACTAAAAAATAATTTCAAACCCTTAGAAACTGTTTTGATTTTATTTAAAAATTCTACTTCACCAAATTTTGAAGATGTTATTTTTCATAGCCCTGTCCTTTAGGGCAGGGCTATGAATCACAAAAAAACTAATTTGTTAAAGCAGGACAAAATCAAAACAGTTTCTTAATTCTTTAATGAAAAATCAATCTTATTTGTGATAAAAATTTGTAAATTAACGGATCAATTATATTTTTCTTTATATGAGTAATTTTGTCAAGCCACGTATCATAGTAAGTAAATGCCTTGGATTTGAAAATTGCAGGTATGACGGATCAGTAATCAACTCATCAATTGTTTCTCAACTCGGTAAGCATGTTGAATTCATTACTGTTTGCCCTGAAAAAGAAATCGGGCTTGGTATTCCAAGAAAGCCGGTAAGGCTTATCATAGAAAACGATGAAAAAAGATTATTCCAGCCTGCTACAGGCAATGATGTAACTGAGAATATAAGAGAATTCACAGATGACTTCCTGGAAAAATCAGAAAGTATTGACGGATTTATTGTTAAACACCGCTCTCCTACCTGTGGTTTTCATGATGTAAAAAT
>Ga0102934_1002173_pt1 | contig 13646 bp, 20 predicted proteins | sample SalPonR2_A_D1_MG_FD_78175 | JGI IMG/M metagenome (GOLD analysis project Ga0102934, IMG submission 78175) | Salt pond soil microbial communities from South San Francisco under conditions of wetland restoration - Salt Pond MetaG R2_A_D1_MG | ecosystem: Environmental > Aquatic > Marine > Intertidal...
ACATATTCTTCACCTACAACAGGTGCAAAGCTTGACGCACCATCAATATCAATAGTTGCTTTAGTTTCAGCAGCAGAATCGTCACCAGCTAAGCCTAAAAATTTCTTGACAAGCTTACCTTCGATTGGATTAGACCATTTAATCTTTCTAACACCTGTTACAGCAGTTCCACTTGGATTTGTGTAATCATAGGTATCACTAGTCCCAACACCAATGTAAACAGTATCAGTATCGTCAATAGTAGCACCCGCACTTAGTAAAGCTTTATTTTTGTCTGCTACAAAAACTTCCCCAGCTGCCAAATTCTGACTTCCAGTAGGAGCAATAACAAGACTTGATGTGCGGTCAATATCCTTACCAACAATTACTGTATTTACTCTATTTTGCGACATTTTTTATCGTTTTTAATTAATTATTCACTTTTCATATTTTCTATAGAATGGCTTTGATATCTAGGATTTTCGGTATTCTCTAGCATCATATTAGCAGCTTCTTTCACAATCTCGTCATGAGTGTGTTCAGGTAAATCTATAGTTTTCCTCACTTCGCCACTTCCAGTAAAAGATGTTTCACTATCTACTCCCTCGAACGTATCTCCAGGAGTATAAGAAGTACCATCGTAAGTAATATTATTTTCAGAAACATCATATAAAGTTCCGGAATTTATTGTAGTTATTGTGTCTATAGAAATTTCCTGAGGTTTTTTAAGATATGTTAAATAATAATTTGCAATCCCATAATTACCATCGCTTATTAGATATACTTGATTATCACGAAAAAGCCTTAATGGTTTAGCTTCATAATTATAGAAGTTATATTCATTATAAGGATTTTCAAAATCAAATTTAAACTGATCTGACGTAGTTTCGTTTATACTAACCCTCTTTTTAGTACAAAGATAAACTTTCGGACTTCCAGATGATTCTGTATAATTAGTAGTGCTAGCTTTAAAATATTCACCATCAGAATAGTTAGTACTGTCATGGGTGATAGTACCATCTTCTACTTTATAATAACTCCCAACAGTCAAATTGCTAGTACCTACAGAACTTGTGCCAGTTTTATATACTATATCAGCTTCTTCAGCCAAAGTAAACCAATAAGAGGTAGATGGAAGAGAAGCTTTATAAACGTTAGATATATCATAACTTTCAGAACCTTTTGTTGTAGATATTGAAGTTTCTTTAACTAAAGTTCTCAAGTCATCTATCCTTTTTTGATTCTGTTCAAAAGCTTCTCTTTTAACACCTGAACCACTAAATTTAGACTTGACTTTGTTTATTATGGCAGAATTTAACCAATAGTCATATTCTTCAGGCAGGAAGCCTACAGAATCCAACGAATCAGTCTTATCAATTTCATATCTAACAGCTCTATGTAATTCTAGTACTGTCATTATTTAACATTAATTTCGTTTACAATTACGTCTTTTAATTCTTGATTTTTCTTGTCATCTATATATGCAATAGCATCATCCATACTATGTCCTATAATTTCAGTACCATACATATAAGCACTTTTATTCTTTCTTAATACATTCTTAGATAGTGCCTCTTCAATCAAGAACTGTGTTTGTCTGCTCTTATTATTTACCCAAATGTCAAGGAATCTTTGAGGATCTGTTTCAACTAGCTCATCTAATTTAGCTTCAGCCTGCTCTGAACTTATATTATCAGCTTTAAAGCCGTAAAGTCTTAGAGCTTTCCTTACATCTGTAGCAGACAACTTATCGAATTCTTTAAAAGCTTTTCGCTTAATTTTAGCTCGTTTGTTAGTTTGCTTAGCTTCCTCATCCTCGTTTATGAGAACATATTCAGCCGTAGCTTTATTTTCATTTAAAGAGCTTTTTACTTTTTTATGATTCTTTAAAAATAAATATTTTAATTCGTCTTCTGGGCTTGTAAGATCTAATTTAATTTCCTTATCGTATACCCTAATGAAGAAAGTGTCCCAAAAAGAAGAGTTTGGATGTAAATCTATCCTTAACTCTTTACCCAAACGTTCTTCGTCTTCTTTGGTCAATCCTGTATAATTACTGCCGTTTTTAGTTAAATATGTAGCTATATCTTCATGGCAATTCTTATACCTAACTACATTTGACCAGGCCTTTCTATTTAGTGGTTTTAATGTTACTTCTTTTACCATCGTTATTAGTTTTTATTTTAAATTAAAGAATATATGGGCAGAGATTAACCCTGCCCAATAATCTATATTTTATTATTCTGCGTCGCAGATCAATTCACCTGAACTTGTAGGATCTTTAAGCATAATTCCTTGTTCAGCCAAGAAATTAACTGTATAACCATCCTTACCGTTAGCACGTTCTGTTGAAATTGATTTAGCGTGTCCAGAACCAGGAGCAACTGATCCAGCTACATGCCACATTACCATTTCACGATCTTTACGTACTACCTTAACCAGGTTAGGTTCACCATCTCTACTTCCAATGTCTAAGAATGTCATTCTATATGACTCAAGAGGTTTACCAGAAACTGGGTGTAATTTACGATTATAAGTTGTATTATCATACAATGGGAAATGCTTAAGAGTAAGCTCAATTCCATTCAGCATCTTGTAAGTAGTAAATTGACCACCAAGAGTTAGATTCTGACCAGAACCTGTAATAAACTTAGTATCAATTAGACTATAAGATGAAGCTTTCTCTTTGAGTACTCTATCAAATTCCTTCATACCCATTTCACCAGTCAACGCAACAAATTTACGTTCATTAGTTCCTAGGATATTATATGACAGATCAAACAAGAAGTCTTCTAAGAGATCTGCTGTTAATTTCGTATATGTTTTCCTATTTGCAGGAGCAATTTGTTGTAATAGTCCAGCGCCAATATAAACAGGACGTCCGTTAGTACCCTTAAGGGCAGTTGTTCCATCTTCGCCTGCGTTATATTTAGAATACACTAAGAATCTATCTATAGTTTGATACCATTGTCTCAAAGCTACCCATTCTTGATAATCTGACCACAAATATGAAGTCTTATTAGATTGAGGGTCTTTCATAGCAATAACCATAACAGTACTATAAGCGCTACCTGTGATGTCATATCTCAGACGCATAGTTGTTACATGGTTTCTTAACATGAAAGGTGTTTGATAATTAACGATATCAGCTTCTTCGCTGTATTCTTCGTAAGCTGAACCTTCTCTACTTATTTGCCTACCAGCTTCCAAGAGACTAGGATCAATATAAGATGAAGGCTTTCCATCTGCTACTTGTACTGTATATACATAATCAGTACCGTCTTGATAGGGTTCTCCCATGATACGTGCCTGAAATTCTCTATCATCAAAAGCGATAATAGCTCCAGGGCCGAACCATTTTTCTGCTACCCAAATCTGAATAGGTGAACCATCAATACCAGGTGTATCAGAAGAACTGATACTTGAGCCTTTCCACTTAGCGTCTTTAATTGTAATTGCCTTGTCTTGCTCAATAGCCACTGGCCATTCATATTCTCTATTCTCAATGGTAACAGTTTTACCCATACCACTAGTCAAGAAGTCTATTGTATTGTTCTCATATCTACCGAAAATATAAGATAATACATTGGATACTTGATGGGGTTTAGTAACAAGAGCTTTTGAAAGCATATTCTCATCTGTCAACCCTGAAAACATCTTCGACTTGTAAAGTTGTAGGTTGTTTAAAACAGTATTATCCATTTCGTACTATTTTTAATTTTACTTTAATATTTTTAATTTGATAAATTTTTACTGATCTTAGCTATCATATCTAATGAAGAGGAACCTGACTTAGAATAGGTTTGATTTTTTGATCTTTTAGTTTGTTTTTGTTTACCTAGCTTCTTCCTTATGTGTTTAGCTGCATCTGAGCCAGCTCTCTTTTGTATCGTTTTTAAAGCAGAATCTCCTTCTTTTAAAAAGAAAGCAGTTTCTACGAGATTATTATAAGACTTGGCATAATCCTTTTGATATTGAGTTTGCCCATTACTATCCGCTTCAAATAGATAACGCTTAAGATCTTCTTTTTGCTGCTTGCTTATAGGAATACCTTTTATATCCTTTTTGCCATCTATAGTACTCTTTACGTCGTTAATGAACTTTTGTTGTTTTTCTACAGCCTGCTTACGTTGATTTTCCTTCTCTTTTAATAGCTCTTCCTTCTTTTTGTTGTTATATTTTTTTAATAACTCAAGAGATTCTTCAGCTTCATCCTCCAAAATCCCAGTATCTTCATATCTTTCTATTCTTTTTTCTATAATATTATCTGAAATACCACTTTGTCTAAGCTGTTCCCTTATAGCCCATTTTTGATTTTCAACATTATCGTTTATATCTATATTCTCTACATCTTTCTCTTCAGAATAAGCTTTAACATAGTCTTCTATAGAACCGCCATTAGCTACATAATTATTTATCTCAACAACTTCATCACTTGCAAATAAAGATTTGGAAGTCTCTTCTACCAAATTATTCATATATTCAACAAGCTCATTCATACTTTTAGGTTTTTCTTCATCTTCAGCTTTCCAACCTAACTCTTGAGTAAATAAATCAAAGAAAGAATCTACTATTTCTGATTCATCATATCCTTCAGAATCCTCATTTGCTTCCTCACTTTCCTCAGAGCTTCCTGACGTTTCAGAATCTTCCTCTTCAGCATTCTCTTCCTCTTCATTAACTTCTTCTCCCTCTTCTTCTGAAGCCTCTGGTTCTTCTTGTTTTGTTTGTGTCTGTTTCTTTTTTGGCTGCTTTTCAGTTTCTTCTTCTTCGTTTTCTTGCTCATTTTCTACCTCCTCATTGTTTTCTGTAGATTCCTGCTCTTCAAAAAAAGAAGGATCTACTGTTTTAACATCATCGTTAAGTTCAGGGTCTTCATCCTGTTCCTTATTTTTAGTAGATATATTTGTATCTGTAATTCTATTAGTAGTTGAAGATGCAGATGATTTTTGATTATCATTTGTCATATCAAATACTTCTTGAAATCCGCCCAAAAAATTACCATCTACTTTATACTTATCATCCTTATTTGCCATAATAATTATTATTTACTTGTAGTGTTTTTATTGTTCATTTGTCTAGATTTCAAAGCTAGTTCTTTCTGTTTCAAACCTTCTTGAACTCTATTTTGTCTTTTTTCTTCATTAATTTTTTCAGATTTTTGACGAGCTTCCATACGCTTTAATTCAAATTGACGTAAATCAAGTTCATCTTTTAAACTACTGTCTTTAGACTCAGCGTTAATAAGTGCAACCTGAATATCAGTTTCTGATTGTCTAATTGAATCTTCACGTTTGAAATCAAGTTCTGCTTGCGTCTCTTCCATTTCCATCTGCTTCTCTTGAAGTTTGGATTGTTGTTCAGCTTTTTGTTGTTGTTGCTGTAACTTCTCTCGTTTGTCTTCAAGTTTTTTAAGTTTATTTTTAATCTCAACAACATTGTTAGAAGCCAATGCTTCAGATACCTCATACAATGAAGAACCCTGGCTTATAGCAGCTTCAGATAACTGATGTAGCATTTGTATCTTCCTGTTCTCATCACTAGAATCACTAACATATACATCTAAATCAGCATAAGTAAATTCATCTGTAATATTAATAAAAGATCTAGTCATATCATCCATTGCAAAATGTAATGTTTTGTCATCTGAATCCGCCCAAGCTACTTTAGAAGTTTCTATAAGCGCTTGATAGACACGTTTCTTAATTTGATTATGCTTCCAGAATAATGGCTCGGTAACATGAGATGACTGTACCACAGATCTTTCTACATTACCTACCAATTCGTGTTGAGAAATAGAACCTTGCCTTTGCTTAGATATACCAGAAAGCTCGCCTATCATATCTTCAATCTTTTGAATAAGCTGTATGTATTCAGCTATAACATTAGACATAGTTAAATCTTGCGCAGACATCTGATTAAATGTAGCAGGATTGCCACCTTCCCTACCTGGTATATCCCAACCTTCTTCGTATGGATTAACAAAATTAACACCCATAGAAGTTAAATAATGTAACCATTTCTGTACGTCTATACCTTGAGATTTAGGTATCTGAGTAACATCCATAGTAAATATTCTACCCTTATCTCTAGCTAGTGTAAGTTCTAACCTGTACCATATAATTATATACATATACTGTAAAGGCTTCATCAAATCAACTAAAGAGGTAGAACTTGAATTGTCATTATTATATACAGAACCTATATAAGGAAGTTTATTTGCATTAGGATTGTCAAAAGCAAATTCTTGATTAGGAATAGGCTCTACACCAACATATATATCGTCTCCAATCCTATAACCTTCCCAAACTTCTGTAACCCATTGCCATTCTATTTCAGCTCCTCTAGCTTTATCATCTTCATCCATTTTATAAGTCTCATCAACAGTCTCTTCCATTTCAAGACCTTTCTCATCTATATAAGTTAAAAATCCTATCTTTTTAAAAGACTTCCATACCACATGATATACATCTATATACTCTATAGAACTATCGTCTGTATTTTTAACATTATGTTCTAAATTCTCTTTATAAACGACTTTATTATAATTAACATCACTTGGTTTATTAGATATAGGATCTCCACCAGCTAATTCTAAAAGTTTATCTAAATAATTCTTCTCTTTTAACAAATCATAGAATCTATCATAAATAGCAGCAGGTGACATCTTCATGTGCCTAACTGCATAATCACCGTCCTCTATATTTTCAACATCCGGGCCTAAATCAGGATAAAACCCTATAGGATTTACTCTCTCTAAAACAGGTTCACCATTTAATATACCGGTATAATAAAACTCCCTATCAGCAATTAACGCATCTTTAAACCCTTTCAATAGTTCGTTAGATATATTAAGTTTATTCTTAAGATATTTAAGAGCATAATACCCGGATCTTTCTGCTATATCTGTAAAATCATTATCGATATAATCCTGTATTTGCTCTAGCGTCATATTCCTAGTAGACCCGTCTTCAGGCCTCTGGCCTGTTAAGGAAGTACGCAATCTAGAAACTATATTATTAAACAGTAGTTTTTTCATAGAGCTCTCAGCATTAGATGCGCCCTCTCTACTACTTTGTATAACTTTTATAGTATCAGGTCTTTTGGATTCTTCCCCTATAAGTAAATCTATCTTGGGTTTAATTATATTAAAATTCTGAGGAGAAGCAGGGAATCCTTCGTCGACTTGAAACGGATCTGTAACATATTTAATATCATCTTGATCAAATTTACTATTATACAAATCGTAAGAAGTCTTCATCTTTTCTTCGTCCTGCAACGATACATTAGCCTTACCTATCCAGTATTCAATATTAGATTCCTTCCATTTATCACCTTTCCTTTGTAAAGGTAATTTTTGAATAGGCATCGACGTTCCATATATATTATCACTGCTCATATCTATTATTTCTTATTAAAATTTAATTTCCTTTCATCACCAAACCATGTTGTAGTAAAAAAAGGATCTATATTATTAGTTTTTTTCTTATCTTTTACATGTACATTGTGTAACTCTTTCTTATATATCATAATCATAATCAGGGCAATTACCCTATCAAAGTTACCTGTTTCATTGTATGATATTAATTCTTTCAACAAAGGTATTGATAAAATCCTGTGTAAATTTTTAACACCTGGGGATACCTCTTCGTTTAACCAGTCCCTTACTTCTATCTCTCCCCAGTTTTTAATAGAAATATTCATGTGTATACCTTTACGCCTTTGTACTTTACTATCTTTTATAATATCACTTATTATATCAGGCTGGTTAGCTAATAAATAATCATAACCTCTGTTAGCAAAATATGCAAATAAACCTTTCTTTTCGTTTTCATACAAAATTCTAGCATTATAATACTTTGCTATTTTCAATACATTTTCATAGTATTCTTCTGCTGTATCTGGCCTACCAGTATATTCTGCTACTATCATATCATAGTACTCTTCAAATGACTGGAACCTTTTATAAACTATAGTACTACCCAAAGAGGAAGTGCCTGACTTGTCATGGTCATATGGATCTGTTCCGATTATATACAACCCATAAGGAGGATCTTCTGGGGGATGTTCCCATATTACTATAGCTCCTTTCTTGTCATCATGTTGATCCAACGGAAATTTAATTATATCCTTTACATCAGTTGTTTGTATCCATTCTAAATCATTATTTGCATTATATATTAATTCGCCTACCTGCTTATAATTTGTTAAATCTTTATCCAGCTGTACTTTAGCTAATTGTTTTTGTAATTCTTTCTTAGGGAATATATTACCAGATAATTGTAGGGTAGCCTCCATAGGATTAAATGGATGTTCTGCAACATACCTATCTATAGCATTTCTATCACTTGCATTTTCTTCAACTTTAGAACGCTCTTTTATAGCAAACTCTGTAGCTTTTGTTGTTAAAGAATTACCTTCTTCATCTATATAACCTTCTAAATTAACATACTCTGGCACAAAAAATCCAGATTTCTGTCCTAAAGCACCTTCATCCCATATATTATTAATAGGTAATATATTATAACCTTCTGGTTTATAAAATAATTCTTTTAAACTTTCATAATCACCTTCATCACTACCACCAGTACCAAAAGCAATCATAGTACCATATACAGATCCACCCTGTTCAACAGAAGGTCTTGCTATTTGCCAAGCATCCAATAGATGTGGGAATTTACCAGCTTCTTCCCAAAGTATTAATTTACCACTTTTACCACGTGCTTTCTGTGGATCATTCTTTAAAGATATGCCTATTATTTCAGATTTATATCCTTTTTCAATCATTGTACCTTCATGATTGACTAAGAAAGACGCTCTCTTATGCATCTTAGTGTCAAACTTTTGTCTTTTCTTACTCCAAGCAGTATTACCATCTATAAAATCCATCATGTCCCAAGCTTTTGAGAGTATACCATCTCTGGTAAGAAATTCAGTTTCAGAGGCTATAGCATATGATACAGATCCTGGTAGTAAAAAATAATTTCTATTAAGCATAGATGCACACTTAAAAGAGTACCCAGATCTACGTTTTTTTATAACTGCCATATGATGGCCTTCATTCTCTGATTCTTCTACTGCATCAAAAAACTCTTTATCATAATCCCAAAAGTCAGGGAAATCTCTAGTCTTTATACTAGTTTTACGTGTTTTACCGTTTGGTTTGGTTACTTCCTTTTCCCTAACCAACATTATAGTACAATAATTTAAATAAAAATAATGGTAACCAGTTATATGATCACCATCATCAGCTGTATACCCGTACAAACACCTTTCTATCTCCTTATCCCAGTACTCTTTATATTCAGTAGTTCCTTTAGGTGCAGCAGTGTAATAGCCATACTTCTTAAAATGCAAAGCAGGCTGTCTAAATTTATCTGTATTTTTATACTTTTTTAATTTTACTTCGTACATTTATTTATCCTTCATTAGGCATTTCATACGTACCAATTTCTGAATCACCTCTAGCAGTTTTTGCTTCTAATTGTTCTTTTTCTACTTGTTCTTGTAATTGGTTTAAAGATTTAACTATATTACTAACATCTTTTAAATTACTTGATAATTCTTTAGCAGAATATACAGGTCTACCATAATTATCTAATTGAGTAAAATCAATATTTTCAAAATATTCAGCTAATCTATCAGCAGCTGTTCTAGCTCCATGTAACAATCTAGCACTGTGTGTATTCTGAAACTCTTTGTATCTATTCTCTGCTTCTTTTACTAGTTTATCAGGTTTCCACGATTGATCACCAAATAAATCATTCTTTATTTTTCCTTCCTTGTCTCTATCAGAATAGGCATTATATGGATTTTCTTTAGATAGATTATGCATAAAAACCACATAAGCTATTTCTGCTGTAGCCATATCCTTTTGTTTTGTCTTATCCCTATTCCATAATCTTTTAAATTCTGGTATAAACAGACTATCTGGATTTAAAACTACATTTGTTCCTTCTATATCAAACAATTCCATAATTATACAAAACGAAAAGTTATAAAAATTAGTTTCAATTTTAGTTATACTTATTATATAACACTAACTTGTTCTAATATTCTTTTTAATTCTGATTTATTTTTAATTACACCTCTAAACATTACAGATTCAAACTTAGATTTAATATCATTATCAAATATTTCTACATGATTATCACTTCTAAGCTGTAATAATATATTATCTAATACAAAAGATTTTTCATTATATTCAATCCATTCTATAGAAAACCCTAAATTTTTAATATCTTCTTCATCTAAGTATTTAAGAAGATAATTATCAGGATTGATAATATATTTTCCTTCTGTGTAATCATTAACCAAATAAAATTCAACTAAATTGTCCACAATAACAAGACAAGGATTGTCTTCTTCTTTAAGTGTTTTACCATAACAATAACCTTCATTTACAATGAAAGATAAAAGTTCTCTTATGGTAGGCGTATAATATTTATTTTCCATAATTAAATAAATTTTTTTGTACCGTTCTTATATCTTTTATATTTACGAATACTTATATGAGTATTACTACCAGAATTGGTTTCAGGATGGTCATTAGAAGAGTACTCATTGTACTCTTTTATAATCTCATAAGAACCTCTAATATCAGAACCTTCACCTATTATTTCTTCTTCGTGCATGTAATCATCAAAACATCCCATAATAATTACAGTTTAATTGTATTCAATTTAAATAACCACCAATATAAATACCTTTTTAGTAATTTAACTTTATATATAATACTTTCTGTACTTTTAGTAGGTTCCTGTAGTACTTTACACTCATATTCATATCTAAAACCTAATAATCTTAAAGTTTTAGGTAATTGTAAATTTCTATTATTTATTTTAATCCTCATACCTTAATATTTTTTTAGTTTTAACATCACTATAATACTTCTTCTTATTACTCCTGTCTTTCTGTACAAATACACCGAAATATGGTATCCTAAAAGGTCTGTATTCATTAGGATCTTTCATTAATTCATATAGAAACTTAAAGGGATGTTTTGTAATTTGTTCTATCACCCTAACATCCCTCCCATATTTTTTAGCTAATTGTTTCCCAATCTTCTTCTGTTTCATTTACATCAGTAATTTATAATCAAATACCCTACTTAATACTTTATTTAACTCCTTAGGCGACTCTACAATACCATAATGCCTTAATGATTTTCCACGCCTTATTGTTATTATATCATGACTATCTAGTTTACGCCATTTCAAATTAAAACTCCCTTTATAAAAAGTCTTAATCTTACCATTAGTTTGAGTTTTAATAAACCCATATTTCTTTATATCTCTCTCTTTTATCTTACCTAATCCTAGTTTATTTCTAAACCAAGTATTAATTCTCTTTTTTAATTTCATCTTACATAGTTATTTTACATCTAATATAAAAACTGTCTCTGAAATATTACCAGCTACATCTGGTACAAACAAATTATTTATATAATGACCACTCTCATCTTTTGAAATAACGCCTTTAGATTTTAGTACAGATATGTATTTACTTAGGTTTGTCTTTTTCATATTTAACTCCCCCATTATTCTTTTCCTTATATCCTTACTTAATATATCTGTTTCTTTAGGGTTATCGTGGTTTGCTTGTAATAACTCGGCAAATACTTCAGACTCTTTACCCGATAATTGTAACAGTCCATTTATAATTTTAACATATTCTTTGAATAAATTACGCTTTTCTATAACCTTTTTAAAAGCTTTCATATTTAACTTTTTATAAGTTCTAATGTAGATTCTAATTTTCCCCTTACCTTATTTAGAAACTCTACATACTCTTCAAACATAATATCCATATCTTGTGTCTCTGGATAACCAAAAATACTTTTAGAGTATTCATCTATCTGTTGATCTAACGAATCAATAGTATCTTGTATCTCTGACTTTATTATACCTATTTTATCATTGCCCATAATTAATCATCTTTTACCTGACCTGTAGCTTCAAAATAGCCTATTATAGATCCGGCTATAAATACTAAAAGCCCTAATAGACCTGGAAATGTCATGCCCTTAATAAAACTCAATAATGAGACTGAGAGACCCCCTACTGTTATTAAATAAGTAAGGAGGTCTACATTGCTCAGTTTTTTAAACAATTTATTCATATTATAATATACTTCTTTTACCAAGTACCCATTCTAATTCATAAATTAGATTTTGCCATACGGTCATGGCTTTCTTACGTTCATCTTCTTTCACTCCTTCCATACTACCTTTATTTTTATAAGCATTTAAATAGCCCCTTAGAGACTCTATACGCCTACGGACTTCCTCTGGATCTTTCATTACATATTGTGTAATATTTTCAAAATAACCAAAGTTATCTAATACCTCTTTCTTGGTAAGTTTAGGCTTGTTTTCTGCAAGGTAGTCTGTTATAGCTTCTGTACCATTTACTTCTTCAGATTCGTTGTAAGAAAATACAAACAAACCTGTAGAACTATCTAAAACTAGTACATCCCCTATTTCAAAGCCTGGAAATTTAGTGATTACTTTTATTCTATCTATTTTATTCATTTTTCATTCGTTTTTCTGATTCTATTACTTCTGATTTTAAATCCTGTAGTAATTGATCCCAATGCCTTCTTTGAGTTTCTGCCGATAATCCTCTTTCTTCCCTTTTTCTTATCGTAGACCTAAGATCTGTCATCTTCCTGACAATCTGCTTAGATCTGTTAGAAGGCAATTCTTTACTCATTCTCTATTTTATTATTATCATTCCCTTTAGAACTTACTTCTTCATAATCATAAGTACCATCTGAATATATAACTGTATTTGAGGATTCTTTATTGATCTCCCCATTCTTATTTGAATAACTATATGAAAACTTTGACATCTTCACGTCTTTACCTTTATTAGACTCATTAATACCTTTAAAATCAGACTCAACTTGATCAATAAAATTCTCACGAGCTTCTTCTGAATCATAATCATCAATTGTATATTGATTAACTAAGTATTCTTTAATCAAATCTAAATATGACCCATTCATTTTCATTACTTGTACTTTACGCATAATATACTATTTTATTGGTTATTAATATTATTCATTATAAACTTCTCAATTTTCTTAGCATTGCGTACTACATCAGTAGTATTGCCCTTTTCCTGCTTATCTTTATTCTCTTCTATAAAGATTTTAACTGCTTCTTTAATGGCTTCTAGCCTTACTTGAATTAATAATTGTTCACTCATGTTTGCCTAAATTTAATTTTGTTTAGTACCTTATACCGTAGTAAGGGGTTAATTGTTTCAAAAAGTTATAAAAATTAGTAATAAAAAAACCGCAGCTGATATTAACTGCGGCTTCCCTTATTAAACCTTAAAATACGTTAAGTCCAAGTCATAATTTATTTTTATAGTTTAACTACTGACATTTATGTATGCTTTGGCTTTGACTTATCTAACCTGTGCATAAGATCTTCTTCATCTTTAACTTTACCTTCAAACTCGTAATGTATACCATCTATTACTTCACCGGTACTATAATCTATTTCTGATGATCTAATATTACGTTTAAATCTTATAAATGGATCTTCCTCATGATCATCTATACTAAATTCTATTATATCAGGCCTTTTATACAATATAGACCTTATTTCATCACTACTCATACATTTTACTATCTCTTTCTTCAATACTTTCTAACAC
>Ga0102934_1002176_pt1 | contig 13639 bp, 9 predicted proteins | sample SalPonR2_A_D1_MG_FD_78175 | JGI IMG/M metagenome (GOLD analysis project Ga0102934, IMG submission 78175) | Salt pond soil microbial communities from South San Francisco under conditions of wetland restoration - Salt Pond MetaG R2_A_D1_MG | ecosystem: Environmental > Aquatic > Marine > Intertidal...
AAGGTTTTTCCCGAGACCAGGACATAAAAATCTCCATCAAAGATGTTGTCGGGATAGTCTGGTTTGTCCAGGTAGAGATTGCCCAAAGACACGAGTTTGCGCAATGAACGGAGAAAACGGTTCATTGTCGTGATGTGGCATCTCTTGATGGTGGTGCCGCAATACCGGATATCGGCATCGTAATCTTTCGTTTTCTCTACCCCCAGATACTTTAAAAAAGGCCAAACCACCATAGAGCTGCCCCCGGTATTTTCCCGTATATCCACGACCACCTTTTCGATATTTCTTTCTTTGACGCCTTCAAAGAATTGATCCACTGCGTTCAAATAATCATCGGTATAGCGACAACTGTCCAGCCAGAAGAGGGCGGTCTGTGAATCCGTTAAAAACTCAGAGCCATAACTTTCCCGTTTTTCCGGATGTTCTGTTTTTCGCTCCATCAATACATAGGGAAGCTCAAGCGAATAATGCTCTCCTTCTGTGTTCTGTAATGTCAGTCGGATTGAATCCGTTTCACCGGAAGCATCCAAATAGTTGTTAAAGTAGGCATAAGGGAGATAATTGGACAACAGATAGTCCTGCCATTGTGAGTTTTCAGCGGAAAAATAGGGATAGGCCTGTTCTTTATACTCTTTAAGTGCTTTATCGTTGATAGCGGTAACAGCCATCCCCTTTTGAATGTCTTTGTAGTCGTCGGTGCTAAACGCTTCATAAACGGCTGAAATCACAAGCCCGTCTGAGAGGGATTTGAATTCAAGCGGTAATCTCAAAAGGCTTTCCTCTTCTCCGATGCCCTTTATGTATCTGACATAGGTATGGGCATCCCCGATAACCGCTGCCAGTTTTGACAGATGCATGGCAAAACGGTCAACCGGTATACGCTTTTCAGCAGACCGGTCGATTTCCCTGGATAAATCAGTGAAGACACTTTCATAGGCCTCAAGAAACTGTCCTCTCTCCTTTTCATTCTGGAGTTTTAAATGGACTTCCAGCGCCACATCTTTGTACCAGCTCAGATCCTCCAGAGCCTCTTCTTTTGTCAAATCTCTTTGAATGATCCCTTCTTTGTACCCGAAGACAGTCTCGCCATCATAACGGTTTAAGACATCTGATCGACTCAATGTGATGGTATCGGTTATAAAGAAGATCAGCCAGATTAAAAGTGCTGCTATGGCTATGATTCCCAGGATCAGGAAGCCCCGTTTTAATACTTTTTTCATCGAATCCCTCCATACAACAATTTTCAACTGTTATCTTATAGCATGTAGTATGCTACGTGTCAAGTGTCTCTTTTTTACGAACTTGAATTTTCGAGTTTCTTCTGTAATAATTAGGGGCTTGGTGAATAACACGGGAAGACCTTTATTGGCGGTTTGCCGGTAATGAAACCAACGTTTGATGCAAGGTTTTTGAACAAAAACCACGAAAAACCCTGCATTCCTATCCAGGGAAACAGGCAATACGCGAATCAAACAAAGGGGATTCCTTCCTGTTAAAAAATCGGAAAACACCCTGGGGAGGGTGTTTGATTCGTTATACGCACCGACCCGGGGGAGTCGGTGCGAGACCGGGAAGGTTATAACTTGAATTTTCGAGTTTCTTCTGTAATAATTAAGCATCATTTGACAATCGTTTCCCTTTGTGCCATCCTTAGTATAAGGGTTTAGGAAAGAAAGTGCTCCATTGGCTCTTTCCAAGGACAATAGAAAAGAACTTCACTTTAGATCGCCTTTTCATTTGTCCGACAGAATCAGAGCGTTAAAAAATCAGATAAGGACATGAGCCGGGGGACTCATGACGGGATAATGGCTTCAGGCCAGGGGACCTGCAGCCAGAAACCAGGAGCGTAAGGACATGAGCCGGGGGGACTCATGACAGGATAATGGCTTCAGGCTCGCTTCAAGAAGCGCTGGGACATGCAGCCGGATAAAGAGTTTTTTTCTATCTGAGTTGGAAAGGTGTATTCCATTAAACGGAGGTGTTTTATGATGATTCAATACAAAGAGGTTTCTCCCGACAAGATCGATCTCATTAAGCCGCTATGGGAGGCATTAAACCGGTTGCATTTGAACAGATCGGTGAATTTTACCGAAGACTTCTCTTCATTTACCTTTGAATGGCGAAAAAAGAAGTTACTTGAAAAGGAAAAAATAAGGATTATGATCGCCCGGGAGAGTGATGTGCTCGTTGGTTACTGCATTGCTTCAGTCAATGGGGATGTAGGTGAGATTGATTCTCTGTTTGTAAAATCTGAATACAGAAAGATGGGGATCGGTGAGGAACTGATGAGAAGAAGTATAAGGTGGGTTGAGCTGTTTGAACCAGAGGAGATATCGCTGAAAGTCGCTGCCGGGAATGAAGTGGTGTTTGCTTTTTATTCGCGATTCAACTTCTATCCCAGTTCAACAAAGCTGAGATACAAGAAATGATGTGATGGGAAAGGTCTCTTTTTTCTTGAAGGGGAAGTGAGAAACACGATTGACGGTTTATAAAATCTGAAGTGAGAGATCATATTCTTGTGTTAATCGTAGCAGTGCGACTTCCGGGACTTGAATGAGGCGGTTTGGTTTTGATCAAACTCGCCTTTTTTTATTGGCTGTATTTTCGAGTTCAGACTTGACCAGTGTGGTCAGTTTATGGTATCCTATCGTTGACCAAATTGGTCAATATTGAATCGTCGGTTTGGAGTTGAGAATGATGGAAGAGATTTTGAAGAACATGGATGAGGAAAAGAGAGAAAAAATCATCAACAGTGCGCTGGAGGAATTCAGTCAAAACGGTTATGAGAAGGCCTCCACCAACACTATTGTCAAAAAGGCAAAGATCTCGAAGGGGTTGTTATTTCACTACTTCGACAACAAACGGGTATTGTTCGATAGATTGGAGGAGTATGTGATTGATTTAATCTCGGATGAAATCGTTAAAAAAGTCGATTGGACCGAGTACGATCTCTTTGAACGGATTAAGCAGATCACGTTGATCAAGTTGAAGCTGATGGATCAACATCCCTTTATTTTCGATTTTATGGTGTCGTTAATGAAGTCAGAGCCATTGGAACAGCTGAAATCACGGTATATCAAGCGCTTTCCCGATTTGATGAACCGGGTCTACAAAGAGAATATAGACTATTCACTGTTCAGGGAAGATATTGATCTCCAAAAGGTGATGCATATCATTCAATGGACATTTGAAAAGATTGGAGAGGGAACAACAGAGCAATTAAAACGCGAGGGTAAACATCTGAATTTTGGTCCGATCTATGCAATGGTTGAAGACTATGTAGATGTTTTAAAAAAGGCTTTTTACAGAGATGACAATAAAAAGGGGGAAACTGAATGATTAGTGTTCAAAATCTTTATCACTCCTATACAAAGGATCAGCAATATGCTGTAAAGGACATCAGTTTTGATGTTCAAAAAGGGGAGATCTTCGGATTTCTGGGGCCTTCGGGAGCCGGTAAATCGACAACCCAGGGGATTTTAACGGGGCTCTTGCCCCTGCAAAAAGGAAAGGTGGTTGTTGCCGGATACGATTTGGAGAAAGTTGACAACAAACGTTTTAACAAGATCGGTGTTTCTTTTGAACAATCCAATGTGTACGGCAAACTCACTGCGAGAGAAAATCTACAGTTCTACGCCAAATTATTCGATGGGCCGACCAGAGATCCCGATGAACTGCTGAAATTGGTGGGATTATCCGGGAAGGAAAAGGACAAGGCCGGGACTTTCTCAAAGGGGATGAAGCATCGGCTGACCTTTGCCCGTTCCATGATCAACAATCCCGAACTTTGGTTCCTGGACGAACCGACGACCGGGCTTGATCCGGCAATCGCCGCCAACATTAAAGATATTATCAAAGAGCAGACTTCAAGAGGTGTGACCTCTTTTTTGACCACGCACAACATGTTCATTGCCGAAGAACTTTGTGATCGGGTTGCTTTCATCATAGACGGGGAGATCAAACTCATCGATACGCCCAAGAATTTGAAGCTCCGATACGGAAAAAAACTGGTGGAGATTGAATACATCAAAGAGGGGAAAGTGGAGAAAGAGGTCTTGAAAACCATCGATGAAGCAGATAAGAAACGAATCGCTGAAATCACACGTCAATATCAGATCTCAACCATGCACACGAAGGAGGCAACCCTCGAGGAGATCTTTATTCAGGTCACAGGAAGGGGGCTTGTATAATATGAAACTCTGGAGCAGTTATCTCAAAGAGATGACCATCGCCGGAAGGGGGTTCTATTTTTATATTGAAATCTTCATTGCTCTCGTGATGCTGATCGTTTTACTGGTGGTGGTCAATGAAAATCCGGTTTCGAAGGAAGAGGAAATCGTATACTACGATATGACACCGTTTATGTTCAAGGTCATGACAAATAAAGAGATTTCGGACGGGCAATTACGAATGGGTAATGAGAAGTCATTTACGCTCAAACCCGGTGATTTTAAGGTGATCAACGATAAGAGCGGTGAGAAAGAGCACTACACCTTCGACGAAGAAAAGGTTATAGACGTGAAGACCCTTGAAACGCTCGATGCCAAAACCGGAGATTTGATTAAAAGGGCCTATGTCGCAGATAACCGCGAAGACATGATCAGACTGGCGCATCAGGAGAAATCGCGGGGAGCGGTCATCAGAATGAAGGAAGGGGAGTTTGCCTACCAATACTATTTACAGGGCTATGAAACGGATCGGCTGGTGAACCTCTTGTATCTGATGCACAATGACAAAAGTGCCATTTTGCAGACACAGATGAACAGACAGGATGTCAGAGAACTTGAAACGCACAAGACACTCAATGCCAGAGAGAATGTCATACCGCTTTTCATAACATTTGCGGGTTCTCTGATGGGATTTTTCATCGTCATGGCGTATATCTTTCTGGACAAAGGGGAAGGGGTTATCAGGGCATTTGCCGTTACCCCGTCATCAGTGGGCGTGTATCTGCTCAGTAAGACGGGCGTGATTCTGACAACCGTCTTGATATCTTCCACGCTCATCACCCTGCCGGTAATGGGGTTTAAGCCGAATTATCCCCTCTTTTATCTGTTTCTGATCATCACCACCTTTGCCTTTGCAGAGCTGGGGCTTCTGGTGGCTAGTTTTTACGATGCTTTTGAAAAGGCCTTCGGGGCCCTCTATCTGGTGATGGTTATCCTGATGGTTCCGGCCTTTTCCTATATCATTCCGGGCTTTGATCCTGTTTTTCTCCGATTTTTCCCGACTTATCCGGTTTTACAGGGATTCAAAGACATCTTGTTGAACGCAAATGACATGAGTTATGTGCTGTCCTATTCACTTGTCTTTCTTGGTGGCGGGTTATTGTTGTTCTGGGGAGCGCAGAGAAGATTGTCAAGGACATTGTGCAGTGGTTAAAGAACATATAAGGGGGAATGAGGATGTTTAAAAAACTGTTAACCATATTCGGAAGAGATTTTCTGGTTTCATCACGAGATGCCATGACGGTTTATATCATGGTCATCCCGATTATCCTGGCGGTGGGGATTACAATCCTTGCACCGGGGTTGAACGATACAACGGTTTCTGTCGCCCTTTTGCAGTCAGATGAGCAGTCTCATGTGGATTTTATGAAACGTTTTGCAAAGGTTGAGGTCTTTCCTTCGATGGAAGAACTGGAACGGCGTATTCGGAAAAGAGACGATATCGGTGGGATTGTGCCGCTTGAGAACCACCGATACGAGATTCTCTTTCAAGGGAACGAAAACGAGGCCTTTAGAGAGTATGTGAAGGCATTGAATGCTCTTTACGAAATGGATGCAACTGTAGCGGATACCAGGGCGGAGATATATTCCTTTGGTTATCAGGTGTCTCCTTTAAAGACCAAGTTGGTGAACATGCTCATTCTGCTGTCGGTGATGCTCTCGGGCATGCTGATCTCCACGACCATTGTGGAGGAGAAGATGGACAACACGATCAGCGCCATCAACGTGACACCGATTTCTCAGACAGCGTTTGTTTTGGGGAAGAGTATGCTGGGGGGAACTGTTGTAATGGTCAGTATTATCCTGGCCCTTTTGATCACCGGTTATTATAATGTCAACTGGCTTATGATACTGATGGTCGGATTTACTTCGATGCTGTTAAGTCTTATTGTGGGATTTGTACAGGGGATTAATGCGAAAGATGTGATGGAAGCGGCTGGCGGGGTTAAGCTGATCATGCTGCCGATCGCTGTTTCCATCGCGGGCTATGAACTCCTGGCGGATAAATGGCAGTGGACCATGTACTGGAGCCCCTTTTACTGGGCGTATAAGGCGAACGATATGATTCTGTCGAAAGATGCGCAGTGGCCGGTGATCTTGTTCTGTGTCTCGATTGTTCTGTTGTTGTCTTTTGTGGTTTATCTGGTTTCGTTGCCGAGGATTCGGAAGGGGTTGAGTTGAGGAACATAAGGACATGAGCCGGGGGACTCATGACGGGATAATGGCTTCAGGCCGGGGGACCTGCAGCCAGGAACCAGGAGTAAAAAGAACATAAGGGCGTGAGCCGGGGGGCTCATGACGGGATAGTGGCTTCAGGCCGGGGACCTGAAGCCAGAAACTGAGCATTGGGACCTGCAGCCAGGAACCAGGAGTAAAAAGAACATAAGGACATGAGCCGGGGGGCTCATGCCGGGATAGTGGCTACAGGCTCGCTTCAGGAAGCGTTGGGACCTGCAGCCAGAAACTGAGCGTTGGGAGCTGCAACCAGAATCTAAAAAGGATGTCCACAGGGACATCCTTTTAGTTATTAATGCAAAAAAATTTTTTTATGCGCTTAGGTCATATTGCATTCGGTAGAGCTGTTTGTAGACCCCGTTCTTTTCCAGGAGTTCCTGGTGTTTGCCCTGTTCCACGAGCTTTCCTTTGTGGAGGACTAAGATTCTGTCGGCGTTTCTGATGGTGGAGAGTCTGTGGGCGATGGTGATAACAGTCCGGTTACAGGCGACTTTTTCCATGGCATCCTGGATGAGGCCTTCTGTGACCGGATCGATATTGCTCGTTGCCTCGTCAAGAACGAGGATTTTGGGATCGGAGACAACGGCTCTTGCGAGGGCGATCAACTGTCTTTCACCGGCGGAGAGCGTGGTTGCCCTCTCGGTGATATTGGTGTCAAAGCCCTTTTCGAATTTGTCTATGAGATGATCCACATGCACGTACTTGGCGGCCTCTATTGCCTGTTCTCTTGAGATATCCTCTTTGAAGAGGCGGATATTCTCGATAACGGAGCCCGAGAAGAGGAATACATCCTGGAGAACGACGGCGATCCCCTCTCTCAGCATCTTTTGATTGAAATCGTAGATCGAGAGATCATCGATCTTGATATCCCCCCCCTGAATGGGATACATGGCTGTCAGAATATTCATCAGCGAGGTCTTTCCGGCGCCGGTCTCGCCGACAATGGCGATCTGCTCATTGGGTTTGATATCGAATGAGATGCCCTTTAAAACCTCTTTTTCACTTTCATAGTTCAGCCGGACGTTGTCGAATTTGATATTTCCCTCTTTGACGTTCTTTTTGATTCCCTTGATCTCCGTTCCGATTCCCTCGGGTTCATCCATGAGCTTGAAGATCTTCTCCGAGGAGGCGAATGCGTTTTGGACGATGTTGAACTTCTCCGATAGATCACGGATGGGCTGGAAGAGCATGTCGATGTAGTTGATGAAGGCATAGAGGGTTCCGAATGTCAGTGTTCCGGCGATGAGATCCCGCGCGCCGAACCAGATCACCGTTGCCATGCCCAGATAAAAGAGAACATCCATCGTCGGTCTGAAGACGGCAAAGACGAGGAGCTGCTGCAGGGTTGATTTGTAATATTTCTGGTTAAAATCGCCGAATTCCTTTTCCTTGGCCTTTTCGCGATTGAAGAGTTGGATAACCGACATCCCGGAGATGTGCTCAGCCATGAAGGCGTTGATTCTGGCGAGTCTTGTCCGGACCTTTCGATAGGCCTTTCTGGCAAATATCCTGAAAAGCACCGTGGCCAGGACAATCAAAGGCACAACCAGCATGGCATAGCCCGTCAGCTGGGGACTGATAATCAACATGAAGACGAAGATACCCGAGAGCATCAGGACGTCTTTTATAATACTGGTGACCGCCGTGGTGAAGAATTCGTTCAAGTTCTGTGTGTCGTTTGAGACCCTTGTGACCAGGCGCCCGGTCGGATTTTGATCGTAGAACCTCATGGGCAGTTTCAGGAGATGCCTGAAGAGCGTGGTTCTGATATCCAGGATGACGTGCTGCCCCATCTTGTTGGCGGTGATGACATGGCCCAGTGTGAGAAAGAAGTTACCGGACAGGATGAAGATCAAAAAGAGGACCAGCGTGTTCAGCGATGAGATATCCTTGTTTCTAAGCCGTTCCATATTGGCGGGACTCAGGTAATATTGCCGGTCATCGCCTGAGAGGTTGAACCCCTTCCGGTCTTCTTTCTTTCTATAGTCGAGCTGAAACTGTCCGTTCTCGTCTTTGGTTATCCAGAGCGTGGTGCCATCCTCCAGCAGGAGCTTTTCGGTGTCCGGCGTCTCCTGGGTGTAGACCGAGTATTTGTAATCCTGGGACATGTAGTTGTCGATCGCCATCCGGGTGAAAAACGGGACTGACAGCTGAAAGACGGTGGCAACAGCCAGGAGAAGTACGCTGGTGATGAAAAGCAGCTTGTATTTTCGGATGTAGGCCCAGAGTCTCTGAAAGATATTCCAGTCGAAATTGCTCCCGGTCTTCTCATCCTCTATTCTGAAATCATAATTCTCAGCCATCCAGATCATCCCCTTCCAGTTCTTCTTCTATGAGCTGTTTGTTGTAGAGCTCGGCATATTTCCCGTTCTTGCTGAGCAGTTCTTCATGCTTTCCGCTTTCAACGACTCTTCCCTCATCGAAAACATAGATGTTATCGGCCTTTGCCACGGCCTTCAGCCTGTGAGAGATGATGATGGTCGTCCGGTTCTTGATCTGCTCTTTCAGACTGTCAAGTATCTTCATCTCTGTTTCTGTATCAACGGCCGAGAGACAGTCATCGAGGATGACAACGGGGGTCTTTTTCATCAGGGCCCTTGCAATGGCAACCCGCTGTTTCTGTCCGCCTGAAAGCGTGACCCCTCTCTCCCCGATAATGGTTTCATACCCTTGAGGGAAGTCCTGGATATTGGAATGGACGGCAGCGAGATGAGCGTACTGCTCCACGTCCTCTCTTGAGAATTTGTCGAGACTGAAACCGATATTTTCTTCAATCGTGGCTGAAAAGAGGAAAGTCTCCTGAGGGACATATGCCACCTGCTCTCTGATCTGCTTCATGGAGAGTTCGTTGATGTCATTATTCCCGATACAGATTTTGCCCGATTCAACCGAGTACATCTTGACAAGAAGTTTGGCAAGCGTTGACTTTCCGCTTCCGGTTTTGCCGACGAATGCAACGGTCTTGCCCGGGGTGATTTTCATGGAGACATCCTTCAACACATGTTTTTCATTACCCGGGTAGACAAAATCCAGATCGTTAACCGTGATTTCCTTTGATAAATCGGCCGGTTTAGGTTTTTCCGGCTCACGAACCTCTGATTTCTGATTTTCTATCCACATGATCCGCTTGTAGGAGGCGCGTCCTCTCTGGATGACGTTGACCACCCATCCGATGGCGATCATCGGCCAGACAAGCATCATGAGATATTGTGAAAACGCAACAAACTGACCCAGGGAGATACTGCCTGTGATAACGAGCCGGCCCCCGTACCAGATGGTGAGCGCCATGCCGAGTTGTGCCATCATCTCTATGAGCGGAAGGAATGTTCCCCAGAGCTTGATCAGTCTCATTGATTTGGTGAAGTAGTCTTTGCATTTTCCGAAAAATGTCTCGTTTCTCTCTTTTTCCATGGTATAGCTCTTGACCACTCTGACGCCGTCGAGCGATTCCTGTACCGTGTCGGTGAGATTCGAAAAAGACTTCTGCATATCCTGAAAACGCCTGTGGATTGTTCCGCCGAATGTCAGCGCAACAACTGCCAGTATCGGAAGGGGAATGATGCCGATCATGGTCAAAACCGGGTCGATTCTCGTGACCATCATGTAGATGCTCAGACTCCCGAGAATAGCAGAGTCCGCCAGCATGATAACCCCTTGTGCCAGCATCATCCGGGTGGCATTCATGTCGTTTGTAGTCCTTGCCATGATATCGCCTGTTTTGACCTTATCATAAAAGGCGGGGGAGAGGTTGAGGAGCTTTCTGAAGACCCTTCCCCTGACGTATTTTTCAAACTTTCTGGAACTGCCGATGATGAAGATACGCCACATGAATCTCAGGCCGAACATCCCCACCGCGAGAAGGAGAATGATCTGTATGATCTGGACAACACTGTCCATTCCGGAATCAAGATACTTAACCTCGTCGATCAGTCGCTCGAGGTATATCGGGATCTGTATCTGGAGGTAATCCACCCCGATCAGTGTCAGGATGCCAAGGATGTAAAACGGGTATCGCTTTGAAAAAAACTTCTTAATATAGCCGGCGGTTGCTTCCAATTTCGCTGCCTCCTTTGTTTGTTAAACGGGTCCAGTATTCATGATTAGTCTTTATTAATCGGCTCTATTATACACGAAAAAGTACTAAAACCTAATCACTTTTATTGCTTTCTCTTGTCGGGTTCCGACAATAACCAGGTCAGTCTGGTTGACGAAGAGGCCGTTTTCAAGCACACCGGGCAGTTGATTGATGTGATTCTCAAGTACTGCAGGCTCCTTGATCTCTTTGAACCGGGCGTCGAGAACAAAATTACCCTGGTCGGTGATGACAGGGCCGGACTTCTTAACCGCTATTCGAAGTTCCGCACTTGCACCGAGTTTTTCGAGCTCTCTGAGAACAAACCGGTAGGCCTGCGGTATGACTTCAACGGGAACGGGGAAGTTTTCACCCAGATACTTGACCCGTTTCCCCTCGTCGATGACAATGATGAGTTTATCGGCAAAGTAATCGATGAGCTTTTCCCGGGTATGAGCCGCTCCGCCGCCTTTTATGAGGTTTTTATGCGGGTCCGCTTCATCGGCCCCGTCGATTGCCATATCGATGTGGTCAACATCGTTGAAGTCAAGTACCTTGATACCATTTTCCGCTGAAAGGATAGAGGATTGAAAGGAGGTTGGAACCCCGCTGATATCTTTCAGGTCTCCTTCGCGGATGAGCCGTCCGATTTCCTCTATAAAAAAGACCATGGTGGAGCCCGTTCCAATTCCGAGAACCATGCCGCTCTTGATTTCCCCGGTCGCTTCTATCGCGGCCGCTTTCTTCATTTTGCTCTTGATGTCCGGCATTTTATCATCCTCCCAAAAAAAATAATCGCTGTGATTGTATCACAACGATTATTATACAACAAAAATTGCTGAGAATTTATTGGGAAATAGAGTATATATTGAAGGATTCGATTTTCAGGCAGTGCTGCGACCAGCAGCCAGTATAGTTGGCGGACATGCAGCCGGATTGAGAATTGGTTTTATTCTTTTGCCAGTTTGTAGACCTCGATGACGTCTTCTTTATGCATCTTTTTGAAATTCCCGACGGGACCGAAAACAACGCATTTTTCCGCCATCTCTTCAAAGCGGTCGTCTTCTATTCCCTCGTCTTTGAGGGAGGTGGGCATCCCGATTGATTTGTAGAATTCTTTGAGTCTTCTGATGCCCTCGTTAAGCATATATTCCGGTTTGTCGAATTCTGCTTCAACGTCAAATATCCTGTGGAAGAACTGCATGATCTTCTCGGGATATTCGTTGAAGTTGTATCGTATCCAGGCCGGGAAGATAATGGCCAGGCCCGCGCCGTGTGTGATATCGTAGATGGCACTCAGTTCATGCTCGATCATATGAGTTCCCCAGTCTTCCGATCGGCCGGTGCCGAGGATATCGTTGTGTGCGATTGTTCCCGCCCACATGATCTCGGCTCTTGCGTCGTAATCCTTCGGGTCTTCCATAACGCGTTCGGCATTTTTGATAATGCTTTTCATGGCGCCCTCACACAGATGGTCGGTGAGGTCCACGTGCCGCTCCTGAGTGAAATAGCGTTCCATGATATGGGCCATCATATCGGTGATGCCGGCTGCTGTCTGATATTTTGGCAATGTGAATGTCAGTTCCGGATTGAGGATGGAAAAACGGGGCCTGAGCAGACCGCTTCCGGTCCCCCTCTTGATCTGTTCATCGCCGGATTCGCCTCCATGCATGTTGGTGATAACCGTTGCGGGACTTGTTTCGCTGCCGGCTGCCGGCAGTGTGAGGATGGTTGCGAGAGGCATGGCATCTTTTATCACACCCTTGTTGTCATAGAAATCCCATACATCCCCTTCATAAGGGACACCGGCCGCTATGGCCTTTGCCGAGTCGATAACGCTTCCCCCGCCGACGGCGAGAATGAAGTCAACGCCCTCGTCGCGGCAGCGTTTGATGCCCTCGTGAACCAGGCTCAATCTCGGATTCGGTTTGACACCGCCGAGTTCCACATATTCAACACCCGCGTCTTTCAGCGATTTGACAACCGTGTCATAGAGACCGGTCCGCTTTATACTGCCTCCCCCGTAATGGAAGAGGACCTTTTTGGCTGAGTGTGCTATGAGTTCCTTTCCAACATCTTTTTCAGTACCTTTTCCAAAGATGATCTTTGTCTCGTTCTGAAATACAAAATTTGTCAATGTTAACCCTCCTGATCTGTTATTTTGCCTTTACAACTGGTATATCCTGCCACGACGTCGTAAATCGTTTCGACAGTTGTTCCTTTTTATCCGTCTTTTTATTGATAAACTGATAACTCCCAAGCTTCACAGTCCCTTCGCCGATCTTTTTGTTGACGGTGTCCATAACGCTGAGTATCTTTTCAGTCCGGTTCTGGAATCGTTCGTCAACGCTCTCAGATAATGGGAGCTGAACGGCATCCTCATCCACCAGAGAGCTGAAAACCACACCGCCCTTTTTGTACCGCCGCCCTGTTCTGTAGATACGCCTCAATCCGATCTTCATAATCTTCATGAGTTCAATCGTGTTATTGGTGGCTCTATCTAATATGACGGGAACCGAACCATAATAATTGTCTTCTATAAATCTCGAAGTCATAATAAATAGTGTTATATGCTTTGTACACAGCTTCTTCTCTCTGATCTTACCCGCTGCAGTGGCCACAAATAGCGAAAGGGTCCGGTAAAGGGTGTCGAAATCGATGATGGGGGGATCGAAGGAACGCGAACGGATGATACTCCGGGTTTTTGACGGGACAGTTGTTTTGATGCATTCCTCGCCGTTCAATTCCAGGACGGTTCGTGTTCCGACGGTGTCGAGATATTTAGCGGCCCATTTCCGGTCCGCATCGCGCAGGTCTTTTACACTCGTTATGCCGTGACTGCGGCATTTTTTGGCCAGCCGTCTGCCGATTCCCCAGACTTCTTCAATCGGGTATCTTGCCATCCAGTCTGCCATATGGGGATCATCACTTGAAAAAACCCCGCTGTATTCAGGGTTCTTTTTGGCAATATGATTGGCGAGTTTGGCAAGGGTTCTCGTTCTGCCGATTCCAACGGAGACGGGGATCCCCGTCCATTGATAAACGGTGGAGACGATCTCCTGCCCCCATTGACGGACCTGTTTCGCAGTCATTCCTTTCACCC
>Ga0102934_1002177_pt1 | contig 13634 bp, 8 predicted proteins | sample SalPonR2_A_D1_MG_FD_78175 | JGI IMG/M metagenome (GOLD analysis project Ga0102934, IMG submission 78175) | Salt pond soil microbial communities from South San Francisco under conditions of wetland restoration - Salt Pond MetaG R2_A_D1_MG | ecosystem: Environmental > Aquatic > Marine > Intertidal...
AAGAAAGGGAGCGACTGCGATTGGCCAAGAAAAATGGACCTGGAGGTAGAGGCGGCCGGGGAGCTGGGAATCGCCGGGCTGGGGGCGGGAGGGGAGGGAATTTCAAAACGATGGGCAAAAGATAAACATTCGTCGATAGCAAAGATGCTTGCACGCTTGTCACGCTACTTTTATTAGTGTGGGCTTCCTTTACATGTGTCACGTTCACTTGCTTAAGTGTGTTTTCAATTCCTCTTCTTCAGGCTATACTTGCCACACTGATTGACGAGGCATCATGATCGAACATACTCACCAACGGAACTTTACACAGTATAAGCATGTGCGCCACGTCGTCTGCCCTTTGCTCTCCCCCATTGTCTCCCCCGTGCACGACCATATGCACGCGACCTACAAGGGGACGCAGAAGTGCTGGGGGCTGCATATCTTTCTGTAGACGTCGGAGCGGGCGGCAGAAGTCGACGTGGCCCTGAACACTCGACAGCGGGAGCCGAATGCATCGTATATTGTCGGGGACTCCGCGCAACGGGTCACGCCCGTAATATTCATCCATTGTTACTTCACGCACGTCTATGATAACCACACCGTCTACAGTACAACCCCTCAAAGCGGCATTCTTCTCAAAACCATATATTTGGCTATCTTTCCTTCTTTGCTCCCTTTCTCTTTCTTTAAAAGCCTTCGCCAGCTCACGGAGATCGTGAGCGGCGAGCCTAGGCACATGATTCAACACGTGCGGCGCGGGCATGCAGGATTTCCGACCGGAGTTTCTGCCACCATGTGCCTCTTTCTTCCACAAAAGGGGCGAAAGAGATGTCTGCAGAGATGTCTGCTTTTTTTGGTGCAACAACTCGGCTTTGTCTTGACGACTTTGGTCGCCTAAGCACTGAGGATGTGGCTTGTCCCAGGCCTGCAGTATCCCACTGGGTGTCTTGGCATACAGGTGGAAGGCATGGTTCAAACAGGCTGGCACGTCGAAGGCGTGTACCCCAGCGTTCAGGCGTGAAAAGGCGAGCAGCAGGCTTGTCTGACAAGTCATGGAGAGGATGAGATCCCGTCGCTGCAAGACGATAGCCGCAGCGAAACACAAGCAGAAGCTCGGTCCGAGCGTCAGCAGGACGTCGATTACGGCCACCTCAGACTCCATCGGCAGCACGTCTGCGAAGAGAGTCATGAGCCACGGAGTGCAGAAAAGCTCTCCTACCACCTCCAGTTCTGCGAGATGAAGGGCTAAGGGCGGATCCCAGTAGAGAAGAATACTCTCCAGCAATCTCATCCGGTCCTGCAGGCGCTCCATGGAGTTGCCGTGAATGAATAGGCCGCTTAAATGCTGTGATACGACCTGACTCATGCATTGCAATGCCTGCACATCGGATATATTATCCCATCGGTGCGGGCGCCGCGAAGGAAATAGCTCCAAAAAGATGCAAGCCAGGCTGGTCAGACCCTGTCGATAACTGTTGTGGCTATCCAAATGAAGCCAAGCCAACACCAACCGACGCAGCCGCTCCACGCCTTCTCCCTGCGCGTAATCAGGAAACTTTGTCCTTCTCAGGTCTTCGTACAAGCACTGAATGCGCCCTTCGACAGCTTCTGAGTGTGTGGGCATTATTCTTTTAGCCTCCACCTGCATTTTGACACCATCAGAGAGGAGAGCGAGCCACAGCTCTTTGCGGTGGGAGGCAGGGAGTTCGACTACTACAAGTCGTCCACGATCGGCCAGGCAGGGCAAGGCATTCGGGGATCTCGTGGCTAATGCAACACACTCGGTGATGAAGCTTAGGACTCTGGATCCGTGTGAGTTCTTGTCACTGGGGGGCGAGGATTCGGCCAGGAAGGCGGCTAAGTCATCTTGCAGGTCCGCCTTTTCCTCAAATTTGTTGGAGTCCCCCAGCGGGCACAGAAGCGCTTTTACAGCATTTCTAGGTAAGACTGCTCGACAAATCGGCAAAGTTTTCCTTTTGAAGTCACTGTTCTCCTTACAGCGCTGGTTGGCCTTGTGGTCCCTGTCGGGTAGGAAAGACAACACTTCAAGCGAAGGCGACTCCCACGGCAGGGGCGACGCGGACTTGCCCTCGACCACTCGCTTAAAGGGAGGCTTAGGATTCATAGGGCTTCTGGCGGACAACCATGGCGCTGCCGACCAATGGGTGTCTTGTTCACCGGGAGTGTTGTCGAAGGCCTGCGCTAAGGTGCTCTTGCTGTCGGCTTCCTCCTGGTGCCGCTCTATCACTCGGAGACAATCGCCCGTTACGTCGCGCCCGGCACCGGCGAAATCTATCGGCAACTTCCCCTGATGATTTCGCAGATAAAGGTCCGCACCCGCGGTCAAGAGTGCCTCCACCGCAGGCGCGTGCCCCGCCAGTACGGCGACCAGCAGCGGAGTCGACCCGTCGGTGGCCCGGGAGTTCACGGCCGCGTGCGCTCTGAGAAGGACGCGGAGAGCGTTGATCGACCCGGTTTGAGCGGCAAAGTGCAAAGGCGTCCAGCCCATGAAATGGGGGGCGTCCACGTACGCGCCAGCACAGAGAAGCAGGCTGAGGCACAGGTCGTGGTCCCGCCGGGCAGCAAGATGAGTCGGTCGAAAGGAGTCACGGCGGGGCCGGTCCACCGTATGGATGATCATGCGGCACTGGAGAAGGTGGCCGAGGCATTGAATTGAGTCGTGTTCCACCGCAATGTGTACAGGGGTATTGCCGGTGTCTGGGTCTGTTTCATTGTAGGGGCCGTAACCCTCCTCGCCGCATTGCGGAACGTCGTGGGAGAGGAAGGTCGCGTCGACGTAACGAATCAGATCCTGCAGCTTTTCATGGTCATTCCTGAGAGTCAGAAAGCGTATTGCAGATCCAATCTCCCACTCTTGCAAGTTCTGTCCAAAACTGTCAACCCCTCCATGCAAAGGGACCACATCGACCCGCAAAACAGATCCCGAAGGCGCGGCGGCGGAAAATTCTGCTTCCAGACGAAGCAACGCACGTAGCTGCTCGAAGCATGCAAAGGATACCATTACAGAGAGGCCCTCATACACGCTTTTGGGCTTGATAAGTGATTCCCAGGCCCCCGGCATAGCGAACACAGCATGTGGATGGGCCTTGTCATTGTTCCCGATGATGACCCCTGCAGCCCCCGCTGCGAGTGCCCGTTCTACTTTCTCAATGAAGCTGCACGTCCCCCGCTGTATTAATACAACTGCACCTCGGGTCTCTTCCCTTGGGTTGCGCAAGCGAGCTTCCTGACCTTCCAGTGGTGACGCGAGGACTAGGCGTTTGCCTGCGACGTAAGGCGCATTTTGACTAGAACGAAGTGTTCTCCCCTTGTGCTTGTGGTCATACCCAGGTAACGCCAACCATTGATGCCGAACGCCAGAATGATTTCTGTTGGGCAGCATTGTGACCACTGAAAGCACATATATCATCGCTTCGAACTTAGCCTCTTTGCCGGCGAGTTCGAGGATGGGCCATGGAGATAGAAGCGCGGGCCAGCAGCAAGTCAAGGGTAGGATCAGTCTCAAGTCTCACGGCCTGGCCCGTGCCCGCGCTTAGGAAGCGACCTGCGTAGATTCGATCACAGCGTGGCGTGTGAGTGTGCGGCGACAAGTTCAGACAAGGCAGGGTGCTGGCGCGTGGAAAACGCGTCTGGCGGCAGGTGGGCGTGGGCGTGGGCCGGGCGCGGGAGTGCGGCCAAGCCAGTGACGTGTAGAAGAAGAAGAGCCCCGCCTGATCCACCTTTTCCGTCCCCGCCCCACCCTGTCCACGCGCAAGCAGGCTCTCTCCACCTCACCATCTACGTCATTCCTTGCATTTTTTGTCATTAATACATCAGATTTAGGGTCGTGCTGGCGTGTTGTCATTTTTACGGAGAGAGCTGAAGTCATGAAGGCTTAAGATCTCCAAGCGTTCTTGTCATCCGTAAGCATGCACGTCTACTATCATCAAACGACCGCAACCACTGGCTCACCTAACACCTCGACGACCTCAAGAATTACTGAGCATACTCCTTCGACATCGTCGCGCATGATGGGAGGACAGCATCATCAGGCTGTGTCTCAAACTGCGGCGCATGGAAGTGGAGCAGGGAGCGAATACAACGGCGCATCCCGGAAGCTTGAAGAGTTATTTGTCTACTGGCTCAGTCAAAAGGAGACAACTGAAATGGTGGAAAATTGCGTGACAGCCGTACGTCAGGGGCAGGCCTTGCCGAGCGAATCGGCTCTTGAGGTGCGTGCACGAGGAGATGGAATGACGGGGTGTATCTTCTTTGAAAAGGGCAACTAGTCTGTCGGAAGACGTGCGTTGTGAGATATTGCGTCTATCGCGGTGAAATGTTCGAATGCAATGTGTTTCGTCATCCGTGATAAGCAACAGTGCGGAAAGAGCTTTCAGCCGTGGGAGCTATATGTTGCCTTCGGCTGGTCTCCATTGTGTACATACCCCTTTTATCACCCATCACGTTCCTAACCACACCCCATGACACTACAATGCAGCCACCGCAGCTCACCTTGCGCGGTTTATCGGGCGCAGTTGCACCACATATGTCCCTGGCGACTAACCAGCCACCGCGGTCTCCCAAAGAGCCCGCGACAAGCTACTCCCCACCCTCAACCGGTGCTTTCCTCCTGAAGCGGCCTTTGGCTTCGATCAGCGCCGGCACTGTCAATGGCTTCGGTAGTGGCGCTGAAGAAAGTACACATTCCAGCACCTCAAGCGATGGTTCGCCTTCACAGGAAAGAGAGGAGGCTTGGGACTCGGGTCTGAGCTCTGAGGACCGCGCGACCAAGGACTCGGACGAGTGCAACGCCGTGTGTGAGGAGGAGCTTTCTTCCTCGGCCTCGATGGCCGTCCCCACCTTAACACATGCTTCGACAACGTCAGCTTCTATTTCTTTGTCCTCGTTAGCTCATACGCCCACGAACTCTGCCTCCAGTGTGTCGTTTCCTACAAGGGTCCACCCCGAGGAAAGTTCTGCTTGCGCCGCCGCTGAACAGAAATTTCAAATAGCAACAGCGACCTCGCCAAATTCTCTACAAGTCGCTGTGTGCAACCCTCCACCAAAGCTTTGGTTACCTTTGGATGGGCGCGGGAGTGGTGGGCGAGGACAAGCCTACCCGGAGGACAGTTTGTCATCGAAGAAAGAGGCCCTCGTCGCTATGTTCGAGCGCCTGGTCCCAGACAAGGAGGGGACTTGGAGGGGGCTAGCGGTGGAGGATTTCGGGGAATTCACGAAGAGCTACTGCCGGCTGCCAGGCTTCTTGCAGGAGCCCCTCTTCCGTAGGGTTTTGGCTTTCGAGGAGCACCGTCCCGCGCCTCCACTAGCAGGGTCTAGGCCGTCGTCCGCCTGGAACCAGGTAGGAACCAAGATTATACATGGCGTGGAGGACGTGTCGTCGTGTGGCGACCCGGACGCTTCGCCCCAGTCGATTCAGATGGCGGGCGCCGTTGGCAGCGAGGGAAGGAGCCCGTCCCCCACCGCCTCTCCCTCGGGCTCCTCGTCCAATTTGTCTGCCGCCGGTGCCTCGGGGCGTGAGACACTCTCTCTGGACACCCTTTTGCGTTTCTGGGCCATCGAGATGGCGCCTTTCGACACAACAGACAGGCTCTTCCGCCTGCTAAAGCAGCCTGACGCCACCTATATCGTGAAGGACGACCTTTTCCCCTTCTTGCACCGTTTGCTGGAAACACATCCTGGACTCGAGTTTCTCCGGAGCCATCCAGATTTCCAGCAGAAATATGCTCTGACCGTGGCATCGCGCATTTTTTATACCTTGAATCGGGCGGGCACAGGGAAGATCTCGGCGAAGGAGTTGCGGCGCTCAGGGCTGCTACGGGCGATGCAGTTCGTGGACGAGAACGAAGACATCAACAAGGAGACGTCTTTTTTCTCGTATGAACATTTTTATGTTCTCTATTGTCGATTTTGGGAACTTGATACAGACAGAGATGGGGCTTTGACGCGCGAAGACCTCTTGAAATACGGCGACCACTCATTGAGTAATGCGATTGTGGATCGAATCTTCGAGGTCGGAGCACGGCCTTTTGAGGATGGCTTAGGTGGAAAGCGGAGCTGCAAGGAACGGGAAAAAATGATGTACGAGGACTTCATATTTTTTATGCTGTCAGAGGAGGACAAGGGAAATGAGGCGAGCCTCCGGTATTGGTTCCACTGCGTCGACGTGGACGGAGATGGACGCTTAAGCTTTCAGGATATGCGCTACTTCTACAATATTCAGCTGCAGCGCATGGAGTGGCTCGGTCATGAGCTAGTCCCTTTCGAGGATGTCCTTTGTCAGATGCTGGACATGCTCAAGCCCACGCGCGACCTGAGTCGTTGCCGCCAGCAACGTGTTTTCCCTGTGGCAGTTAGTGCGGGAGAAGGCAAAGGAAGCAAAAGCCAATTGCAAGATAAAGACGACGTACGGGCTGTAGAAAAGACACGCGGAAAGTCTTCAGCGCCTCTAGTGGTAAATGCGGCCGCAGCGTTCGCACAAGAAGAGGAAGTGCGGGCGGGTGGGCTGCACATTGAGGATTTCCTCCTACCCGACAAAATTAAAATCGCGGGCGTCTTCTTTGACGCTCTCTTCAATTTGAATAAATTTCTGGCCTTTGAGCAACGTGATCCCTTCGGGGATCGACAGAAACGCGAGGATCCTTTTGATTCGGATTGGGAGCGCTTCGCGTACCGAGACTACCAGCAGCTGGCTATGGATGAAGAAGACAACGAGGGGGGCTCGTATGCAGAGGAGACAGAAGGGCAACAAATCACCAACATGGATGTGGAGGATGAAGGAGATGAGGAAGATGATGACGATGATGAGGACGGCGAGGAGGAAATAGACGAGAAACGGGCCCTTCAGGCGGTGCCAGGCAGCTCTATGTTGGGTGAAACGTCGGAGGGCATGGAGGATGCTGAGGGGGCGGGATCCGAGAGGAGTGTGGCGGACGGCAGTAACGTAGGTGAAGTCGAGGGCGCGTCTGGCAAGCTTTCGCGAGAAAGCAAGCAGATGCTCAACGGCATTCCTCTCCATTGAGAAGGGGTGCTGAGAAGTGCGGTCATGAAAGGAGTGACGAGAGTTAGGTAGAGTGTTGGCTAAAAATGGATCGGTGCCTCGGCACAGACTCGAAATCAATAGCGCGAGGCGAGAATGAAGACGGTGGAGTAAATAGAGGACTGTGTCCGGAAGGCAGTGAGCTGGACCTGATGGTGATGTTTGTCTGCATGAAGATCTAGGTAGGTTGTGAAGGAAGCACAACAGGAGCAAGGGGAAATTAGACGCGTGCGTGTCGCAATGACGGAAACCTAGCCGGTAGAAGGCATGCAATAACGCCATCACATGTCTTCGCGAGAAACAGGTCAAGTTCTGGCCTGACATTTTTAGCAAGACTGTTTACAATATAGGCGTATATTTCGATGCTATTCAAGTGTGCCGCATCTTCTGTTTTTGCGAGCAAGGGAGATAAAATACCCATGAGCCCCAAAGTGGACACAGGAAAGAAAAGGTCATCACTGGCCGCTCGCAAGGGGTGTAAGTGCTTAAATGTCTAGAGGACGAGAAAGCATCAATAAAATTCGTGGCAGTCGGACTTTTACTTTACCCATAGCACTTCACTTCACATTTCACACGATTTACTCCTTGACTATCGCTCAAAATCAATCCTTTCGCTCCACTTTTTGGTCGCCGTAGTTGCCCACAAGGCCTCTTCAACATCTCGCAGAGAAGCATAGCTGCTGCTTGTCCTCCAGACAGGAGAGTATACTTCGGAAGCAGGCGGCTGTGTGCCGCCAGCTGAGCCCGGCCTCGCTCTTTCGTATCTGCCTCCTCCCCCAGCAGCATGCTCAAGATCTGACCGGCTGCTGGTGCAGTGGGGTTCCCGTGCAAAAGCAGCTAGCAGCGGCCCAAGCGCGGCACTTGTCTAAGCAGCCGCTCCCAGATTCTGGTTCCACTAGAGGCGCTGATGGCTGCTATGATTAGCAAACTCCACTCCCTGACTCCCATGTCCAGACCGCTTATTTGCCTCACGCTACCCTGCGCCACGAAACTTGTGTGATCGGCCCCTTTGAAGCGAGTCACGTGATACGCCCTGACCGCAGCCGGGACCAAGATCATTAACCTGCCTGGCTGCACACCCTCACCTATCAGCCCCTCATCCTCGTCCACATGCCTGCCACGTCCAGTCGGGGAGCAGTCGTCAGCATCGAGTCCATTGCACAAGCATTGATGCCCTCTCTCTCGGGACCCCCCAGCCTTGCCAGACTGTGCCCGGTTGGATGGCTCGTGTCTAAGGACAGAGCTGTTTTTTTTTCGTCGGCACAGGGCAGGAGACTAATTACTGTGAGGATCCACTCGGTAGGCAATAAGCACCTACTTCACTACGATGCAGAATAGGTTTCGAAGCAGAGAGGGGAGACCCAGGACGACGATACTGGGATCTTGCGTGGTGACGTGTCAGTTCAAGGCTTGCGGGTAACGCTTTCTATCCTCCCCTGCAAAGCATGAGTTTTGATTTCCTTGCTGTTGATGAATTACTTCGTACTGGGAAGGCTTCCTCGCTAACTACATCCACCTTTCTTGTTGACATTCCGTTAAGACGAGCAGCATGAGTGCATGCCATGGGTCCATAAAACGGCAACGGCATCTCATGAATTGGCAGCTATATTTCTTATGACTATCTCCAACTCAAAGTCCGCTGTGAGCTTGCAAAATGATTTAAGAGCGCACACTGAGAGAGCTTCAGTCGAGTCCGAGGATGCTAGCGTAGCAAGCACCTCGTCAAGCTGGAGAAAACGAGGGTAGGTGACTGCGACGACCGCTGCAGCAATAAGGGGATGAGTATGAGAAGATATAGTGGGAGGATTTCCAAGGCCCGCGTGTTTGGCTGATCTAGAGTGCGAGGACGTTTATGACTAACGCTTGTCAGCTCGGCTAGAAGTTGGTGGCAATCCTTGATACTCTAGATAACTTAGCAACAGAAGGAGTAGCACCGAACACTCCTCTGACAGATAAGAGTATGTGGGGGTACTACGCTTGCACTGGTTTTTGTTTTGGCACATGAAAGCTTGCTGCTGGGTACCAGGGGTTGCACGTTGAGGAGGTTTTTATGCTGCCAGCGAGCCACTGGCGAGAAGAACAAAACTTGGTCGTCGAACACCTGGTCTCCTGTCACTTTTCAATTGGCTTGACGTCTCCGTGCTAGCAACTTGCTATTTGTAGTGGCGAGCTTGGTGAAGCGCTTTCCAGCAAATACACGCAATGTTTAGTTAAAGTGTTTCGAGTAACACGCCCGTCGAGAGCCTGGAGCTGCCGTGCAATAAGAAGTATTTGTTGCCGGTTGCCACCACCCGTTTGCTACAGGATTCTAATGGAACAATTGACCAACCAAAACCTATTCATTCCCGTAGCGACAAGAGTATAAACTGAGAGGTACTAGGCGCCATTGACCACAAGCCTTAGGAGGTGCCGGGAAATAGTAATCCACCTTACCGGAAAAGTAAAGATTTTGCAGCTTAACACAACACGTCACAGAACACGATGATATTGATCAGTAATGATTTTACAACTTTTTTGAGCGTGTTCACGCGTTCATGAATGATGAGGAATGGGATTACTTGGTGCTCTTGCGGCAGCGCAAGCAGTTTTGAAAATCAGTTTCTCACATTTACCTCACGCTTTAAGACGACGCTTCAATCGCACATGTCCCTTGATTGAACAGCTGCCAAGGGTCAAAAGTCCCTTAAGGATGTCGCGTGACCCACGACTGGGTTCGACACAAGCGTGGTGGACGAATGAGCTAGCTTTTACATTCCTCTTCTTTTTGAACCTTCTGAACTACATTGACCGTGGCATCATCCCCGGGGCTGCAGAGGAGTTCAGTGACTTCGTTGCTCACTCTCTTGGTACTTCAAGCCCGGACTTGTTCGTAGGATTGCTGCAATCCGCATTCATTGTGGGCTTCTCTCTAGCGGCTATTGTCTTCGGACATGTAATCCACTACGTGGCTCCTTTCAAGATGGTTGGAGTCGGACTTGTGATCTGGATCATCGCCACAGCTTTGAGCGGCTTGGCCCACCACGTAGCGTCCTACTATCTGCTCTGCATCGCGCGCATGCTCAGCGGCGTGGGGGAGGCCGGTTTCCAGTGCGTGGCCCCGCCCTTTATCCTGGACCTGGGCGGGGACAGCGGGGGTCGATGGGTCGCCGTTTTCTACACAGCCATCCCTTTGGGCACGGCGATCGGCTATCCTTGGGGCGCCTTATTCGCGGGCTCTCCTTGGACATGGGCCGGGGGCTTCTGGGTAGCGTCCTTTCTGATGCTTCCGTTCGCTGTGACGTGTTTCCTGCTGCCTTTCACCTGGAGGCCCGAACGCGCGCCTATCGAAGGGGATGACGTCCGGACAGACGGCGACTTGAAAATTGCTGCCAAGAAAGCATCTAGAGACAAAAATGGGACCGACAGCGCTGAACTTCACAGTGTGACAAGACATGACGCTTTGTTGCGACACGAGCAGGAGGTTTCTGTTGCTGATGCAGAAGCACAATTTGAAGCCCGCCATATGTCGCTACTCAGAGAGGCCTGTGTGGTGCTGCGACGGCCAGTATTTTTGCTGAATGCTTTTGGTTACGCTGCTAACACGGGGATGATGATTGGAGCATCGACGTTTTCGAGTAAGATAATGCTGGATTTTGGCTTTTTTTCCTCGGAAAGCAGTGCTTCCAGCGTTTTTGGAATCGCTCTATCGTTGGCTGGGCTCTTAGGTACGCCCTTAGGGGGGGTCCTTGTAGATCGTCGACATTTCCATTCGGAAGAAGCAAAGCTGGTGTTTCTACTGCGTCAAAGTACGATATTTGCGACGCTGGGTTGTATTTGTTCGTCCCTAAGCTGCTGGATTTATCAGCGCGAGGTCTTTCTCGTGTTTTTTGTGGCCGGCGCTCTACTCCTCTTTGTCTGCACAGCCTCAATCAACATGGTTACCATGCTCTCTGTGCCCCCAGCAAACCGCTCGTTCGCTATTGGCCTCTGCACACTCATCATGCATGCTTTAGGCGATGTGCCCTCTCCCATCGTTGTTGGTGCGATCCTTGACACCTTGGCTCCAGATTGTGCTGCAGACATGAAGAAAGACGGGAAAGTGTCCCCGGAATGTACGGCTCAGGTTTCTCAAGTCCGTTTGACGTTATTCATTACGTGCATGTGGCTCTTGGTTGCGATTTTATGCTGGGGAGTGGGTTATGTTGTGGCCAGGAGAGAATATCACAGGCACCACGCGGCGCACCGTTACCTCTATTTGGACTGTGGGTCTGTCGAAGGAGAAAAGATGAGTCGGTCTGGCGACCGCTCATCTGAGGTCCCAGACGAACGTAATCAGCCGCTCTTGCGCAAAATATAGTCAAGACAGATGTAATATAATGCCAGCCTAGACTGAGTTGTAGATCTAAAGGAAGAAATGCACCCTGAAGAAGAATCATAAGCGTGGGATAGTGGAAGACACCTCAGATATGATAACTCGGGCGGAATGAATGCCTCGTCCATAAAAGCCTCTCATCGCTTTGCCGACCGCCATAACACACATGAAAGCACTTTTCACTTACAATTGTATTTGCGACAGTGTCTCTTGCTTGGTTTCAGGGAGCATCCGTTAAAAATCCACCACATTCACAGGAACACCCGCTTCTTCTGTAGCTAAGCACTTAGTACTGCACATAATGCCCGCCCTCCTTTTCAATCAATTTCATGTGACAAGGAGAGAGATGTAGATAGTCAAACGATACCAAAGTTGTCAAAAGATAAGGCCCTCGTTGTGCTAGACAAGGCCCTCGTTGTGCTGGGCACGACGTTGTCTTAAATGAAAATGTTCGGATGGGAAATGCTCGGCAAGAAATTTTCATAGCTAGCGCTACCTTTCCGAACAGCCACCACTGTTGTCAGGAAAACTAGAGTGCATCCTTGAAATGCTTTTGTACGCCATCAAAGCCGATAGCGTTTATAAGCATGACAATTGTAGCGTGTGATTTGGGCGAATCATCAAGTTTCAGGAACCCAAAAATGTCGGGAATTAAAAAAGCAACAGCTCATGTCCGAACGTCAGTGTGTCTCCTTGACTGGATGGGCCGACTCTCTGAGCCTGGCCATCTTGCCCAAGCTGCGGGAACCTGGTCTGTGCACCACAATTTTTTTGTGCCCCCTTGCTCGCTTGCTTTGTTAAATCATTGAAAGAATATAAACTTGCGTGAGAAATGAATTTAAATCGGGTTTGAAGGGCCAAGACCCTCTCAGATATTTGTTTCCCTCGGGAACCGTCGACGAACGGAGTGCTCGTGAACGAGAGGCGCGGCAACGAAAAATCCGACCTAGGAATAAGGGATTAGAATGCAATTTTCTGGCTTGTGTGTCAATGTGTACAATTTTTCATGTTTTTGGCCTCATCAAAACATGAATATTGATATATTCAAGTCTCCAGGAGACCCACTGGCTCCTGACTGCTGGTATTACCCGTGGAAGCGAAAGGGTACTGCAAATTTTGTTGAAAGTGCCGGCTTTGTCTCATTACCACGCTTGCCATTGCTCCTCGTGTTTCTTTTGTCAGCGCTGAGAATCGCCCCCAAAAAACCAAAACAGTATGCCTTGGGCTCGTGGATTAGGTAAAAGGGGGATCGTCATCAATGCTCATTGCTCGCTCAAGCTTCCTCCTTGTCTCAGTGATCCTGAGCTTAAGGAAAAGAAATGAGTTGAGTAGATCCTCTGGTCTCATAAATTTAATTAGCAACTACCTACTTACGATGCAAATTGATTCGTGTCTGCATAGGTTTTCCACGACTGCGAAGCCCTGATGAGATAAAATGATCATGGGATATCACGGACTGCAAGGTCGACTCGATGCGGTTGCCTGAAGATGACCACGGACCGAGCCGACGCAAAGTTTGCAATCCGCCTGCACCCTCACGTGTAGCAATGTTATGACCCCTGACGTTCCCATTTCGTTGATAATCTACAAGCAAAAGAAAAGTAAAGTACTAATGATATCTCAAATGCTCGTTATTCCGATATTACTTTTCGGACTCTTTATGCTTTGGATCAGATGTGCTTGCGTGAATTTTCTGCTCCACAGCATCATTCTTCATATGAGCGATATTTAAAACCACGAGACGGGGTGACCTGTCAAGGATGGACAAATCCATCAAGGCAACTCGAAGGTGATATCGAAATATAGGGAAAAGAGGAAATAGGATATTCCGGTGGCGGTCAAGCCGTTACAAATATGTACACATTAAAGTTGGTTTTGAAATCTTGTGTACAACATACGAATACCAAAAAAAAATATGAGTCAGACGTGTTGCGTTCAGAAGCCTATTTGATGATTACCTCGTACTTTTTTTTAAAAAAATATTAATATGATAGGAATGCCTCGATCTCGTCTAACAAGCAAAAAATTGTGTGAAAGATAAGTGTAGGATGCGGTACTCCTCTTTTATTGAAGTTAGCACTCAATAAAAGGCACAGAATGTAACAAGCATTTACAAATATGCGTACACAGCGCCCGTTGCGATTTCATGCCCCATTACGGCATGCTAAATTAAGTCAAATTCTGCCAGTCAAATTCAGTGTAATGATTGTGAAGCCATTTGTTTCTCAATAATGGATCGGTGTA
>Ga0102934_1002178_pt1 | contig 13626 bp, 10 predicted proteins | sample SalPonR2_A_D1_MG_FD_78175 | JGI IMG/M metagenome (GOLD analysis project Ga0102934, IMG submission 78175) | Salt pond soil microbial communities from South San Francisco under conditions of wetland restoration - Salt Pond MetaG R2_A_D1_MG | ecosystem: Environmental > Aquatic > Marine > Intertidal...
ACGACATTGAATCCGGATACGACCGTTCAGTTGAGAATTTTATGCGAATAGTGAAAGAAAGGGGTACCGCCTTTCTGCGGGCATAACTAATTATTTCTGAAGTTTCTTTTAGGTCCTCCAAAGTTTAGGTCCGCAAGAAAACTGAAAGTAAACCGGCCGCCATGGTCACCCCGCCTACAATCAGAAAACCGAGGGTGAAACCGGCAACATCCCCCATATAGCCCAGAAAAGAGGGGATAATTCCCGTACCCAGGACTGCAGAAAGCGGCAGAAGCATCGAAACCGCAACATTACGGGAGCGGGGAGGACCAACTTTCGCTAAAACTGCAAGCCCCGCCGGAAAATAGAGGGCCCCGATGGTCGGCTGTAAGAAGACCACCACCACTAAGGCAGGTCCCTGCAGCACTCCCATCAAAAATATCGTAAGGCCTGCCCCGCAGATAGTTATCATAACAGTACGGCGAACACCGATGCGGTCCATCACTAATCCTGCAGACAGCAGGGCAAGGATCGGCAAGAACCTTGAAATACCGAATACATTGTTTGCACTTTTCAGTGAAAATCCCGCTTCGCTTACCAGAAATGTCGGTGTCAAAAGGTATATTCCCTGGATGCCGGCAAGGCCTAAACCAAAGAAGAGCATTAAAATCCAGAAGTTCCGCTCTTTAAACAGGGGAAGGAGGACCTTAAAGGTGGGGGCCTCGCCCTTCGACTTTCCCGCTTTATTACAAAGAAAGAAAAGGAACCCAACTAGTAATACTATTCCGGCAAGGAAGCCCACCGTCCCGCGCCATCCCGTATAGTTCAACATTACATTTGCGTACCACGGTGCTAAGACCATACCCAAATGAGGGCCGACCTCATGTAGTGAAAGAGCTTTCTGCCAATCCCGGGTATCAATAAAATCGGTTATTGCTACAATTCCCGAAGGCGGGTATAAACCAGAACCGGCACCCATAAGAAAAACTCCCGCCCGCATAACGTTCATCGTCGGAGCAGCGGCCATTACCGCCAAGGCAGCCGACATCAGCATACTGGACACAAGAATCGTCCCTCGATGGGTAATTTTAGAAGAAATAAAACCGGAACACAGCAAAGCGAGGCTGTATCCGATACTCACGAAAAGGAATAGTTGGGCTGCAGGTCCGTGGCTTACTGAAAAATCGTGTTCCACCCGTACAAGCAGGGGAGAAAGAATAGATCTGGAGAGAATGTTACTGACTACAACCGTTACAATCAGAAGAATGACCGGGATTCCTTCTCCGAATCGAACACCATTTGTTGGATTTATACGCTCTGCCTTCCCGTTCTCTTCGTCCATATAGCTATAACACTTCCACTGTTGTACTCTTACACTATTTATAGAGATTCTGATTGAAAATAGGAGCTGCGTTCCCTAATGAAATCTCGTAATTCAGTGGGTTTTACCCCGAACTTTTTTACCAGAACATCAGTCTCTTCGGCGGCGTTACCGGCCCTGACCGCACGGTAAATAAACATCATCACCAAAATATAAGCAAGCTGCTCGCCCTTTTTTAGACGGTACACTAAAAATTGGAAAAACCCCGGTTTTTCATAACTAATAGTCCGGCCCAATTCCTCTGATAAAATACCGGCTACATCGTAATAGGTGTAATCCTCTTCTCCGGTAAGTTCATAGGCCTTATTGTAATGCTCGGCATTACCGATGCAGCGCGCGGCCGCCTGGGCAATATCCTCCACCGCAATAAAATTGACCCGCCCCTCTCCTGCAGGGACCATCAGCCTCGATTCATAACGTATTTCTTCGCGGTGGGCTGTTATAAGATTTTCCATAAAAAAGCTCGGCCGCAGAAAGGTGTAGGGAATACCAATTTTTTTTATATAATTCTCAATTTTATAATGGGGTGTAGTGTGTTTTTTTTCTACCCCCTGCAGCGAAAGAAACACCAGGTGTTGCACACCCCGTTCACTACAGGCATCAATAAATGGAAACATCCCCTGATTTACCTTTGAAATGGAGGGAGGCCGAACTAAAACTACTGCATCTATGTGTTCCAGAGCAGACTCATAGGTTGAATTATCAAGAAAATCAAAACGTCTTACTTTGATATCCGGATCTTCCAACAAAAAATTCACCCGCTCAGGATTCCTTGCCCCGGCATAGATCTGTAAATCAGTTCTCCCCTTTATGGCCTTGTATACCGCATGTCCAAAATTACCGGTAATTCCGGTTATCAGTATATTCATAGAGAGATCATATATTCACCGATGAAGAAAAATCAAGCCTAATGGAACAGCTTTTTTCCAATGTCCCGCCGATAATAACGGCCTTCAAAATAGATCCTCTCGAGGGCCATATATGCCTCCCGACAGGCGGCGAAGAGGTCTTTTCCCATACCGGTTACCGAGAGAACTCTCCCCCCACTTGTGTACAGACGGCGTTTTTCATTCTCCTCAAGCGATTCTTCTGCTCCGGAGATAAACACTGAAGCTGTAATGGGAAGATCGATTTGAATTGGAAAGCCGCTTTTATATGGTCCAGGATATCCCTCGGAAGCCACCACTACATTACAGGCAACACCATCATAAAAACTCAAAGGAGTCCCATCCAATTGGCCACGAGCAAGATCATAGAGAAGCTGGGCAAAGTCTTCCTTTACCATCGGGATAATTGCCTGGGTTTCGGGATCCCCGAATCGGACATTGTACTCAAGAAGAAACACCTCATCCTCGGTCAGCATCAGCCCGAAATACAGAGCACCGCGATAATCCCATCCTTCACTTTTTATTCCCTCTATAGTTGGAAACAAGATAGTTTCCTCAAACTTTTTCTTATACCTCGGCGTGTAAAACGGATTAGGAGCAATAGCCCCCATTCCACCAGTGTTCGGTCCGGTATCTTCTTCACCTATACGCTTGTGGTCCATGGCGGATATAAGGGACAACACATGCTGCCCGTCGAATAACACGATCACCGAGACTTCTCTTCCCCTTATAAAACTTTCGATTACTACTCTGTGACCACTCTCTCCAAGTGAATCGTCAACAAACAAGGACCGAAGTTCTCTCCGGGCTTCACCCTCCGACTTAGGAATAGTGACCCCTTTTCCGGCGGCCAGCCCGTCAGCCTTTAAAACAATCGGGTAGGTAAGTGTTTTCAGATACTCCAGGGCCTCTTCAAGCTGGTCCTTATGAAAAGTTCGATATTCCGCTGTTTTAACTCCGTACCGGCCCATAAAATCCTTTGCAAAAGCCTTACTCCCCTCTAAAACTGCGGCGGCCTTTTCAGGCCCGACAACAGGAATCCCCGCCTCCCTCAGCATATCCGCCATACCCTCAACCAGGGGTTGTTCGGGCCCTATCAAAACAAGGTCCACCTTTTTCTCAATCGCAAGACGAACCTGCCCCTTCAGATCTTCGGTCTGGTAATTGGTACACTTTGGTGTGCCCGCAGTGCCCCCGTTTCCTGGAACACAGAGGATCTCCCTTACCCGGGCACTTTGGGCAAGCTTCCAGCACAACCCATGTTCACGACCACCTTCACCTACAACCATGATTTTCATCCGTATCCTCCTATCTTATGCAAAGCGGATATAAGTGTCGGAGCTTCTATCTGGTGTATTTTGTGCCGTAAACTTTCCGGAGTCTCATCAGTTGAAAGGCTCACTTTTTGTTGAAGAATAACAGTGCCGGTATCGATACCGGGAGTAACATGGTGGACGGTACAGCCGCTCTCCTGTTCTCCGGAGGACACCACCGCTCTGTGCACATGTATACCGTACATGCCCTTACCGCCGAACTTCGGCAGTAATGACGGGTGAATATTCAAAATACGCCCCTTGTACTCCTCCAGTATACTCCCTTGAAGGATAGAGAGAAAACCCGCCAACACAATAACATCGGCCCGTGGTCGAAGGATATTCAAAAGGGTATCGGACAAATCCTCCGGTTTACCCTGGTGAAACCGGCGGTCAATACACATCGTTTCAACGGAGGAAGCCCATTCGCTGCTGAGTCCTGGAGCATAGGGCCTGTCGGCAATTACACAATTCACTTTAAAAGCCCCCTTCTCTGTCTCTTTCTGCTTCCCTTCCTGTGTCCCCTCCTGTGCTGCATGTAACAGCGGCGGTACAAGACTTCCCTGCCCTGAAATACACACCCCTACTCGAAGCATACACCGCTCCCCCCGCTTACACGACCGATCTCGTACACTGCAATTCCCTCAGCCACCAAGCTTCGTACAACCCTATCCTGTTGTTCCGGGGCTACCGCCACAACAAAACCGATTCCCATATTAAAGGTATGCATCATCTCTTCATGGTCCACCCCAAGTTCTTCAATAAACTTAAAAATAGGAGGAACCCTCCAGGAACCCCTCCGGAGCACCGCACCCACTTCGCCATGAGGGCCGGCAAACATACGGGGCACATTTTCATACAATCCTCCCCCCGTAATGTGGGCCATACCGCGGATCAAGCCCTTTTCGCACAGCGACAACACCGCATCGGTATAGATACGGGTGGGAGTAAGAAGCTCTTCAATCAGGGGACGACCATGAAAATCCATAAAAAGGTCAATTCCACGGGAGCTAATCAAGGCCCTTACAAGGGAAAAGCCGTTACTGTGGACACCCGAGGAAGAGAGACCAAGCAGCACATCCCCTTTTTCAATTTTCGATCCATCGACAAGATGTTCCTGTTCCACGACCCCGAGGGCAAACCCGGCAATATCGAAGTCGCCACGGTGATAAGTCCCCGGCATCTGAGCGGTTTCACCCCCGACCAGGGAGCACCCGCTGCGCCGGCATCCTTCGGCAACCCCCTCAACCACCTCTGCAAGGCCCTCAGCAGCCATATCCGCGTAGGCCAGGTAATCGAGAAAAAAGAGCGGCCGGGCTCCGTGACACAAAATATCGTTCACACACATGGCAACACAATCTATGCCTAGGTTGTTAAGCTGCTTCGCCTGTACCGCTACATGCAGCTTCGTCCCTACCCCGTCGGTCCCGGATACCAGCACCGGCCGCCGGTAATCTCCCAGCTGGTAAAGGGCCCCAAACCCCCCGAGGCCCGAGAGGACTCCGTTCCCATTTGCTCCGCCCCCTGTTTTTTCGGTGGCGGCGGCCACAGCCTTAATACGCTCTACCACATCGGCACCCTTCCGGGTATCCACGCCGGCATCCCTATACCTCATACTGCACCGTCTTCTGCTTAAATACCTCTAGACTTGCTCCAATTGGGGCCCCCACAGGATACACTCCGGCAAAGCAGCCTGTACAAAAGGAATCCCGGCCTCCCAGGGCCCTGGAAAGCCCCTCCAGCGAAAGAAAAGCAAGAGAATCCGAATCGATATATTCTCGCACCCTTTCTTCATCACGGTGACTTGAAATGAGGTCCTCCCGGTAGGGAGTATCAATACCAAAATAACAGGGAAAGGCCACCGGCGGCGAGGCGATTCTGACATGGACCTCCGCCGCCCCCACCTTCCTCAGCCGGGCAACCAGCATCTGCATGGTAGTACCCCGTACAATCGAATCGTCTATCAACACCACCCTTTTTCCCCGTACAGCCCCGGCCAGGGGATTCAACTTTACCTGCACCGTCCTTCTCCGATCTCCCTCCGAAGGCTCTATAAATGAGCGTCCTGCGTATCTGTTCTTGATCAACGCGATACCGTAGGGAACACCCGACTGTTCAGAATACCCTATTGCCGCCGGCACCCCCGAATCGGGGACCGCCGCGACAAAGTCAGCCTCAACCGCCGCTTCTCCGGCCAGTATTTTCCCGGATTCCCGCCGCATCTCATACACCGATTTACCGTCGACTATAGAATCCGGACGGGCGAAATAGATATATTCAAAAGAGCACGTCTGGGTACGGGTCTTCTCGCTTCCCCGCAGAGAATGTACACCCTCCGAATTAATGACCACAATTTCACCAGGCTCTACATCCCGGAGAAACTCCGCCCCCACCGCCTCAAGGGCACAACTCTCGGAGGCCATCACGTACCCCTCTTTGAGGGTCCCTATACACAAGGGGCGGATCCCGTTCCGGTCGCGGGCACCGATCAGCGTGTCGGAGGTCATCACAATAAAAGAAAAAGACCCTTGTATCGCCTGGGTGGCGTCCCACACCGCCTCGGCGGCCCCCTTCTTTACCGCCGAACGGGCAACCAAATTTAGAATTACCTCGGAATCGCTCTCGGTCCGAAAGACACTCCCCGATTCCTCCAGCAGCTCGCGGATAATCTCGGCGTTGGTCAGGGTCCCGTTATGGACCACCGCCAACTGTCCCTGCTTAGAATGACCGGTCAGGGGCTGGGCGTTCACCGGCGTACTGCCGCCGGCGGTGGAATAGCGGGTATGACCGAGGCCGGCAGTCCCCCCCAGCCCCTCAATTTTTTCCGTTGAAAACACCTCCGAGACAAGCCCCATTCCCTTCTCAAGCTGAAAAGCCGCCTCTCCCCTCCGGGAAGGAACAGGGTTGGCAGACCGGCTTTCTTCTTTTCCATTACATACAATTCCGGCGCTTTCCTGTCCCCGGTGCTGCAGCGCCAGAAGACTGTAGTACAGAATCTGCGAAACCGTTAACTGATCAATCTTCGAAAGCCACACACCGCAGACACCGCACTCTTCATGGAGCTTATCCTCATCCATGGCAGACCTTCTCCAGACGACCGAGGATCTCATGATACGCATCTTCCACCTTGCCGAGGTCCCGGCGAAACCGGTCCTTATCGAGTTTTTCCTTCGTCTCAGCATCCCAGAATCTGCAGGTGTCCGGCGAAATCTCATCGGCCAGAACAATCTCCTCGACCGGCGTTCCGACCTCGCCGACTTCGGCCCCTGTACCAGCCCCAAGCTTCGGGCCAGTCCCTTTGTCCCCCGAACCGGTCCCTGCCGACACCCCGAACCGCGGACGTGCCCAGCCAAACTCAAGTTTGAAGTCAATAAGCCGAACCCCCTGTTGCAGAAAAAAGGGCTCCAACACTCCATTGATCCGCTTGGCATACCTGTAAATCACCTCCAGGTCCTCCCACGAAGCCAGACCAAGGGCAACCGCATGGTAATCGTTCATCGGCGGGTCGCCAAGGTCATCATTTTTATAGGTCAGTTCGTAGACCGGTTCACGAAGGGGCGTCCCCTCCTCAACAGCGAAGCGCTTCGACATGCTGCCCGCCACCACATTGCGAATAATAACCTCAAGCGGAATAATCCGGGTTCTTCGACAGAGCTGGTCCCTGGCTCCCGTTTTTTCGATAAAGTGCGTATTCACCCCGTTCTTCTCCAGCAGCTGGAAAATCAGCGCAGTAATAGCATTGTTCATCTCGCCCTTACCGGCAATACTCCCCTTTTTTTCACCGTTAAAAGCCGTAGCATCATCCTTATAATGAATCAACACCCTCTGCTCATCTCCGGTTTCAAACAACTGTTTTGCCTTCCCCTCATACAACATATTATTCATTCAAACACCTCCCGGTTTTGTGGTTCCTTCATCAATTTCTCCGCACGCTCCTGGCGCAGCTTCTGCAATTGCCTCTCCAAGTTCATCGTCTTCGTTTTCTGCTCCAGCTCCCGCTTTGTTTTTGGCTCCGGCCCTGACTCCAGCCCTGACTCCAGCCCTGGCTCAGGCGCTTGCTCCAGCCCTTGCTCCGGCGCAAAGGTGTCCCCCCGGGCCTGTCGATCGCCCTTCGAACCGCCCGCTGAGCCACCCACTAAACCACCCGCTAAACCACCCGCTGAGCCGCCCATCGCCAGCATCTGTACCGCCAGCAATCCGGCGTTGTAGCTGTTGTTCACCCCCACCGTAGCCACGGGAACCCCCTTCGGCATCTGTACAATCGACAGCAGGGCATCCAGCCCGTCAAAAGCCGCCCGAATCGGCACCCCAATCACCGGCCGCACCGTATACGAGGCAATAACCCCCGGCAGATGGGCCGCCAGCCCCGCCCCGGCAATAAACACCCTCGTCCCGGCAGCAACCTGACCCTCAATATAGGTCTTCAGCTCCTCGGGCATCCGGTGGGCCGACAAAATCCTCGCCTCCCACTCCACGCCGCAAGCATCCAGCGCCTCCACCGCCCCCTTCATCACCTTCGAATCCGAGGAACTACCCATCACAATCGTCACTTCCATCCTTCACCTCTCATAAAACTCTCATAAAAAGTACTCCACCCCAGCCCGGAACAAACCCTGGTCCTTCCGCCCGGGAACATTTATTGCCACCCCGTCTCCTATCCGCTCGGAGTGCCCCATCTTGCCCAGCACCCGCCCGTCGGGACTGCAAATCCCCTCAATCGCCGCCGCCGAACCATTTGGATTGTCGGGAAACTCCGCCGTGGGCTCCCCCGCCGCATCACAGTACTGAAAAACCACCTGACCCTTCTCAAACAAACCTTCCAACTCTTTTTTTGGGGAAAAATAGCGTCCCTCGCCGTGGCTCACCGGCACGAAATGGACATCCCCCAGGGACACTGCGCTTAGCCAGGGTGAGCGTAGCGAAACAGTCAGCGTTGCCACGTAACGGGACACATGACGGCCCACGGCGTTTTGCGCCAGCGTCGGCATATCCGCCGAGGGGCTGCGATACTCTCCATAGGGCAGCAACCCCGTCCGGACCAGCGCCTGAAACCCGTTGCATATCCCCAGCACCAGCCCGTCGCGCCGGTGAAGCAGATCGTTCACCGCCTCCATCACCGCCGGACTCCTCAGTACCGCCGCTACATATTTGCCCGCCCCCGCCGGCTCATCACCGGCGCTGAAGCCGCCGGGAAGCATCAGAATCTGCGCCTGTCCAATTTGCGTTGCCAGTTCCGAAATCGACTCCTCCACCTGCTCCAGCCCCTTGTTGCGAAACACCATCACCTCCGTTTCAGCGCCGGCGTCCCTGAAACGTGCCGCCGACTCATCCTCGCAGTTGGTCCCCGGAAATACCGGCACCAGCACCCGCGGAACGGCCTTGCCCCCGGCGGTGCAGCCCCTGCAGCTGCAGCCGGGGCGTTCCTTCACCCAATCTCCACCACCAATCTTCGTAAGAGCCGGGTCGACGGGCGAAGGGGCCCCCGGTGTGGCGCTCACCGGAAACACATCTGCCAGGGGCGACTGCCACTCCTCCAGCAGCTCGCTTAGGAGCCGACCATTCAGATATGGTTCGGCACTCGTTCGGCCGAGCAGCTTGATTCGGCTCCCCGCCGGCGGCTCCGGCAGGTCTCCCGCCGACTCTACCTCCAGCACAAAAGCCCCATAACGGGTTTCCGCCGAGGGCGCGGCGTCAGTTGAGGCTCCGATAAAATTGCCGAAGGCCATCTCCCGCAGGGCTGTCTGCACCCCACCCTGCCGCAGACTACGGGCCGCCTTTATTAGGCCCGCGACAATTTGACGATGCAGATACCCGAGGCAACGCCGGAGGGCGGGCAGGTCCACAATCTGTTCCTCCTCGGTATCTACCTGCAGCAGGACTATATCGTGGCCGGGGGCCTTGAATTCCGGTGAGGTAACCTGCTCAAGTGTTCCGGGGGCCACCGCGAAGGCCGCAAGCGTAGGGGGGACGCTGAGCTCTTCAAAGCTCCCGGACATACTGTCCTTACCGCCAATCGCCGGAGCCTCCAGTTCAATCTGGGCCCGGTAGGCTCCCAGGAGGGCGGCAAAGGGCTTGCCCCACCTGTATGGGTCGTGTTCCAGTCGCTCAAAGTACTCCTGCAGGGACAGCCTCACCCGCGCCGGGTCGGCCCCAGCGGCGGTGATCCGACAGACCGCCTCGACCACTGCATTCAACCCGCCGCGGTAGGGGTCCCAGGAGGCTATATCGGGATTGTAGCCGGCGGCCATAAAACTGACCGTTGAAGTACGTCCCCCTTCAACCGGCAGCTTCGCCGCCATCGCCTCGGCGGGGGTCAGTTGGCGGGCACCGCCGAAGGGCAGCAGCACGCTCCGCGCCCCGATGGTGGAATCAAATTGCTCAACCAAGCCCTGCTGCCCCACAAGGTTCATACCAGCAAGGGATCCGCCGGACCCGCCGATAGGTACCACCTCGGCTCCGCCCGGCGGGTCCAGAGGCCCGGGGGGTGGGGCAATTTTTATGGACACCCGACGGGCGGCGCCGTTGCTGTCCAAAAAGCGGCGGCTGATATCCACAATCTTCGTACCACGCCACTGCATACGCAGGCGCTCGCCCCCGGTGACCCGGGCAATCTCAGTGGCCCGAAGATTGTCGGCGGCAGCAGCCGCACTCATAAACTCCCGGTCCGCCGGCTCGACCACCAGCGCCATCCGCTCCTGCGACTCCGAGAGGGCAAGTTCAACTCCCTCCAAACCAACATACTTTTTCGGCAGGGCATCCAGATTGATCTCGAGGCCGGGGGCAAGTTCACCCACCGCCACCGCAACACCGCCGGCACCGAAGTCGTTGCATCGTTTGATGCGCTGGGCAACCTCCGGGCGGCGAAAATAGCGCTGCAGCGCCCGCTCCTCCGGCGGGTTTCCCTTCTGAACCTCCGCCGCGGCGGTCTGTACCGAATCGGTGGTGTGGCCCTTGGATGATCCGGTAGCCCCGCCGATACCGTCCCGCCCGGTGGCCCCTCCGACCAGCAGTACTACGTCGCCGGGGGCCGGCGTTTCACGGCGCACCTGCCCTCGCGGGGCAGCCCCAATAACCGCACCCACCTCCATCCGCTTAGCCTCAAAGCCGGGATGGTAGCACTCCCTCACATAGCCCGTAGCCACCCCCACCTGGTTGCCGTAGGAGCTGTAGCCCCGGGCAGCCTCGGTGGTAATGATGCGCTGGGGCAGCTTGCCCGGCCGGGTATCCCCCAGGGGCTTCCGAGGGTCGCCGCTGCCGGTAAGCCGCATGGCTTGATACACATATCCCCGGCCGGAGAGGGGGTCTCGGATAGCCCCGCCCAGACAGGTGGCCGCCCCGCCGAAGGGTTCTATTTCGGTGGGGTGGTTGTGGGTCTCGTTTTTGAACATCAGCAGCCAGTCCTGTTCGCCCTCCGGTGTGTCGACCTGCACCTGAAAACTGGCGGCATTGACCTCCTCCGACTCTTCCAGATCGCCTAGCTTACCCCGCCGCCGCAGCTCCCGCATGCCCGCCAGGGCAAGGTCCATCAGGGTGGTCTCCCGGCCGGACCGACCGGAGTCTGCCTGGGCCCGGCGGAACATTTCGTAACTCTGCTGCAGATGGCGTTGCCGCTCCGGCGCTTCGATTTCTACCGAGTCGATTGTGGTGGTAAAGGTGGTGTGCCGGCAGTGGTCGGACCAGTAGGTGTCCAGTACCCGTAGTTCGGCGATGGTCGGGTCTCGCTGCTCTTCCTCGCGGAAGTAACGGCACACCAGCTGCAGGTCCCCCGGCTGCATGGCCAAACCCAGTGTACCCTGCAGCTGCTGGAGTGTATCCGTAGATAGCTGCCGGAACCCGGACAGGTATGAGGGCCCCGGCGGTTCCGGGGCGTGGCCCTCTAAAGTGTCAAAGAGTGCATCTGAAGCTATTCGGGACTCTACAGGATTTAGCAGATATCTTTGGATAGCCTCAAGGTGACTGCGTGTTATCCCAACCCCATAAAATAAATACACCCTCGCAGTCTTTACTAGGGCGTAGGGCTGGTCGAGGATGAGACTTATCGCCTGGGAAGCGGCTTCGGCCCGGGCATCGTATTGTCCGGGTAGATATTCGAGGGCAAGATGGGCGTCGGCCTCGGGCAACTCGTGACTTGAGTACACCCGCTCGGAGGCGGGGTCGGAGAAGACCTGGTCTCGGACCTGAGGGAAGGCTTCCGGGCCTGGGTCGTAGAAGTCGTAGCGCTGGAGGATGCGGACCGAGGAGAGGGCGGTAATGCCCAGGCGCCTGCGGAGGGTGTCCTGAAGCTTTGGGTTTTCGTGGTCGAGCTCGGGCTTTTTTTCGACGTAGAGCCGGCGGACTGGGGGATGGGGGCTGAGTTTTGAGTCTTCAGCTCCGCTGTTGGCGGCGGAAGGGGCAATGCCTTTGATGTCCGTGATCCCCATGGTCGTTTCAGTGGTTGAATGTGTGGGCATAGTTCACCGCTGCTTTCATGCCGGAGAGGCTGTGGACGTGGCTTTCGCGAACGCCGGCTGTGGTGAGTCGGACGAAACGGGCGTAGTCCTGCAGATCGCCGACGGTCGGGCAGCCGCAGTAGCCCATGCCCTTGCGCAGTCCCTGCATCAGCTGGTAGATGAAATCGGCCACCGGTCCTTTGACCGGTACTACCCCCTCTACTCCCTCCGGTACCGGCGCGGCGGTCTGGTTGGAACTGTCCTGGTAGCGATCGGCGCCGCCGGCCTTTAGGGCGCCTTCGGAGCCCATGCCGCGATAGAGTTTGAAAAGTTGTCCGTCCTGCTCGAAAACTTCCCCGGGGGCCTCCTGATAGCCGGACAAGAGGTTGCCCAACATGACTGTGGAGGCGCCGGCGGCCAGGGCTTTGACGATGTCCCCGGAGTAGCGGATACCGCCGTCGGCGATAATCGGGATACCGTAGGGCTTGGCAGCCTCGGCGCACTGCAATACCGCCGAAAGCTGGGGAACACCGATTCCCGCTACAATGCGAGTGGTGCAGATAGACCCCGGCCCTACTCCGACTTTGACTGCATCGGCGCCGGCTTCGATTAGTCGGCGGGTGCCGCCGGCGGTTGCCACATTGCCGGCGATCACCGGTAGTGAGCAGCTCTTTTTGACGGCTCTCACGGTGTCGACCACACTTTTCGAATCACCGTGGGCGGTGTCGATCACCAGAAAGTCCACCCCGCTCTCCTGCAGAAGGGGCAGCCGTCTCTCAAAGTCCGCCGGGGCGACCGCCGCACCGACGATGCGGTGTGAAGCGGACCGGAGGCCGTCGCTTCCTTTGCTGGAAGTGCCGGAGAGGCGGCCGGGTGACGGGCCGTGGGCTTGTGTGGCCCCCTCGACTACTTCCGCCTGCTTTATGCGTTGCCCCCGGGGGGCGCTCTCGACCTGCGCGGCTGGTCCCGACTGCTTGGTCTCTTCCACCTGCGCGGCCTGCTGCGCCGGGCTCATGTTGCGGTGAATTACCCCGGCTCCCCCGGAATCACCCAGGGCAATTGCCATATCCCGTTCGGTAATAGTGTCCATGGCTGCCGAAAGAACCGGAATTTCCAGCTCTATTCCGCGGCAGAGCTCGGTTTGTATGTCCGCCTGGGACGGCAGAATCTCAGAATAGCCCGGCTGCAGCAGCACATCGTCATAACTGATGGCCCTTGGAATGGATTGATGCACTTTTACTCCTCCCCGCTCGAATCGAGCGTGTATATCGGCGCTTTAAAACGTAAAAGCCCCGAACCGCAGAGGGCACCATGCCCACCCCGGTTCGGGGCCATCGATCGCAGGCCTGCAGAGGCGGCATCGACCGCATGCAGGCACCTGGCGGCGGGAAAGCCGCAATGACCTTCCCGCTGCTGCGTATGCACATACGCGTGCACACTTTTCGGCACACCCGGCCGGCGCGCCCGAATGTGCGTGCTCTTGTAAATGAATGGATTCTGTGTCTCTTTGAAGTAGAAGTTAGTGGTACAGTGAGCTTCCATGCAGAAGGATCACATATTGGACTTTATTTGTCAATACCAATTTTAAATGTTTTACTGCACACTGCACACTGCACACTGCACACTGCACACTGCAC
>Ga0102934_1002180_pt1 | contig 13614 bp, 11 predicted proteins | sample SalPonR2_A_D1_MG_FD_78175 | JGI IMG/M metagenome (GOLD analysis project Ga0102934, IMG submission 78175) | Salt pond soil microbial communities from South San Francisco under conditions of wetland restoration - Salt Pond MetaG R2_A_D1_MG | ecosystem: Environmental > Aquatic > Marine > Intertidal...
AACCCTATGCTAATTTATTTATCCCCTTCGGGGAATACATTTTGGTAATTTAAATTTTCTTGTTCACTCTTGTTCATTGCTAAATATTATTCTCTCATGTCATTCATCAATCGCGTCTTCCCATCTTAGCGGTTTATTCTCACATTTTAAACATATTGTCAGCTTCCGCCCCGAAACGCTTTGCTATCGGGATTAATTCGATTTTTTCAACGAGTTGGAAAGTCTCATTGAAGGAGACTTACCGATAATCGGTATTGTAAACTTCTTAGCTGCGCTCATCAGAGTGACAATATTTTTTAAGGATTTGTGATTTTTTTATCTTTTCCTGTCATTCACCACCTTGTCCACCCACCGGCGGATTCACAATTCACTATTCACCTTTTTTACACTCGTCACTCGTCACTAGTTACTCGTCACTTTTTTCTTTTAATTCTTCCCCATCAACCTTGTTTTCATTTTTTTGCGCCAAGCTAAAGCATAGTTTTAATGAAAAAATTGTTATTCATCATATTGAAAGATTAACTAAATAATTCGTTGCAAATCTTTTAGTTTACTAAAATTTAAAGATATTCTAATCATTCTTTGACCTAACTTATAAGATATTTTCTAAAAATTAGGCGAAGGATTTATTTTGACTTATTATAAAAATACAAAAAATTTTAATTTAAAAAAATCAAAAAAATCCGCAGTTTGGGGATTTGTATTTTTTATAAATTTGAAAATAGATTTTTTCTTGACACCGCAATAATACAAGCTTAAGTCTGTGAACAAAATTAGTTTTCAGATTTTAGATAATCGTGAATAACTTTTATAGAATTTCGTATATACATTTGTTAATTGGCTATATAGTAGTCTTTTAGAGAATTTTATTTTATGTTAGTAAAATGTGAATAATTTAACTAAAAATCTACTATATGCTTGCCATAGGCATATTTACACAAAGAATAGGTGACTTATGAAAACTCAGTTATGGAATTTAATTTTAGAAGAAATTGAAGATCAAATTGATCCTCAAACTTTTAGTACCTGGTTTGACAGGACCAAACAATTTAGTTTAGTAGATCATACCCTTACAATAAAAGCCCCTACTAAATTTTTTGCGGATTGGCTAGACCAACATTACAAAGCTTTTTTGGAAGAGACTGCTTATAATCTTACTGAAAAAAATATAAACATCGAATTTATAGGTACTCCTACAAATAATCATAATAATCAGAATAAATTAAAAAAAGATTTGAAAGCACCAGATAAAATTGGTCTGAACCAGCGCTATACTTTCAATAGATTTATCGTTGGTGATAATAGCCAATTTGCTTACTCGGCTTCACATGCTGTAGCTAATAAACCGGGAAAAATCTATAATCCCCTATTTATTTACGGCGGTGTAGGTTTAGGAAAAACTCATCTGATGCAAGCGATAGGAAATTATATTTATAATAATTCCAGAAACAAAAGGATTTCCTATATAGCTTCTGAAGATTTTACTAACCAAATGATTGCCTCTATTCAAAATAATGATACAATTAATTTTCGTAAAAAATTTAGAAACTATGATGTGCTTATGATAGATGATATTCAATTTCTTGCCGGAAAAGAGGGAAGCCAAGAGGAATTTTTTCATACATTTAATACATTGTACAATGCTAAAAAACAAATTGTTCTTACTAGCGACAGACCACCCAAAGAGATAAAAAAGTTGCAGGATAGATTAATCTCTCGTTTCGAATGGGGGCTGCTGGCTGACCTTAAAAAACCAAACTATGAAACAAGAGCTGCCATACTAAAACAAAAGTGCAAAGAAGAAAATGTAGAATTAGATCATGAAATAATAGAATTTATTGCAGAAAATTGTCACGATAATATCCGCCAACTTGAAGGCTCTTTGATAAAAATTCTGGCTTATACCTCCTATAAAAATATTGACCCCTCCAACTTAACTTTGGATGAGATAAAAGACAGACTGGGTGATATTCTTATAAGTAAGAATAAGCCAATTACTATGGAACTCATTCAAGAAAAAGTAGCAAGCTATTTTAAGATAGGTAAAAATCAAATCAAAGAAAATACCAGAAAAAAAGAAATAGCTTTCCCCAGACAAATTGCTATGTACCTTTCCACTCAACTCCTGCCCGATATCTCGCTTAACGAAATAGCTCATCACTACAATAAGAAGGATCACTCTACCATTATATATGCAAAAAAAAATATAATAAAAAAAATGAATGATGATACAAACTTGAAGGCAAAAATTGATGAAATCACCGAAACTATACGTAAATAATTTGATAGATGATAGTTAGAAACTTACTCACAAATAATTAATAATGTGTGTGGATTAATGTGTATAAACATAAATTTTGGTTCAAAGTTTTTATAGATTCGTAAATTTTGTGGATAACTTAACTTTTTCAACATTTTTATCCACAAAAAAAAATCAAGAAAAAATTGACTATATTTACGTCCCTTTATGTTTTCCACATATTCACATAGACTACTAATACTACTAATTTTAATAATTATATAGTAAAAGGATATTATGATAGGAATAAAAAAATTATCTTATATAATCTTAATAATAATTATCGGTTTAAGTTTATCCTGTTCTGATAAAAAATCTCCCTTTGGTTATAGTCAGGATTATCAAATAAGGACAGATACTCTTTTTAATGTAATAGATATTGTAGAATCTTATGCAGATACCATCTATAATTACAGTGAAAACACTACATTAGCTGTAGGAGATTATCACTATACAGAAACAAAAACTGTTTTTAGATATCTTACATTACCGGATACTACATGGCTGGATTCTGTCAGCATTGATTCCTGTGTAGTTTCTATGGTCAGGAAAGGCAGCAATGGTGATGACCAGATGTTTGCTTTAGAGGAAATAACAACCCAGTGGCTGGAAAATACAGTTACCTGGGATTCCTTAGCTAATAGCTGGGGAGCAGAGATCGTAACCAATTTTAATTATGTTGCTGATACTCTTTATTTTGATCTACCAACAACGCTGGTTGAATACTGGATTGAAAATGATACCATTAACTATGGATTTGGCATGTATAGTAATAATCCTGATAGTATATTTACAGAATTTTATTCATCAGAGTCTGGCTACGAACCTGAACTTACAATCTACTCCACAGGAGAATCCACTAAAAATGATACCCTTGTTTATATACCATCAAAGGATGCATTATTAGCAAAAAATACTAACACATCAGATTATAATTATGGTTTGATTTCAAATCTTCCGCCACGCAGAACGGTTCTAAGGATTGACAGAGACAGTGTGGTGAATTATCTGGTTCAAAACGATAGTATTAGCACAGATGATATTTCCAGAATTTCTATTAATAGAGCAGAAGTGATTTTTGATACTGTGCTTATTGATGATTCTTATCTGGGAAGCGGCAATTTAACCTTTTATCCCTATTACATAGTTGATACTACTAACTATGATTCTTATGGTAGTATTTCGGGAAGAGAGAAATCATATTACACCGGTAGTGGTAATATGTCTTTTGTAATTTCGGGTATTTTTCAAGCTCAATTAAGAGATTTACTGGAAACAAATATGTTTTTTATGAGTTCGCTTTATGAAAGTAAGGACTACTCTTACGTTAGATTTTCGCAGCAAGCAGGAAATATAAGACCTAAATTAAAAATAATTTTTACAATAAGTAATCAAGAATAGAAATTAAGGAGAATTTGTGAAAAAATTTTTGGTTTTAATAATATTAGTATTGATTTTTTCTTTTGCCAATGGTAATTCAATTTTTTCTGAAATCGGTTTTGTTGAATCAAGTGAAGGCTTGGATAACTTTTCGGTTGGAATGGGATATACCGGTATAGCAACCACTTTTCGTAAAAACTTTTCCATGTCTAATCCAGCTTTGAATAATACGAACTATAATGCGGGATTTTTTACACAGGCTAGTGTAGATAATCTAACATATAAAATATCAGGCGATTCGTTTGATAAACTTGTTACGAATTTCCCAAAAGCAAAAGTTATAATTCCCCTGATGAAAAATACTACCCTGGGTTTTGATTTCTCGCAAAAATACAGCTATGGTCTGGAAACTTCTATCACTGATATGTTGAGTGAGTATGGAAATTATACATCCACCACATTGTTACAGGGATCTGTAAATCAATTTGGTCTTTCAATAGCCCGTAATTTGAGTAAATTAGCCCTTGGGTTTAAATTAGGTTTGAATTATGGCAATAAATATAATGGTCTTGAGATTAATTTTGAAGATAACGATTTGATAGATTATGAATCCAGATATGAAAGGATAATGAAAGGAATAAATTTCACTCTGGGTGCTACTTATCCAATATCCCGATTTTCCTTTGGTGGATTTTATGAATCCGCCCTGGATCTTGATTCTGATAATACTGAAACGGTAGAATTTACCAACAATTCAAATTTTGATTATACATTAAACTCAGAATCAGATTATTCTTTACCTTCTCAACTAGGTCTGGGTGTAGGTTATCAGATAAACAAAGAATTTTATATAGAGAGTAATTTTAGTCAGCGTTTCTGGACAGATGCCACAAATAATGTCATGAATGAAAGAGATACTAAATTAATTTCAGCTGGTGTATCTTTTATTCCTTATAGAAGAAAGTCACTTTTTCCCGTCAGAATTGGTGGCTACTACAAGGAACTTCCCTGCAAGTCAAATAGCAGCTATGTAAATGAACAAGCCCTGAGCCTGGGATTTGATGTTCCGCTAAATTTCCAGAAGCAGGGAAAAATTAGTATGGCTTTTACTTATGGAAAACGTGGTAATTTATCGGATAATGAACGTGAAGACAGTTTCTTTAGATTTACCGTAGGTTTTCAATCATTTGATAGATGGCTAAATCCCCAAAATTATAAGAGGGATAAAGAAATTCCTGAAGCTGATGAGGCTTACCTGGAAGCATGGGAATAAATTGAATATATTCAAGTGAAAAATAAAAAAATTAAGTCAATACTCAATAATATTTTAGACCAGAGAGGGATCGAAGATAAGAAGTTTTACCTGGACCCTTCTTTAGATTATTTATCTGATTTCGGAGAAATAAAAGGAGCTAAAAAAACTGCAGCCGAATTAAAAAAAGTAATAAAAAATAATAAAAAAGTAATTATTTTTGGACATGATGATGTAGATGGTATTTCAAGTACTATTATTGTATATGAATTTTTAAAACAAACAGGGATAGAAGATGTAAGTTATTATATTCCAAATAGAAATATTGATAAATTCGGACTTGATAAAAACTTTTTGCAAAAAGTTATTGCAGAAGAATATGAAGTTGTAATTACAGTTGATATAGGTATTGCAGAAAAAAATGCAGTTAGACATCTTTTAGAAAATCATATAAAAACGATAATTATTGATCATCATAATATAACCGCAGAATTGCCACAAGCAGCTGCTATTTGTGATCCAAAATTAGCAGGAGATGATTGCAAATTAAACATTCTAGCCGGGGCAGGAGTTGTGTATCATGTTTTAAGAGGGGTGAATAAAAAATTATTACGTGATTTTGATATTATTTTATGCGGTTTGGGAACATTGGCAGATAGAGTAGCATTATTGCGTGACAATAGGATTTTTTCTCGTTATGTATATAAAAATTTGTTTAACACCGATAATACTTTCATTGATTTTTTTATAGAAAATAATAAAGAATTAACCACACAAGCTTTGATAAAGAAACTGATTATAATTCTAACGATTGCCAGAAGTAAGAAAGGCGAGCATAGTGGTCTTAAATTGTTATTGGAATCAGATATTAAAAAAGTAATGAAAATATATAAAGAATTAGAAAGAGAATATAAGCAGAATGAACTCAAAAAAGACAAGGTAAAATCTATAATTTCCACAGAATATAAAAATTCCCCAGATAATAATATTTTTTTCTATTTTGATAATAACAAAGAAATTCCCGTTCCTTTTTTGGGGTTAGCAGCATCATTTGTGGCGAATAATTATAAAAAGCCCTGTATGATTTTATCTTATCTGGATGTTGATACAATCAATGGAGAATGCCGAGGTCCTGGTAATTTTGATTGGGTGGAAAATTTGGCTAAACTTAAAGATTTATTAGTTAATTATGGTGGTCACAAAAGAGCGGCAGGCTTTACTGCAAAACCGGAAAATGTAGAAAAAATCAAGCAAAGAATAAAGAAGATTGCAAAAGAATATGAACCGGTAGAAGCCAAAAAAGTTACTGCAGATTATAGTTTTGATAATTTTGCAGAGTATCTAAAAATAAAAGAAGCTGTTTCGGAAAAATTGGCACCTTTTGGTAAGAAAAATCCTCTTCCTGTATATGAAATCAATCAGGTAAAATCAGAGAAACTGAGGAATCATCTCTGCTCTGATACAAATTTAAATATTGACAAAGAAATTAAGGCAATAATAAGTTTCAACAACCAAAAAAACTGCACAAATCTGATTAAATTTGAGCATAAATAAAATTTTTAAGGAGAAACATAATGTTTTGGGATTATTTTTTGAATTTGTTAACTAATGATGTAGCAATCGATCTGGGCACGGCAAACACACTTGTTTACGTAAAAGGACATGGGATTGTGGTGGATGAACCATCTGTAGTTGCTATGGAGAACGAGACCAAGAAAATTGTAGCTGTGGGCAAGAAAGCTAAAAAGATGGTGGGGAAAACACCGGCGGAAATCAGAGCTATTAAACCAATGAAAGACGGAGTGATAGCTAATTTTGAGATTACTGAGGAATTACTGCGCGATCTTATTATTCGTTCTCAACAAAGAAAATTTCTTATACGTCCCAGAGTGATCGTTGCTGTTCCCTCAGGCGTTACGGAAGTGGAAAAAAGAGCAGTGCGCGAATCTGCCAAACATGCAGGTGCCAGAAAAGTTTTCCTTGTATCCGAACCTTTAGCTGCAGCCATAGGCGTAGGCTTACCTGTGCACGAACCCTGCGGAAATATGGTTATTGATATTGGCGGTGGTACTACAGAGATCGCTATTATGTCACTATCTCATATTGTAGACCATAACTCCATCAGAATTGGCGGAGATGAGATGGATGAGGCTATAATAAATTTTTTAAAAAATAAACATAATTTGTTTGTAGGTGAATCAACAGCGGAACAGATAAAGATAAATATTGGCTCGGCTTATCCGCTTGAAAACGAACTAAGCATGGAAGTAAGAGGCAGAGACCTTATAAAAGGGCACCCTGTATCAAAACAAATTACTTCCGAAGAAATTAGAGAATCATTATCAGAAACAGTCGATGCAATTGTTCATGCTGTGCATATACTGTTTGAAAAAATTGCTCCTGAATTATCCGCAGATATTGCCGATAGAGGTGTAATTCTTACCGGTGGCGCATCTCAGTTAAAAGGTTTAGATAAGAAAATAGAAGAAAGCGTTGATTTGCCCGTTACTCTTATTGATGAACCATTAACACGCGTGGTTATGGGGAGTGGAAGAATATTGGATGAAATCGAGGAGTATAAAGACGTAATTATACCAGAAACAAAATAGATGGCTTTTAAAAAAAATCTCATATTCTATATCTTTCTGATAATATCTATCATTTTCATGGCTGGGAAAAGCGAAGACAGGATAAAAAAAGCACAATTTGTTGGCAGTATCTTCTTTCTTCCTTATACAGCCAGCTTAACTTACGTTAATTCCTATACCGAATTAGTTGATAAAGTGGTAAATTTAGAAAAAAGAGTTTTTAAACTTCAATCAGAAAATAGAGTTCTACAGGAAAAATTGGAAAGATCAAAAAGAGTAGAAGATCTAATGGATACTAAAGTTTCACTGGATAATGAAATTATTGAAATTGCCGAAATAATTGGTACAGGCTCCTTTTTCTATTATCAGACAATTATGATAAACGTGGGTTTGAATGATAGTGTAAAAAAAAATCAACCTGTAGTAGCAGTAGATGGTCTTGTTGGTGAAATTGTTTCTGTTTATCCTACCTATTCCGTGGTACAAACTTTCAGAAATAAATATTTTAGGGCAGGAGCGATAACTGAAAGAGGTAGAGTAAATGGAATATTGGAAACAAGTTTACATGGAAATCTATATTTAAGAAAAATAAAAATTGGCTGTAATATTGATATCGGTGACGTAGTAACAACTTCCAAATTAAGTACAAATTATCCTCCGGGAATTCCTGTGGGTAAAGTCATTAGCATAAAAAAGACAAGCAATAATATGTTTTTGGAAGCCCAAATCGAACCATTTGTAAATATTTCCACAACAGAAGAAGTGGCAGTATTAAGAAAAAATAGTTAGAGTTATGCATAATATTAGAACAGTTGAGAATAAAACGTATTTTCGTATACCAGTAAAAACAAAGATACTGGGACCTGATGATGATATTGTTGAAATCGTAAACAGATATACCGGTGATATTACAAAGCCCGGAGATATAATTGTGGTAAGCGAGAGCCCGGTAGCAATGACGCAGGGAAGAGCAATATTTGAAACAGATATTAAAGTAGGATTTCTTGCTAATCTCCTCTGGCGCGGTGTAAGAAATGTGGAATATGGTGTGGGTTTACGCTCTCCCACCAGTATGCAATGCGCTATAGAAGAAACAGGAAAATTTAGAATAATTTCAGCTGCTTTTATTGGATTTATCGGTAAGATCTTTGGGAAAAGAGGCTGGTTTTATAAAATTGCAGGAAAACAAGCTGCCCTGGTTGATGCAGCTCATACTTCTTTTATTCCACCTTATGACAAAACTGTTATAAAAGGTCCTCTATACAGCGATGAAATTTGCAGAAGGATAAAAAAAATTACAAGTTTAGATGCTGCTATTATGGATATCAATGATATCGGCGGCTCCTGGGTAATAGGAAGTTCAGAAGGAGTTGATAAATATTTATTACAAAAGATTATGGATGATAATCCTCAGGGTCAAAAATCCGAACAGACCCCAATTTGTATTGTAAGAGAAAAAAAATGATACGTTTTATTATTTTAGGTGTAATGCTGGTTTATATCCAGCACTTCTCTGCTGATAACATTAGCTTTATGAACATTACACCAAATCTTCTATTGCCATTGATAATTTATATAAGCATTTTTAAAAAAACGGTTCCAGCTCTAATTTTTGCATTTTTGCTGGGTATTGTTATAGACCTGAATAATCCAGCCTGTTTTGGTATAACCACATTTTTATTTATTGTAATTGCTTTTGTACTCGCAAATATAAAAAGTATGATCAGCAAAGGACAACTCCTGGCATATCTTTCAGTTATCCTTTCCACAAATTTCTTGTTTTTTCTGTTTAGCAATCTCATAATATATATTTTTCAAATAAATCAAACATTTCCTATTGGGGAAATTCTGATTTTAAGTATATATAATACTTTTTTATCAGTTTTGATGATAGCAATTTTTAATTATATCAACAAACTTTCAATTAGATTAAAAGAATACTAATGTTTGGACACAAATTCCGCAAAGAAGATGGGCTGTTTGTTGTAATACTTGTCTTGTTTGTTATTCTGTTTATATCATTATTCGAGCTGCAGATTGTAGAAGGGGAGCATTACAAATCATTTGCTAAAAAGAATATGACAAGATTGGTAAAAAAACCTTCTCCTCGCGGCATAATATACGATACATATTTAAATCCATTGGTAGAAAATGTCCCCTCTTTGGGCGTTTATGTAGATTTGAGGAAAGTACAGAATCAGGAAAAATTAGCCTCCTTTTTATCTGCAAAATTGAACCTAAAGGAAAAATCCATCCTCGACATATTACGTAAACATAGATTTATCAGATTTGCCCCAATCCTTATTGCATATGATGTGGATATGAAAACAGCTATAGAACTGGAAGAAAATATAGAAAACTATCCTTCAATAATAATTAAATGTGAAAGCAAAAGAAATTATTTATCACAATCCCATTTTTTAGGTTATGTTGGCAAAATTTCACAGGAAGAATATAAGCGAAAGAAAAGAAAAGGCTATGATAATCTTGATTACATTGGCAAATATGGATTAGAAAAATATTATGAGGAATACCTAAAAGGTACCAAGGGATATGATGTGTTGCAGGTAGATGCAGCCGGTACAGCTATGGGAAGTCCTAACAAAGAACATTCCAAAAAACCAATATCCGGTAAAGATGTGGTGTTGACCATCAACAAAAATCTTCAGAAAGAGGTAAAAAATATCTTGCCCAATGACAGCTCCTGTGTGGCAATTGTTATAAATGTTAAAACAGGTGGTATTCTCGCTTCTGTTAGCTACCCGAATTATGATCCAAATCAGTTTGTGGTAAAAATAGAGAACGATTACTGGCAGAGAATTATAAATAACCCCAAAAAGCCATTACTCAATAAAATATGTGATGCCACTTATCCACCCGGTTCTGTTTTTAAACTGGTCACAGCCGCCTATGCTCTGGAAAGTGATCTGGTTGATAAAGAAGAAATTTTGGTGGATTGTGAGGGAGGAGTAGAATATGGGGGGAGATTTTTCGGTTGCTGGAAGGACGAAGGACACGGTGAAATGAATATGAAAGATGCAATTATTCAATCCTGTGATTCTTACTTCTACAAGATTGCTGAAAAAATTAAACTGGATAGCTTTTATACTTATGTTAAAGATAATCATCTTTTGGATCCGGCAGGTATAGATTTATTAAGCAAAAGAAAAGGTTTTTTTCCTACTGTAGATTGGTATAATGATCATTACAGCGAGCACGGATGGTCTCGGGGAAATATTTTAAATCTGGTTATAGGTCAGGGAGAAGTTCTGTTAACTCCTCTCTCTATAGTTACTTATTATGCAGGTCTTGCCAATAATGGACTGGTAAAAGTTCCTCATTATCTAAAATATATTGATGATAACGGTAAGAAAACAGAAAAAAAATTTGGTAGTTATAAATTGCCTATTTCAGAGGATAATATTGAATTCTTCCTGGATGCTTTGGATAAAGCTGTTAATGGAAAAAATGCTACAGGTATCATGGCACGTCTTGATGGTGTAAAAGTAGGAGGAAAAACTGGTTCTGCCGAAAATTATAAGGGAGACACACATTCCTGGTTTACAGCTATAGCTCCTATTGATAACCCCAGGGTGGCATCAGTTGTTTTTGTGGAGAATGGTGGTTCCGGCGGAGGTATTGCCGCCCGCTTAACCGGAAAGATATTAGCTGCTTATTTTCAGACACAGACAATATATTAAAAAAGCCCCGATTTTTACAATCAGAGCTTTAATTTTATTAAATACAGTATAATTTAGAAATTATATCCCATTCCTACACTAAAGGCAAAAATGTCAAGAGAATGCTTGCCGGGCATATTGTGTTCGGCAGGATCTACGTCTCTCTCTTCTCCCATTAAATATTCTAAACCAAAATCAATCTTATAATTAGCTTTAGAATAGCTCATACCACCAGTGATTGCGTTGTAAGTAGCAGATGGGAATAGAATATTTACTGTTTTATCCGGAGCTGGAGCGGGATCATAGTAATAACCGGCACGAGCTGTAAAGGCAGGATTAACCATATATTCTGCACCAAATCTGATCTGTGTACAATCTTCCCATTCCAGTATCATTTCGGAACTATCGGGCCAGGCGGCATTATCAAATTCGGTAATAAATTTATCTTCACTTTCTGCCCACTGGCTATACTGAGCATCAGCAGTAATTGTTAGTTTTTCGCAAGGATTTACAGCAATGCCAAATGCTGCCCATAAAGGCAAGGCTACATCTCGGTCAAAATTACTTTTCTCTGCTCCGTAAGCTGCTAAGGCAGGATTTTTTGCTTCGCCGCTTAAAGTAAGGTTGACCTTAGAGCGAATACTAGCTCCAAACTGGAACATATCAGACATTTTGTACATCATGCCACCTTCTACACCAAAACCTGTACCAGTAGATGATTCTTCATACTGAAAACCGGTAGAACCTGTAGTATCTGTATGAACATATGGTCTATCAAGATTGAAAGAACCATAGGACATAATTCCGGCGAAGCCAAGAGATAATTTGTCTGTAACCTGATAAGCTACACCCGGTGAAATAGAGATAGCAAAAATCTGTGATTTCCATTTTATGTCGGGGTTGCCTCCGGCAAAAGCTGCCAGATCTTTTCCAGGCCACTCTACGCCAAGACCACTCGGAGCGAAAACTCCAAAGCCAAAAGTTAATTTATCCATAGGATAAGTCATGAATAAGTTGGGCGTAATGTTATCCTTACGCTCATTTTCTACATCAACACCTGCGGGATCATATTTATAGGAGCCATATAATTTAATGTCTGTAATTGCTCCGTATATTTGTGCTTGCTGACCGGATAATCCGGCTGGATTCCAGTAAATCGCTGTGGGGTCATTTGCTAAACCTACAAAAGCTCCACCCATACCAAGAGCTCTTGTACCAATACTGTTTAAACTCAAGCCATTTGCGATTAAGGAAGCTGAACATATTATTACTAAGCCTATAACTAGAACTAATCTTTTTTTCATTTTACTCCTTTCATAAATGAAATTTTTTGAGACTAATAAATCGAATCCGAATATAGCGTTTTGTTATTATTTTTGTAAACTATTATATAAATTTTTAAAAATTGAACAAAACTATTACCACATAACTGCAAGGTTTTTTATAATTTTATTTATGATTGATATCCTTTTACAGAAGAATAATTAGCAATAATAGTCTAGCATTCATCTAAAAAATAAAATCTACAATTCACTTAGTAAAAGTTAATTATAGCAGTAAAAAGTATTATTTATTTGACAAGAAATTGCACTTATCATAAACATAAGTTATAGAAATAATAATTATTCCATAAAAAATAAAGATAATGTTTGACAATAAAAACTATTATTTTTCGAGGAAGTAATTATGGAAAGTAAAAATCAAGGTAAAATAATTAAAGAAACGGATAGCCCTGACAAAACCAAAGTCAAGGAATCTCCCGTAGAAGATCCTGGTAATTACAAAGAAACTCCAGTTCATATTTACTACGAATGGTGCAAAGAATGCGGAATTTGTGTAGAGTTTTGTCCCACTGATACTTTAGGAAGAAGACCCGATGGTGCCCCTTATGTAAAAAATCCCGATAAGTGTATACATTGCGAAATATGCGACAGACTATGTCCGGATTTTGCTATAACCGGAGCCTCTCATAAAGAAAGGAGAAAAAATGTCAACAGATAGGTATAATATGGACAGAAATAAGCCTATTCTATTACAGGGCAACGAGGCTGTTGCTCTGGGAGCTCTGGATGCAGGTCTAGGATTTTTCGGTGGTTATCCTATTACACCCTCCTCTGAAATTGCTGAAATACTCTCTAATGAAATGCCCAAACGAGGACGAAAATTTATTCAAATGGAAGATGAACTGGCCAGCATGGCAAGTATTATCGGAGCCAGCCTGGTTGGCAAAAAGGCAATGACAGCTACCAGTGGTCCAGGTTTTTCTTTGATGCAAGAGAATATTGGTTTTGGTATGATGACAGAAGTGCCTTGCGTAGTGGTAAATGTGCAGCGTGGTGGTCCCAGTACAGGCTTACCCACTAGCCCTTCCCAGGGAGATATGATGCAAGCCCGCTGGGGAACACACGGAGATCA
>Ga0102934_1002181_pt1 | contig 13611 bp, 13 predicted proteins | sample SalPonR2_A_D1_MG_FD_78175 | JGI IMG/M metagenome (GOLD analysis project Ga0102934, IMG submission 78175) | Salt pond soil microbial communities from South San Francisco under conditions of wetland restoration - Salt Pond MetaG R2_A_D1_MG | ecosystem: Environmental > Aquatic > Marine > Intertidal...
CAAAATTATCATATAAAATTATTGGATAAAATCTGATAATGCAATTGCACGGCCAAATATTTAACCTATAAAATATATTTTCAAGCCAATAAGCTGCCCTGATGTTGTGTGAACAAAAGAAATAATCCTCTCAGGATTCTATCTGAAAGTAATTAATATGAATAAATCACAGGGGTGATAATTTTATGTAGTAAATTGACTGGGGCAATTTATTATTCAAGAAAAATATATCCTCCAGAAACATCCCCACCATCCCACCATCCAAAATAAAAAATTTACAAAGCGTAATAAGTAAAAATTTCACCAAAAATAATTTATAACCTCAGGCTTCTAGACATCCATCCCCCCATCCATTTAGGAAAATTTAGGAAAATTCAAAAAAATACTTGACACTAATAAAATATTTAGGTACTTTAATACCAGAATAAAGATACTTGAAAAAGGAATTCAAATGAAAAGTCTGATAAACATATCAGAGGGCGCCTCGCTGGCCCTTCATAGCCTGGCTTTGATGGCTGCTCGAAGACCGGAAAAATTAAATGCTAAAACACTGGCCGATAGGCTAAATGCTTCCAAAGCCCATCTGGCCAAAGTATTGCAAAAATTGAGCAAAGCTGGATTGGTTCAATCCTATCGTGGCCCAACTGGTGGTTTTACTCTCAATAAACCGGCTGATGAGATCAATTTGCTAAATATTTATGAGGTTATCGAGGGCAAGGTTAATCTTGGTGATTGTCCAATTGGCGTCGATGAATGCATGTTTAGCAGGTGTATTTTTAATGATTCTTTGAATGAGATTTCTCACGAGATTTATGAAACATTACAAAAAATAAAATTATCAGAATTTTCAAAGGAACTGGAAAAATGAAGCGAGAAATAATAAAAATTGATCAGAATAAGTGTACTGGATGTGGAAAATGTATTCCGTCTTGTCCGGAAGGTGCTCTACAACTTATTGATGGCAAAGCTCGTCTGGTCAGCGATCTGTATTGTGATGGTTTGGGCGCCTGTATTGGGGATTGCCCGGAAGATGCTATAACAATCGAAAAAAGAGAAGCAGAACCCTATGATGAAGCCAAAGTTATGGAAAATATTATTAAGCAGGGTAAAAACACAATCATCGCCCATCTCAAGCATCTAGAAGATCATGGCGAAACTGAATATTTGGATCAAGCGAAAAAATTTTTAATCAAAAGAGGTATTTCAGTACCTGAATACAGGAAGGGGCAGGGTATGCAAGATAATTGTAATTGTCCGGGAAGTGAAACAAAAACAATTGAGAATAAAACAAATATTGACAAAAGTAAAAATAATTCACAACTTGAATTGAAACTCAATAACTGGCCAGTCCAGATGCATCTTATCAATCCCAATGCATCCTATTTTGAAAATGCTTATCTTCTACTTTCAGCAGATTGCGTTCCCTTTAGTTATTCTGATTTTCACAAAACTTTTGTCAAGGATAGAATTGTGATAACTCTCTGTCCTAAACTGGATAATGCTGCAGAAAAATACATCGAAAAGCTAGCGTCCATTATCAAAAATAATACTATCAATAGTATCACCATTGCCAAAATGGAAGTACCCTGCTGTAAGGGAACGGAAATTATTGCCAGAGAGGCTATTGAACGCTCCGGGAAGATTGTGTCTATGAGCACTTATACCGTTTCAATTGATGGCTCAATTAAAATATAATCAAAAAAGGGAGAAGATATGCAAATAAACAATTTTAATAATTCAGAAGATGTTAAAAATATGCACGAAATCCAGAAAGCAGTCCAACTCAGAGATGATGAGACAGCCAAAATAATAGAAATGTATCTCAAACCAGGTGATATTGTCAAAGAACATACAACACCGGTTGATGTCACTTTTTTCATTCATGAAGGTCAGGTCGAAATGGAAATCGGAGCTGAAAAAGAATTGGTGAAAAAAGGTGATCTGGTTATCAGTCCAAAAAATATACCTCACGGATTTGTTAATACCGGGAATAGTGATGCCCGGGTCATCGTCATTAAACATATATAATTGTAATAATTAAAAAGGAGAAGGCTATGAGTATGTTTTGTTATCAGTGTCAGGAGACAGCCAAAAACGAAGGCTGTACAATTGCCGGAGTTTGCGGCAAAAAGGAAGACACTGCCAATTTGCAAGATCTTTTGATCTATGTATTAAAAGGAATATCAGTGGTTGCTGATAAAGCCGGCAAAGTGGACAAAGAAACCGGTCGATTTATTGGCAAAGCTCTGTTCACTACAATTACCAATGTCAATTTTGACAACGAGGACATAATTGCATTAATCAAAGAAGGGCTCAAGGTACGCGAAAATTTAAAAGAAAAGTATGATGTCAACGCAGAACTACACGATTCGGCTGTCTGGTATGCTGACAATGTTGAGGATTTTGAGGAAAAAGCAACTCAAGTTGGAGTTCTTTCAAGTGAGAATGTGGATGTCAGATCATTGCGTGAGCTTTTAACCTATGGACTCAAAGGGATTGCTGCCTATGCTGACCATGCTGCTGTTCTGGACAAAGAAAAACAGGATATCTATGATTTTATGGTTGATGCCCTGGCTGCTACGACAAAAGACCTTGAGGTTCAAGAGCTGATCGATAAGGTCATGGAAGCAGGAAAAGTTGCTGTAGATACAATGGCTTTACTGGATGAAGCCAATACATCAGCCTATGGGAATCCTGAAATCACCGAAGTCAACATCGGTGTTAATGACAAACCAGGAATTCTGATTTCCGGCCACGATCTCAAAGATATGGAAGAATTGCTAAAGCAAACCGAAGGTACAGGAGTCGATATTTATACTCATGGAGAAATGTTGCCTGCTAACTATTATCCGAAGTTCAAAAAATACGATCATTTTGTTGGTAATTATGGCGGTTCCTGGTGGAAGCAGAAAGAGGAATTTGAGCAGTTTAATGGTCCGATTCTGATGACAACAAATTGTTTGGTTCCCCCCAAAGATTCTTACAAGGACCGTGTTTTTACTACCGGAAATGTTGGTTTCCCTGAAGTTAAACACATAGCTGACCGCGAAGAAGGTGGTGCCAAAGATTTTGCTGAAATTATCAATATGGCTAAAAATTGTGATCCACCTACAGAAATTGAGAACGGAAAAATTGTAGGCGGTTTTGCTCATCATCAGGTCATAGAACTGGCTGATAAAGTTGTGGAAGCTGTTAAATCTGGAGATATCAAACGCTTTGTAGTCATGGCCGGATGTGATGGCCGCCATAAAACTAGGAACTATTTTACCGATGTTGCCAAAGAACTCCCACAAGATGCTGTAATACTTACTGCTGGATGTGCTAAATATCGCTATAACAAACTCGATCTAGGCGACATTAACGGAATCCCCAGAGTTCTGGATGCCGGACAATGTAATGATAGCTATTCACTGGCAGTAATTGCTCTAAAACTTATGGAAGTTTTTGAGCTCGATGATATCAATGAATTACCGATTTCCTTTGACATTGCCTGGTACGAGCAGAAGGCGGTAACTGTTTTATTGGCTTTATTGTATCTTGGAGTTAAAGGCATTCGATTAGGTCCGACTCTGCCTGCTTTTCTCTCCGAGAATGTAGCTCAAGTCCTGGTTGACAAATTTGACATCAAACCAATTGGAGAAGTTAAGGAAGACGTACAAGCCATTATGGCAGGTGCGTAAATAAGTTCTGCTCGGGTCTCTGGTCAGGAAATTACAGTTTTTGACCGCAGACCGATTAATAAATAAACTAAGTAACGGAGGTATATTATGAGTAAGCAAGAACAAACAAAAGTAGCTATAGTAACAGGTGGTAGTGCTGGAATAGGCCGAGCAACTGCTTTGGCCTTTGCCAGAAATGGCCGTAAAGTGGCTGTTGCTGATATCAATGTGGAAGAAGGCCAGAAAACTGTTGATATGATTAAAGATGAAGGCTATGAAGCCTTTTTTATCAAAACTGATGTCGGTAAACACGATCAGGTCAAAGCTATGGTAGAAAAAACAGTTGAAAAATATGGTCGTCTGGATTGTGCTTTCAACAACGCTGGTATCGAAGGTGAACAGGCGCCTACTGCTGATTGTTCTGTTGAGAATTGGCAACGGGTTATTGATATAAATCTTAATGGGGTCTGGTATAGCATGAAATATGAGATTCCTGAAATGCTAAAGACTGGCGGTGGATCCATAGTCAATATGGCCTCAGTTGCTGGTCGAGTTGGATTTACCAATATTCCGGCCTATACTGCTAGTAAACATGGTGTCAACGGTTTGACAAAAACTGCTGCTCTGGAATATGCTCAGCAGAATATTCGGGTTAATGCTGTCTGTCCTGGAATCATAAAAACCAAAATGATTGACCGTTTTACAGGTGGTACAGAAGAGGGCATGGAACAGATGAAGTCTATGGAACCGATTGGACGCATGGGTGACCCAGAAGAAGTTGCTGATGCTGTAATGTTTTTATGCTCGAAGAAAGCATCCTTTATTACCGGTCATCCTCTTGTAGTTGATGGTGGTTTTGTAGCTCAATAAATTTTCTTTTTCCCTCCTCCTCCCATACCTGCTCCTGGAGATTTACTTCGGGAGCAGGTTTTTTTATGCCTTTTTATATTTATCAATCAAAAAAAAATCACTGCCCATTTTTGATACTATTCAGTTGTGGTTTAGACTTGGGTTATTCTCTATATCGATATGTTGGTCAATTAACTAAATATTGATATTTCAATTTTAATTGAGTACATTAATTCCCTATGGATATTTATATAACATAATATTATGAAATTTTGGGAAGAGGTTATGAAGTTTAATCTAAGAAAAAAGATATTATTAGGATATTTACTTGTCGTTCTAATCATAATTGGTGTTGCCGGATGGTCTGTTTACAATTTCTCTTCTTTGAATGATGCTATCCGAGATATCATGGTTGAAAATTACCGTAGTGTGATTGCTTCTGAAAAAATGATGGAATCTCTGGAAAGACAGGATAGTGGTGAACTCATGTTCCTTTTTGGACAAGCAGAAAAAGCCAACCAAATTTTTCATGAAAACCAAATGCAATTCATGAAATATCTATCCCGGGCAGAAGATAACATTACAATCCAGGATGAACGCCATATAATTGATAGCATTAATGTGAAATATCAAAAGTATATTTCTATATTTTCGAAGTTAAAAAACAGATCGCAAGAAAAAACAGTCCAGGAGCAGAAGGAATTCTATCTAAATTCTATAATGCCTATTTTTGAGGAAATAAAGAGTCTGACAATGCGCTTGTTGATGGTCAACCAGAATCATATGCGATCGTCTCAGCAAAAAGCCAATGACAATGCTACCAAAGCCATTTATTCTACTCTAATTTTCTCAAGCATTGCTATTCTGACTGCAATTATTTTCGGTCTTTATATTGCCGGAGTTATTATCAAACCGGTCAAAAAGTTAACCAACAGTGTCAGAAAGGTAGCAGCAGGCGAATTGGATCAGGCTATTGAGGTTACTACAAAAGATGAAATTGGCCGTCTGGCAGAAGAATTCAATATAATGACCCGAAAATTAAAGGAATATGAAAAATTAAATGTAAGTAAATTACTTGAGGAAAAGAAAAAATCTGAAGGAATAGTAAAAAGTATCTCAAATCCAATTATCGTTACTGATGATGACAATAAAATATCACTTATCAATTACAAAGCAGCGCAACTATTTGATGTCAAGGAAAAACAAGTTCTTGGCTCTCACTTTCTGGAAAATATAAAAAATGACAATATTTTTGAATTGATCAACGATACTCTGGATTCTGGAGAAGAACATTCAGACCGAAAAGGCGAAGTCCTCCAATTCCAGCAAGATCAGCAAGAACTCACTTTCCGGATCACAACCACACCAGTTACAGATGAAGATGGCAAGGTCATTATGGTGATTACACTGCTGGAGGATATTACAAAACTCAAAAAAGTAGATGAAATGAAATCTGAATTTGTCTCAATGGTCTCCCATGAATTCCGAACTCCTTTGACTTCCATGAGTATGGGCATTAATATGCTGCTAAAAGAAAAAGCTGGCTCAATAAATGATGATCAAAAAGAGTTGCTGGAAGTGGCTGAAGAGGATTGCCAGCATTTGAGTAATCTGGTTGACGATCTCCTTGACCTTTCCAAAATGGAATCCGGTGAGATTGATCTGGAATTTGAAAATGTAAAAGTGGGGAAAATTTTTGATGCTTCCATCAAACCCTTTGAACAGCAGGCTGATGAGAAAGGAATTGAGTTGGCTAGAGATGAAGAAATCGACCTTGAAGTTCATGCTGATGTCAATAAAATTACCTGGGTGATTACCAATTTAATTGGTAATGCCCTGCGTTATACTGAAGAAGGTGACCGAATTGAATTGCATGCTGATAAAAAAGGGCACAAGGTTCATATTGCAGTTTCAGATAATGGTGCTGGAATTCCAAAAGAATATCAGCATAAAATTTTTGAAAAATTTGTCCGAGCAGGTCAGGACAGAGATAGTAGCACAGGCACCGGTCTGGGACTTGCTATTTCGAAAGAAATTGTAGAAGCTCATGGTGGCCGAATCTGGGTCGATAGTGAAGAAGGCAAGGGGAGTACTTTTACCTTTACTGTGAAATTGGCAAAATAGGGGTACAATTTTGAAAAAGATATTGTTGGTTGAAGATAGCAAGAATGTTATCAGGGTCTTAAAATTGTTACTAAAGCAAGCTGGCTATGACCTGAAAATTGTGGAAAATGGAGTTGATGCTGTAGAGACTGCCTTTAGCTGGCAGCCTGACATCATCCTGCTAGATATTAGATTACCCAAAATGAACGGTTTCCTGGTTCTGGAAACACTACAGGAGGATGAGAAAACAACGAATATCCCTGTCCTGGTTTTGAGTGCCAAAGCTGAGGAGGAAGATATCCAAAAAGCCAATCAGTTAGGGGCTACTGAGTACATTACCAAGCCGGTCGATCCTGACAAATTATTAGGAATCATAAAAAAATATCTTTAAAATTTTGGTTTAATAGAAGGAGTGCTTAATATGAGTAAAGAAAATATTTTGGTAATAGATGATGAGAAAAATATAAGAAATAATTTGACCAAATGTTTGACAGATTACGAAGTGGAAACGGCTGTAAATGGTGAAGAAGGGCTAAAAAAATTTAGAGAAAAAGAATACGATCTTGTTCTACTCGACATGAAATTACCCGGCATCGGTGGAATAGATGTTCTCGCGGAGATCAAAGAGGTTGATCCGGGAGCAATAGTGATTATGATCACTGGCTACGGGTCTGTGGAAACTGCTGTAAAAACTATGAAATTGGGAGCAGTTGATTATCTGAGTAAACCTTTTACCTGCGATGAGATTCTTGAGGTTGTCGAGTCCGTAGTAAAAAGAAAACAAGCAGAAATGTCAGAAGATGAATTGAGCACATATGATGAATTTGTTGATTACGCTAAGAATTGTATTGTTGATCGACAGTTTTCAAAAGCTCTCAAATATTTGCAAAAAGCGGTAAGTTTGGATACATCTAATCCTGAGGCTTTCAATTTAATGGGTATTCTTCTAGAGATGGAAAATGATGTTCTAGAAGCCCAGAAAAAGTATCGGGCCGCCCTCTCTCTTGATCCTACTTATAAACCTGCTCAGGAGAATCTAGATAGAACTACTCAGCGAGATTATAGTAAAGAGGGCATGAATTTTGGCGGTAAACAAAATAAAAAGGATTGATAAGAAATGTATGTTGTGATAATTGGTTGTGGACGGGCTGGCTCCAGCCTTGCCAATTTGCTCTCTCAACAGGGCTCCGATGTAGTAGTCATTGATAAAGAGCCTGAAGCCTTGCAGGAATTGGCACCTGAATATTCTGGATTTAAAGTCAAAGGCGATGCTACTGAAATTGAGGTATTAAAAGAGGCCAAGCTAGATAAAGCCGATGTAGTAGTAATTACTACTGATAATGATAATGTTAATGCTATGATCGCCCAAATTGCCAAAAATCTGTACGCTATTCCTCAGGTTCTAGTAAGAGTGATTGATCCTGCCAAAGAAATTATCTACAATGACCTTGATGTTTATTCAATTAGTACAACCAATCTTCTGGTTGATAAGTTTAGCCGGCAAATTAAAAATAATTAATAGGTTGAATATGGATATAATAATTGTGGGAGGCGGCAAAGTAGTATACCATTTGACCAAAATATTCAACGCCAAAGGATACCGCATTGCTATAATCAATAAGGACGAGGAGTATTGCAAATATCTGGCGCGAGAGTTAAAAGCCTTGGTTATACACGGTGATGGTTCTGACCCTGATTCTATGAAAGAAGCCCAGGCCAGTAAGGCAGAGGCTATTTTGGCCTTAACTGGGAGTGACCCTGATAATCTCTTTATTTGCCAGCTAGCCCGCAAAAAGTTTGGCATCCCGGGTACATTCTCTATGATCAATAACCCTGATAATGAAAAAATTTTTAAAAGTCTGGGGATTAAAACAATTTTCAACACAACCAAATTGCTTTCAATTTTAATAGAGCAAAAAGTAGAAACTGCTGATGTCAATAACCTAATCTCAATTGAAGAGGGCAGGGTTAGCATTTCTCAAATTATACTCAAAAAAGATTCGCCAGTTCTCAATAAAACTCTCAAGCAACTTGATCTACCTCATGATATCGTGCTTGGATCCATTATAAGAGATAAAGATGTGCTGATACCCAGGGGTGAGACCCGCCTTCTGGAAGGAGATAAAGTCTTAGTCATCACTCTGACAGAAAATCAGGGCAAAGCATTTGCTGCTCTCACAGGACAAAAATAGTTGGAGCTGCTATCCGGTTTAAAAAAATATTAAGAAGTAGATATAAATTATTATTCAAAGAAATTGGTGTTTTGATAATGTTCATTGGGGTGTTCCTGTTGCTCCCTCTATTGGTGCTTCCATTTTTCCCCCAGGATAGTCAATATTTATGGGATTTTTTACAACCTGCTATTCTTTACATGATGATTGGTTTCATTCTTTGGAAATTTATAAAAAGGCGCTCTGAAATTACTCTTTCTCTCAAAGAAGGTGGGGTAATTGTACTTATTTCATGGATTTTGGCCATAATCGGCTCTGCAATCCCTTTTGTTTTGGCTGACAAATTAAACTTCACGCAGGCCATTTTTGAGTCGACCAGTGGATGGACTACAACTGGACTTAGTGTAATGGATGAAGGTAAAACCCCGCATATTTTTCTGCTTTGGCGAAGCATTATGCAGTTTTTTGGAGGTGCAGGATTAATTGTGGTAATGCTCTCCTCAGTCCTTCATCCCTATGGATTTGGACTATATCGTGCCGAAGGCCGTAGTGATCAACTTTTACCCCATGTGAAACGCTCAACCAAAATGATCATGTATATCTATTCAGGATTTGTTGTCTCTGGAATTATTATGTACCTGTTGGCTGGGATGAATACTTTTGATGCTATCAATCATTCAATGACAGCTCTCTCAACAGGTGGATTTTCTACTAAATCTGAGAGCATAGGCTACTGGAATAGTCTTCCTATTGAAATAGTGACCTATATTTTAATGATATTAGGAACTACCAACTTTGCTACTCATTTTGTACTTATGAAAGGGAAGGTTAAAATTTTCTTTCGGAACGGTGAAATTCGTCTTCTAGGAATTTTACTGGTAATTTTTATCCCTTTGATCGGTTATTTTACTCTCAGTGAAATCTATCCCTTAATGCCCCAGGCTATGCGGCGGGGAATATTTGAAGTCATTTCAGCAATCTCAACTACTGGCTTCTCTCTTGGTACCTTCCTTGATTGGAATCTATTTGGGATATTTGCCATTATTATCTTAATGCTAATTGGAGGGGGAACAGGTTCAACTGCTGGCGGAATCAAGTTATACCGCATCCATTTGATGGTAAAATCCATTTATTGGGAATTGAAATCCTACTTTTTCCCTCGCAATGCAGTTGTGGAAAATCATATTTGGCGAGGCGATAAAAAGATTTTTATAAAGGATAAATATATTCGGGAGACCGCCAATTATATTTTTCTATATATGATGACCTATTTTATTGGTGTTTTGATCTTCTTGGCTTATGACTATGATCTGTCCAGTGCCCTGTTTGAATTTGCTTCAGCCCTGGGTACGGTTGGTCTGTCCATTGGTATTACGGCGCCTGATGCTCCTCCTGTTATCCTATGGACGGAATCGGTTGGAATGTTTCTTGGCCGTCTAGAGTTTTTAGTAATTTTTTATGCCATAGCCAAACTTATTAAAGATACCCAGTATATGCTTACAAAAAAATAAACTGGATTTAAACCATTTATTAAAAAATTCTTCCGTCATTTTTATATATAGATGTGTACTTAATCCTTCATCACAGTCTCACCGGGATCAACATCATGGGTTAGCCATACATTTCCGCCAATGATAGCATCTTTGCCGATTGTGATTCTGCCTAGAATTGTGGCCCCTGAATAAATGATCACACCATCTTCTAGAACTGGATGCCGGGGAATTCCTTTGATAGGGTCGCCATTATCATCGAGGGGAAAACTTTTGGCACCAAGAGTAACCCCCTGATAAAGACGTACATCTTCACCGATTTCACAGGTTTCGCCAATCACTACTCCAGTTCCATGATCAATAAAGCAATATTTGTCAATTTGAGCACCGGGATGAATGTCTATTCCCGTTTTTGAGTGCGCCATTTCGGAAATTATACGAGGAATAATAGGGATTTCTAGATTAAGTAGAGCATGGGCAATTCGATGATGTAAAAGCGCTATAATGCTGGGATAACAAAAAATTGTTTCAGCAGGGCTTTTAGCAGCAGGATCTCCATAATAGGCGGCCTGCACATCGGTAGCCAAAAGTTCGCGTATTCCTGGAAGTTTACTAATAAACTTCCGGGTAACCTCCTCCGTTCGCAGCTGACAATCATGGCAAGCTTTGACACCTTCTTTTGAGCAGGCAAAACAAAATCCTCGCCTAATCTGCTCCCGTAATAGGCGCGAAAGCCGGTCAATATTGCTTCCCAGATGATATTTCATATTATCGGTAGTGACTTCCGACTCCCCAAAGTATCCGGGAAAGATCACAGACTTGAGAATATCAATGATTTCAGAAAGATTTTCAATAGAAGGCATTCCAATATGATTATAGGTTTTGTGAAAAACAGATTTATAGGATTCTGGTTGGGATAATTTATCTACGGCCTTTTTTATGGCATCCTGTAGAAGGTCATTTTCCTGATTTGCGCGTTTTATTTCTGAATTCATAATTACTCCGTAAAAATGTTTTCATTTGATAAATAGCGAGTGCCTGTATCGGGCAAAATTACGACGATATGTTTGCCCTTGTTCTCAGTTCTAGAAGCAACTTTCCAAGCGGCAAAAGCTGCACCGCCTGCAGACATACCTGTGAAGATACCTTCTTTCCGGGCTAATTTTTCGGCAGTCTGAAAAGCTTCCTCTTCTTTAATCTTAATAATCTCGTCGATTGTGTTGGTGTTGAGGACCTCCGGTATGAAACCAGCTCCCATACCTTGGATACTGTGACTGCTTGGTTTATCACCAGATAATACTGCTGACTTTTCCGGTTCCACAGCAACGGTAATTAGATCAGGATTTTTTTGTTTTAATGCTTCGGAGGTTCCGGTAATTGTTCCACCAGTGCCAACTCCTGCTACCAAAATATCAACCTGTCCATCAGTATCTCGCCAGATTTCCTGACCAGTCGTCCTTCTATGGGCTTCCGGATTAGATGGATTTTCAAACTGAAGTGGCATGTAAGAGTTGTCATACTGTTGCATAAGGTTTTTGGCTTTTGAAATTGCGTCATTCATTCCACCATCGGCACCAGTCAAAACGATTTCCGCTCCATAAGCTCGCAGAATCTTTCGCCTTTCAATACTCATACTTTCCGGCATTGTCAGAATTAATCGGTAGCCTTTAACAGCGCAGACAAGCGCCAGGCCAATTCCTGTATTTCCACTGGTGGGTTCAATTATCACAGTATCATCATTTACTTTTCCTTCGGATTCAGCATTTTCGATCATGGATTTGGCAATTCTATCTTTGACTGAAAGACCAGGGTTGATGTATTCCAGTTTTCCATAAATATAAGCATAAGATTGATCGGAAAATGAATTAAGCTTAATTAGAGGTGTATTTCCAATAGTTTCTATTACATTTTTATTAATATTCATTTTTTCCTCCTAATATTTAGACAAGTAAAATTAATAGGTGTAATATTTAAACTCTAACTATTTTTAATTAATTGCAAATCAACCTCTTTGATTTTTTAAACCCTACTAACTAAAAATCATATAATTCATCAGGCATTTTTTTCTGTTTTTATCTGGGTAAAATTTCAGTAAAATTAATCAAAAATCATAAATTCAATAAAAATAGTGATGTCTGAAACAGGTTTGTAAAAAATATAAATTAATTGCAAAAAAAGGTTGCAACTCTGCATTGCTGAGCCTAATTTTAGCCCGCTTTTTGAGATATTTGACATGGAGAGAAAAGAAGAAGTATAATGTGCGGGATATAGGTCTTAGGTGTACAATTTAAGATAAAAAAGATATAAAGATATATACAACGGAGGGCTTTATCCTGGCTCAGGACGAACGCTGGCGGCGTGCTTAACACATGTGAGCCCAGGGGAACGCAATGCTTCGGTATTGTTAATATACTGGCGGACGGGTGAGTAACACGTAGGTTATCTACCATCGGGTTCGGGATAGTCCGGGGAAACCCGGTTTAATACCGGATAAGGTCTAAGACTTTGGTCTAGATGAAAGGTTATTTGGTTGCCTGATGATGAGCCTGCGGCTAATTAGTTAGTTGGTAGGGTAATGGCCTACCAAGGCGATGATTAGTAGCTGGTCTGAGAGGAATTTCAGCCACACTGGAACTGAGACACGGTCCAGACTCCTACGGGAGGCTGCAGTGAGGAATCTTGCGCAATGGGTGAGAGCCTGACGCAGCGACGCCGCGTGACTGAGGAAGCCCTAAGGGGTGTAAAGGTCTGTCGTTGGGGAAGAATCTGTTTGATGTGGGAGCATTAAGCACTGACGGTACCCAACAAGCAAGCTCCGGCTAACTCCGTGCCAGCAGCCGCGGTAATACGGAGGGAGCAAGCGTTGTCCGGAATTACTGGGTGTAAAGGGCACGCAGGCTTCTATACAAGCTTTTGGTGAAAAGCCACTGCTTAACGGTGGAGTTGCCAGAGGAACTGTATAGATTGAGTATAGAATGGGAATGCGGAACTCCTGGTGGAGAGGTGAAATTCGTAGATATCAGGAGGAACACCAGTGGCGAAGGCGGCATTCTGGTCTATAACTGACGCTGAGGTGCGAAAGCGTGGGTAGCGAACGGGATTAGAGACCCCGGTAGTCCACGCCGTAAACTATGGATACTTGATGTTTAGGGTTAGACCTAAGTATCGAAGTTAACGCGATAAGTATCCCACCTGGGGAGTAAGGTCGCAAGACCCAAACTCAAAGGAATTGACGGGGGCCCGCACAAGCGGTGGAACATGTGGTTTAATTCGATGCAACGCGAAGAACCTTACCTGGACTTGACATGTTAGTGTCATGGTCGTGAAAGCGAGCATATC